>Ga0334898_1003913_pt1 | contig 11566 bp, 9 predicted proteins | sample GraSluR3_MG_10_FD_207228 | JGI IMG/M metagenome (GOLD analysis project Ga0334898, IMG submission 207228) | Sludge microbial communities from methane-producing bioreactor in Wageningen University, Netherlands - Granular Sludge_3_08-R3 | ecosystem: Engineered > Bioreactor > Anaerobic > Unclassified... | reverse complement strand
CCTTCTCGAGGTCCGAAATCGCCGACCGCTGTCAGGCGACTGCTACCCGCCGATGGTCAAACACCTGACCGTTCCTTCGACCGGAGCCGATCCGAAAATCTTGGCTGTTAGGCGCTTGACAAGCGCATGTAGGAGACGAACTCGGCTCCGGCCATCCAGTCGTCGGTGACGTCCACGTTCAGGCCCAGCAGGCCCAGCGCGGTGTAGCCGGTTCCATCCAGGAGCAGGCGGCCGGTCGACCAGTCGATCCCCGGGTTGAAGTTGCTCCCGATGTTCGGGGAGGGTCCATGAAGCTGGTTGCTGGCGCCGATGGTGTGCAGCCGACCGTAGAAGCGGATCCGCTCCAGCTCCGAGACCCTCTGGTCCAGGCGGCCCGAAGCCTCCTCCAGGTTGGTGACCCGCACTCCCAGGGCGGCCAGCTCCTCGCGGAAGGCCTCGGCCAGACGGCGGACCTCGTCCAGGTCGGCCTTGCTGGCGAAGGTGGCATGGTCTTGCTCCATCCGAGCCAGCAGTCGGGCCACCACCATGGCCACCTCATACCGCGTGGCGGCGCGGTCGCCTCGGAAGGTCCCATCCGGGTAGCCCTCCACCAGGCCCTTGGCGGCCAGGCTCCTCACCGCATCCATGGCCCAATGATTCTCGGGCAGATCCGGGAAGAGCGGCGCGGCTCCCGCCGGAACCGCCAGGGCCAGCAGCAGCATCGCCCCGGCCAGCAGTCGTCCCCAGTTCATCGATTCTTCCTCCGTCCCGCAGGCCCCGGCCCCCCTGGGAGCCAGTGTGAATCCCGCGTCGGTCGCCTCGCCACTCGACGGGATGCACAAGATCCCTCGACGATGCCCGGTGCGGAGACTCACACCGGCTCCTTAGAGCCTTGAGCGACGAAAAAGCCGGGTTCACCGGGCTTTCCCCCGCCCTGAAATGCCTGGAAATTCGCTGCCCGATCTTCGTTTGCCGACAGGGGATCCCTCCCAGGAGGGGCCGCTGCCGGCGACCCGAATGGCCCGGGCATGTCGTTCTTTCGAGTAGCCCTGGCCCAGATGAACCCGACCGTCGGCGACCTGTCCGGCAATACCGAGCGGATCCTCCAGACCATGCAGGAGGCCCGAGAGCTGGGCGCCGACCTGCTGGCCTTTCCGGAGCTGGCCTTGACGGGCTATCCGGCCGAGGATCTTCTGCTCAAGGCCAGCTTCCTGCGTCAGAACCGCCGCTGCCTGGACCGGATCCGTCAGGCCTCCGACGACATGGTGACCGTGGTGGGCTTCGTCGATGACCCCGACGAGATCTACAACGCCGCCGCCGTCCTGCACCGAGGGCGTCTGGCCGGAGTCCACCACAAGACCTTCCTGCCGAACTACGGCGTCTTCGACGAGGACCGCTACTTCATGAGGGGAAGCCGGCTGTCCGTCTTCAGGTTGGGGTCCTTGACCTTCGGCGTGGCCGTCTGTGAAGACATCTGGTATCCCAGAGGCCCGGGCTACTACCAGAGCCTGGCCGGCGGAGCCCAGTTGCTGGTCAACCTGAACGCGTCGCCCTATCACACCCGGAAGTGGGAGTTCCGCGACAAGATGCTGGCCACCCGGGCCTCGGACAACGGCTGCTACGTCGCCTACGTCAACGCCGTCGGTGGACAGGACGAGCTGGTCTTCGACGGGGACTCGTGCGTGGTCGACCCCGTCGGGCGCCTGGTGGCCCGAGCCCCCTTCTTCCAGGAGCACCTGCTGGTCTGCGATCTGGAACTCGAGACCGTGCAGCGCCGGCGCCTGGTCGACCCCCGGCGTCGCAAGGGGCTGACGGCCTTCACCACCCCCGGCGCCGTCACCCACGTTCCCCCGATCGACCGGATCGACCTGGAACCCCGCGAGAAACAGCCCCAACGCCCCCTGCTGCCCCCTCATGAGCCGCCCCGTCTGCCCACCCTGCCCGAAGAGGTCTTCCAGGCCCTGGCCCTGGGCACCCGGGACTATGTCCGCAAGAACGGCTTCTCGGAGGTGGTGCTGGGCATCTCGGGCGGAGTCGACTCGGCCATCACGGCCGCCATCGCCGTCGCCGCCCTGGGCGCCGAGCACGTCCACGGGGTCTACATGCCCAGCCGCTTCAGCGCCGACATCAGCGGGGAGGACGCGACGCGGCTGTGCCGGAACCTGGGGATCCCGTTGACGGTCCTTCCCATCGAGGGCCCGATGGGCGCCTTCACCCAGACCCTGGCCCCCGTCTTCGAAGGGAGGCCGATCGATGTGACCGAGGAGAACCTGCAGGCGCGGATCCGCGGCAACCTGCTGATGGCGCTCTCCAACAAGTTCGGCTGGCTGGTGCTGACCACGGGCAACAAGAGCGAGACCGCCTGCGGCTACTCGACCCTGTACGGAGACATGGCGGGGGCCTTCGCGGTCATCAAGGATGTGCCCAAGGTCCTGGTCTACGAGTTGTGCCGGCACGTCAACCGCCAGGGCGAGCGGATCCCCGAACGCATCCTGACCCGCCCGCCCTCGGCCGAGCTTCGCCCCGACCAGAAGGACTCGGACAGCCTGCCGGAATACGAGCTCCTGGACGCGATCCTCTCCCTCTACGTCGAGGAGGATCGGAGCATCGACGGAATCGTCGAGCAGGGCTTCGACCGGGACCTGGTGCGCCGGGTGGTCCGCATGGTGGACCGCAACGAGTACAAGCGCCGCCAGGGCCCTCCCGGGATCAAGATCACCCAGAAGGCCTTCGGACGGGACCGACGCCTGCCCATCACCAACCGGTTCCTGGAGGAGTAGGCGGGCCACTTTCATGGATTCTTCAGTGGTCAGGCCCAGGATCGTGACTGAAGAGGTGTATTTGCGATGATTCGACCCGTCAGCATGGCTCAGCCCTCCGCCCCCCCGGCGACGTCCTCCTTGCGGCACATGGCTCCGCCTGGAGCCACCACGACCGATGTCTATGTGGGAAGCGCCCCGGCGCCCGAGGTGAGTGCCCCCCAGCCCGATGAGGCGGCCTCCCACGCGGGCCGTGCCATGAGGGTGGCGGCTGCCGTCGGGCTGGCCCTGGCGGGCGTGGGCTTCCTGGCCGGATGTACCACCAGCGCTCCGCCGCCTGTCAGTTCGGTGGTGACCGAGCACTACACGGCGGGAGATTTCGCCGTCGAGGCGATCCCCGAGGGATTCCAGAGGATCGACGTCGTGCGGGGAACCCACACCGAGAAGGTGGAAGACCAGACCCTGACGGTGAACAACGACTACGCGCCGTTCGGCGTGTACCTGGGCGACGGCCTGTTCTACGACACCAACGGGAACCTGGTGCTGGTCCCCCAGCGGGCCTTCGAAGGTCCGGCGGTCCCGGCCGATTCCAGCCAGATCAAGGTCGACCCCCCCGGTTCGGGCAACACCGCCAGGGCGATCGACCAGGCTGACGGCGACGTCAAGATCGAACTCGACGGGCTGGGCAACGACTTCACCATCCACCAGGACGGCGCCCGCTTCACGATCGACCCCCCGGGATGGGGCGGCTCGACCCGGATCACCCGCGACGGGAATGACACGACGATCGACCCGGCCGGCTGGGGCAACGACCTCAAGCTGGAACGCAGCGAAGGCCAGGTCCAGGTTGATCCGGCCGGCTGGGGCAACACCACGAAGATCCAGCTCGGGCAGGATCGCATCAAGCTGGACCCGGCGGGCTGGGGCAACGAGACGGTGATCACCCGCGCCGGCAGCACGATCAAGATCGACCCCGAAGGCTGGGGCAACGAGACCACCATCACCCGCGACGGCTCGGTCACGCGCATCAAGCACCCGGGCCTGGGGGGCGAGACGATCCTCAAGCACGAGGGGAACCGGCTGGTGATCGACCCCGTCGGCTGGGGCAACCAGACCGTCGTGGAGTGGAAGGACTGACCTGGCATCGGGTGCCGCCGGCAGCGCCTTCCGGGTGCTGCTGAGCGAGTCTGCCGTGGTCCTGGCCAGGGTCGTCGGTCATCGGGCACGCGGCCGGGGCCGGCATGGGGCATGGCCAGGCAGAGGTCGACGACCTGCGCAGGAACCAGGCCCGTCGGGCCCTCCTGGCAGGTCCCGATGGGGAACCGGTCGTGCCCGAGGGAGCCGTGGGTTTCGTGCGCAGTCGGCGCGACCTGGCCCGCTTCTTCGAGAAGGACCAGGCCGAGACGGTGCGCAGGGTCATCACCGAGGGACTGGAACAGGGCCAGTCGCTGAAGCAGGTCATGGGGTCTCTGGAGGAGGCCTTGCCGGGGAAGATGGGCCGGGCGCGCCTGGAGAACATCGCCCGCACCGAGGCGACCACGGCCTACAACCAGGGGCGCCTGGCCATGTTCCTGGACACCGAGGGCTTCATTGCCGGGGTGGAGTTCATGGCCATCCTGGACACCCGGACCACGGACATCTGCCGGCACCGCGACGGCCTGGTCTTCCGGTTGGACGACCCGGCGATCCGATTGAACACCCCGCCGTTGCACTACCAGTGCCGCAGCATCCTGAGCCCGGTCCCGGTGACGGCCCTGAAGGAGTCCGACCTGGAGCGGACCAGCCAGAGGATGGCCACCGCACCCGACCCTCAGGTCACCAAAAAGGGCCGCTTCGGCAACGAGCCGTGGCCGGACGTGCAGGGTGGCGACGGTGCGGCGCCGATGCCGAGGGCGAAGCCGGTGGGGCCGAAGGAGCCTGCGGGGGGAGGCGAGGCGGCGAGGCCAGTGCGCATGCCGCGTGGGCCAAAGGGCAGTGATGAAGGCGAGGCGAGGGCGCTTGAACCGAGGGTAAAGGAAGCCGAACGGGTCGAGACGGAGCCTGCCCGGAGTTCGAAGAGGCCGACGGAGACTTTAGAAGGCGACGAAGCGGTCACGCCAGAACGGACGTCGCGTTCCAAACCGGCAGAACCGAAGGAGAGCGGACCCGAGAGGGCGGGGCCAGTGGTGGTCAAATCGACTCCGGCACCCTCGGTAATTCAGGCGCCTACTTCGGATGGTCCGCAGATTGAACCAGAGCAGCGGCCCATCTTCGGCGGTAAGTTCCTTACAAAGAGGAGAATCACCGGACAGGGTCGCCGCGTTGACGTAGACCTGGAGGATATCGATTTTGTCGAAAACCTCTACGCAAGATCCGCGCACACCGTACTTCCGGGGATGGATAATCGAGATGTTGAGATTGTTGGGCGATATGTTCTCCGGGCAGCAGATAACGAGTATGTCTGGAACCGAATGAAGGCCGGGAAGGTTGACGGACTGGCTCTCATGATCCACGAGATGCATGAGCTTCAGTTCTACTTCGACAACGGCCTGGACCCTTGGGTCTACTCCGATTGGAACCCCAGCTATGACAGGTTCCATGGGATAGCAACGGTGCTTGAGCATTCCTTCCTTCTTGCCGTGGCCAAACAGAAGGGCTATGGTGTGAGTGACATTTGGGAACTCATCGCAGCAGACCGCAACTCAACCCCCGGCTCTGCCACCAGAAAGCAACTCAGGCGAGCTCGTAGAGAAAACCTGGACCGAGCTGCGGTTCACCACCCGATGACAACCGGATCTCTCGGGGAAGCGAAGGCTCGGTTACGTGAGGCCAACCGTTTCTGGGCCGACATCTACGAGGGCCGGCTGAGACTGGAGGACATCGACCTCGATGCGATACCGGTTCCTGGAAGGTAATCAGGCTGGCACTCCGGCGGTACTTGGGGTGATTTTCGAGGAGTCCGATGGCAGCCTGACGCGTTATGTTGTGGACCGGCAGAGTCCGATAGGGGGACGCCTGGACGGCCTTACCGCCCATGACTTTCCAGGCTACGTGACGGTCTCGGACTTGCGCTTGAGCCGCATCTATGAAACCGAGCCGACGAAGGGTTCAGCGTTGCTGAAGCACATGAAGGCACTGATCGTGAAGCGTCAGGGCGAACTGGAAGGTTCCCTGCCCCACGTGATGTCGTGACCCCTGGTTTGTGTCCGGTGTGCGACAGACCCGTTCGGCGTCCTCCGGAAAGGCTCGCGCTCGAACCCAGGTGCCGCCGCTGCATCGCAGCGCCTCCGGAGAACAACCGGCCCACGAAATGGCGAAGAGAAGGCGCCTACCTCATTGCCGAGCCCGAAACCGAGCCCCAGCCGATGACCCGTGAGGCGGTTGCCGAAGCTCGGGCCGCCCTGCTCCGCCTGCTGCAGTCCGAGGCGCAGACAGCCTGAAGATGGAGGTCACCCCGTGACCGCCCACCACGTTCTCCGCTTCACCCTGGACGAAATCCTCTGCCTGCGGATGCAGTGCAACCGCTGCGGGTGCGCCGTGGAACTGAAGGTAGCCGGCGACAACCTGTTCTTCCCGCCGATGCAGTGCCCAGGCTGCCAGATGATCCTGCACGACAACAGCGACAAGCACCCGCTGCTCCGGGTCGCTCGCTGCCTGCGCGAGATGGCCATCCAGGCGGAGGCCGAACAGAACATCACCTTCCAACTGGAGTTCCGGGCAGGCCCTGAAGGATAGGCCGACAGGCCCCTTACCACAGCCACGAAGGCCCCACCACCCGGGGCCTTCTGCATTTGGAGGAACCCCATGCCTGACCACGACAACCAGAACCTGCACCTGGTGCAGGCCCAGGGAGGCTTCGGCGAGCCGGGCACCTTCGCGGAGGAGGTTGCCCACCTGGCCGAGGGCGAGGACGTGCCCCGCGAACTGCGCGAGGCCCTGCTGTTGCGCCCCGGCCGGGGGACTGGATCCCCTCTGCGAACAGGTCGCCCGCTCCGCCTGAGGGCCATCCCCATAGCTCAAGCATTGAACCACGAACGGATTGTTAAATCTTTGTGGCGAGACCTCCTGAGGGCAAGAACCGGCATTGAATGATGTTGATGGAGAATCGGCCCGCAAGGCCCCCTGGAAGGGCCTGGAAGGGCCTGCTCCGGTGCCGGACGAGATTTGTGCCGTCGAGGCCTCCAAGAAGGCCGCAAATCATCGCCCATGAATCGCTCAAACCCCTGCGCCCCAGGCGATTGCGCGATCGCTAAATTGGACCTGACGGGCCCATCCACGGTAGAATGAGGTATGGAGAACCCGGCATCCCAGGCCCATCCCAACCTCCACCCAGAAGTCCTCAACCTCCTGGAGGACCACCCTCGAGGCTTCCGGACCTCCCGGGCTCGACAGGTCGTCCTGATGGAGGAGGCATTGACGGAACTGGAGCGCTTCGGGCCCCTCCTCGAATTGCGGCTGGGGCAGGTGCTCGCATCGCTAGTCCGGGGAGGCCACAAGCACCTGGGCTACGTGACGCCCGCAGTCTTCTGTCGCGAAGAGCTGGGAATCTCGGCGACCGCCGCCTGGGACTCGGTGCGCCTGGCCGAGGGGCTGCTGCGCCGGTCGATCCTGCGGCAGGCCTTCCTGGAAGAGGGGCTTCCCCGGACCCACGTCCTGGAGCTGCTGCGCCTGGACGAAACTGGCGACGCCGAATGGGCCGCGCGGGCCGCGGGCCTCCCGGTGCAGGAGCTGCGCCGGGCCTTGAGGCCGCTCCGTTCTTCAAAGCCGGGCGAAGAACAGGAAACCACCCGGGTCCGGACCTACGACCTGGAGGCCGAGCCCTACGCCACCTGGCTTGCTGCGGTCGAGCTGGCCCGGCGCCGCGAGGGCCGGCACCCGAAGCGAATCAACCCGCCAGTCAGCCCCCGAATCCCCCGAAGCCATCCAGCCCCCTCCCACCATTCGCCTGCGTCTGATCCTGCCGGAATCCCTGGACCGTCTGCTGCAGGCGGCCCAGGCCGATCTTCGTCGGGACGCCGGAGAGGCGCTCACATCAGAGGAGTGCCTGTACATCCTGTGCCTGGTCTTCCTGCGCCAGGCCGGCCAGGAAGACTCCGGCCAAAGCCGGGTGCGCCGGCAGGCCCTGGAGCGGGCCGGCTACCGCTGCGAGGTTCCGGGCTGCGCCTGCCGGACCAACCTGCATGTCCACCACATCCAGCGGCGTTCCCAGGGCGGGTCGGACGAGCTTCCGAACCTGGCCTTGGTCTGCGCGGCCCACCACCTGCGCCACCTTCACGGCGGCACCATGCGGGTGGAAGGCGAGGAGCCGGCAACCCGCATCTGGGAGATCGGCCTGCAGGAGGGCAAACCCTGGCGGGTTTACTGCGACGAACGCCTGGTGGACGGAGAGGCGCTGGACTGGGAGGGGAGCGAAGACCGGGTCTGCGAGGCCACGCCCGAGTACCGCTGCGGGCCGGCCACCTTTGGATCGGAGACCCGCGCCGCCTGAGCCCCCGCCCCCGGGGCCGACTCGGGGGATGAGATCGCGGGCCTTCGCACCCGCCTTCTATCGAATATATGATCGCCAGCAATCAAAATCAGCACCCCGTCTGCGGTCGCATGTTGGCAGGGATGCTTCGGTATGGCATCATGATCCTGACGTGGACATCAAAGGACTGAACCTCGGCCGATACGACCCGGGGCACATCGCCGCCATCCAGCGCGAGATCGCCCGCAGCGTCAAACCCAACGTCCTGCGCGAGTTGGACGACAAGGTGGCGGCTGCCCTGCTGCTGACCACCGACGCGGTGAATCTCTCACCCGAGGCCAAAGCCTACCTGCGGGAACTGCGCAAGAGGATGCGCGCGGAGGGAAAGGGCTCCACCGAACAGGCCCGGGCCACCGAAGAGGACTTCCAGGCCTTGCTGGCCGGACTTGAGGAGTTCCGCAACCAGACCAAGGAAGAGTCCGGTGAACCGGAGGGCAAGCCCGCCTTCCCCAGCACCATCACCCTCTCCAACCATGTCCCCGGAGCCCCCCGGCCACGGGCCGCCCGACCGTCCTCGCCGACCCGGGACATGATCGATGCCATGATCTACTACGCCTCCTCCTCCAAGGTCCGCGAGATGGTGCAACGCGAGCTGGAGGTCTTCGGCCCCGAACTGGTCGCCCAGGTGAAGGCCTTCGGGGTCCGACTGATCGTCCTGGAACGCAACCGGCTGCTCTCCCACATCCGGATCCGCGGGATGTCGGTGGTGGCTCCGGGCGAGCGCACCTTCGATGGTCGCCCCTGGGACACCGTCCGGGGACTCTATGACCAGTCCCGGCGCCTGCTGGTCCTGGGCGAGGAGATGCTGGGCAGCCCCTTCCGTTCGGTGGCGCGCCATGAGTTCGCCCACGCCTTCGATCACGCCTTCAGCGAAAAGAACCGGCGCAAGCTGCCGCTGTCGGTCCAGTTGTGGAACCTGTTCCGGACCGAGCGGACGGGGATGGTCTCGTCCTACGCCTCGACCAATCCAGCCGAGTACTTCGCCGAGTCGGTCGAGGCCTGGTTCCAGGAGAAGGGGCGGGCCACCCTGCAGGCCGAGGACCCGCGCATGTTCAGCTACCTCCAGGAACTCTTCGCCGCCTCCTGAGTCTCCATCCGCCCGCCAGCGAACTGGAGGAGATCCCTGCAAAGTCGAGAATTTCGCGTTTTCACCGGAGTGGGTGAATGGCCAGAGGACCCGGCGGGGCGTCCCGTCTGGTTCTTGCGTTGTTCACCGCGGCTCCCCCAGACCGGTGCTTCTACAAGGAATCACGGCGCCTGCGGACCCCTCCAGAGCTCCCCCGAGGCGATCCGGTGCGGATCGCCCGACCTGTCCTGCGCCAGGGTTGCGCCGCCGTGAGCCCCAGAAACCCGGGGCGCCGAACTGAATTACACAAGAAGATGAGCAAGACCCCCACCATGAAGAGGCTCACCCTGCTTGCCGCGATCCTGGCCCTGCTGTGCCTGATGCCGTTGTCGGCCTGGCCTGAAGAGGGCGTCCCGGCCCCCCCCGCCGTTCCGGCCGCTCAGGACCCCCTGGTGCCGGATCGTCTGCCTCCCCTGATCCTGCCACCGCTGTCGGGGGACCAGGCCGAGCCGGGGGAACCGGGGGTTCCGCCCGCTTCCGAGCCGATTGAAGATCCCACGGCCGCGCCCGTCGAAGAGCCGATCGCCCAGCCCCCGGCCCCCCTGCCGATGCCCAAGGGCCCGGCGGTGGTGCGGAACAACCTGCCCGTGGGGCGCAGGTATCACTTTGCCCTGGACTACGACGGCAAGCTGGTCGGCTACAGCCACTTCTCGGTCGACCGCCAGTTGACCCTGGGCGGCCAGGCCTCCTTCCTGCTGAGTTCCGCCACCCGCATCAAGATCGGGGTGGGCGGGGTCCAGGACCTGAAGTTCTCCTCCCAACTGGAGGTCGACAAGAAGACCCTGGCGCCCTCCTCCTTCCAATGTGTCCAGAAGTCCGCCGAGGGCGCCCTGCAGGTCAACTGCGTCTACTCCCCCACCATGGTGGCCCAGCGCAACCACGTGGGGCAGTTCGAGCAGACCCACTTCCACAACTTCGAGGGCCCGGCGCCGCACTTGATCTTCAACAACCTCTGGGGCGAGCTGGACACCTTCGCCGAGCACTATTGGCTGCTGGTCCGCGCCGCCTCCACGGGCGGGGTGCTTCCGGCCTACGACCCGATCCTCCGCGGGGGCGGACAGGTCGTGGTGTATGCCCCGACGACCGAGAACTGGGATTGGAACGGCCGGAAGGTGGCGACGCGCGTCTACCCCGTGACGGACCTGAAGGGAACCCTTCTGGCCCGGGTCCGAGTCCTGGACTCCAACATGGAGCCCCTGGAGATCCGTGAAATCGGCCGCGGCCTGGTCTTTCGGCGCTCCGACCCCTCGATCGTGGGCCGCATCGACAAGGTGGCCGGCCTGGACTTGTGGGCCGCCAAGACCGGCCACTCGAACATCTTCTTCCCGGATCCCGAGAAGCTGACCACGCTGGAGGCCGACGTCGAACTGAACCTGCGCGGGGGGCAGTTCGCCGACCACCAGATCTCGGGGTACCGGCAGTACTTCACCGGACAGATGGCGGAAGGGTTCATGAAGGGCCGCGTGGTCGTCCGTTCGGTCCCCCTGGAGGTCTCCCGACGAACCCCCTTCCCCCTGCGCGGCGAGATCCCGACGGAGCTTCAGGCCTACCTGCAACCCGGGCCCGGCGTGGAGAGCGACTTCGTGCCGCTGACCACCAAGGCCGCCGAACTGACCTGGAAGGCCGAGAACGCCTTCCAGGCCGCGCGTCGCCTGAACTCGTTCGTGGCCGGGGAGATCGAGACCGGACTGTCCTTGCCCTCGGCCCGCTTCTGCCTGGAGAGCGGCGTGGGCAACGCCGAGAGCCGCGCCCTGCTGCTGGTCGCCATGGCCCGAGCCTCGGGGCTTCCTGCCCGGCGAATCGGCGGACTGGTCTTCCAGGACGGCGACTTCGTGCCCCACCACTGGGCGGAGATCTGGCTGGGAGCCCAGGAAGCCTGGACCCCCTTCGACCCCACCACCAACGAAGCCGGCCAGATCGGCGCCAGCCATATCGCCCTGTGGGAGAGCGGAGACATCCAATCCACGGCCATCCAGGTGAAGAACTACGCTCCGCGGGCCCCCCGCAAGGTCGCCTACTTCAACACCGAGATGGCCTGGCCCGTCGGCGAACAGCGCGTGTACGCCATCCTCCGCGACGGAGAGAGGGTGGGCACCGAAGTGGCCCGGGTCGGAGACATGCAGTTCCTGGACAACCAGGAGGTCTACAGCTTCGAGGCCCAGGCCACCCTTCAGGATGGCGAGAAGACCCTGGAGA
>Ga0334898_1003912_pt1 | contig 11578 bp, 10 predicted proteins | sample GraSluR3_MG_10_FD_207228 | JGI IMG/M metagenome (GOLD analysis project Ga0334898, IMG submission 207228) | Sludge microbial communities from methane-producing bioreactor in Wageningen University, Netherlands - Granular Sludge_3_08-R3 | ecosystem: Engineered > Bioreactor > Anaerobic >... | reverse complement strand
GAAGGAATCGGATATCGCCTCGATCATCTACACCAGCGGTACCACGGGGATGTCCAAGGGAGTCGTGCTCACCCATAAAAATTTGTCGAGCAATGCATCGGCCTGTGTGCGTCAGTTCTTCACGATCCGCACGGGGATGAGGTTTCTTTCCATACTACCGATGAGCCATTCCTATGAATTCACCATTGGATTTTTACTTCCTTTGGTCACCGGTGCCGAGATCCACTATCTGGGGAAGACTCCGGCTGCGAGCATTCTCCTTCCCGCAATGAAACGCATTCGTCCGCATGTGATGCTTTCGGTCCCCCTTCTCATTGAGAAGATCTACCGCAGTTCGGTGGTTCCGCAGATTGCGAAGAATCCGAAGGTTGCGAAACTGTATGAAAAGAAGATGTTCCGTCATTTCATCAACGGAATCATCGGTAAGAAGTTGAAACGTACATTCGGTGGAAGACTCAAGTTCTTCGGAGTCGGAGGAGCGGCGTTGGATAATGAAGTGGAACGATTCCTCAAGGATGCGAAATTCCCCTACGCGATCGGCTACGGTCTTACCGAGACTTCTCCCCTTATCGCAGGTTCCGGTCCCAAGCAGACCAAACCCGGTACGGTGGGATATGCGGTGAAGGGCGTGCAGTTGAAGATCGATGATCCCGATCCGAACACCCATGTTGGTGAGATCGTTGCCAAAGGTCCCAACGTCATGCAGGGATACTACAAGAACGATGGGCTGACAAAGGAAGTGTTCACCGATGACGGATGGTTCAGAACGGGAGACTTGGGTATCATCGAACGCAATCGACTCTCGATCAAGGGCAGGAAGAAGACCATGATCCTCGGTCCCAGTGGTGAGAATATCTATCCCGAGTTGATTGAGACATTGTTGAACAACAAACCGTACGTCCAGGAATCCCTGGTGTTGTCGGGTGAAGGGGGATTGGCCGCATTGATCAAGCTCGATGTGGAACTTATGGCCGAACATCTGAAGATGTCGGTCAATGACGCCAAGGAGAGTGCCGGTGAATATATCGCGAAAGTGCGGGAGGAGGTGAACAGGGAATTGAGCTCCTTCAGCCGAATCCGCGATGTCTCTTTGCAGGATGAACCGTTTCAACGGACTCCCACCATGAAAATCAAACGATACCTCTACTCGATCAAGAAGAGTCTCGGTGGACACAAGGACGACAAGCAACAGTAGCCTTGGTTGAGCAGTCAAACCCATTGTGGTATACAGGGGTATAAGGAGATCGAAGGTGATGCAGAAGAATATCGACATCAGGATCGCGAAGGTTGAACCGTTGGCCAGTCCGGCGATTCTTGCGAAGACCTACCCGGTGTCACCACAACTTACCGAGAGTATCTTGGAATCGCGACAACGGGTGAACGATATCATCTTGGGCAAGGATCGCCGTCTACTGGCGATCGTGGGTCCCTGTTCCATCCACGATCCGGTCGCTGCCTTGGAGTATGCCCGCAAGCTGAAGGAATTGGCAAGGGAAGTCTCCGACCAGATGTATGTGGTGATGCGCACCTATTTCGAGAAACCCCGTACCATCGGAGGATGGAAAGGGTTGATCCTCGATCCCCGTATGGATGGTTCCTACGATATTCAGGAGGGGATTGCGACTGCAAGAAAGGTGCTGATCGACATCACCGGCATCGGCGTACCCGTTGGTTGCGAGATGCTTGATCCGATCGTTCCCCAGTATATCGACGAGATGCTCTGTTGGTGTTCCATCGGAGCGAGGACCACCGAGAGCCAGACCCACCGTACCTTGGCCAGCGGCATGTCGGTCGCCGTGGGTTTCAAGAACAGCACCAGCGGCGAGTACGCTCCGGCGGTGAATGCGATCAAAAGCGCACGGCAGAGCGCCGCCTTCATCGGAATCGACAAGGAGGGCAATTCTGCCATCTACCGGACCACCGGCAACGATTGTGGGCATTTGATCCTACGTGGAGGAGACCATGCTCCCAACTATTACGAGGAGGATGTCGAGGCCGCGGCTTCCCTCATGGAGAAGATGCACATCACTCCATCCATCATAATCGATTGTAGCCATGCCAATTCACGCAAGGATTTCAGGAGACAGAGAAGGGTTTTGCGTGCTGTCGTAGACCAGGTCATCTGGGGGAGATCGGAAATCAGGGGATTCATGCTGGAGAGCAATCTGTTGCCCGGTTCCCAATCCATTCCCGACAATCCCAAGGATTTGAAGTATGGGGTATCGGTCACCGACAGTTGCTTGGGATGGGACGAGACGGTCGAATCGTTGCATCGCGCGTGCGATGTGTTGAGAAGAGGCAAGGAGGAATGATATGAAGAATAGGGATGTGAAGATATTGGTGGCATTCGCCGAAGGATTCGAGGAGATCGAAGCCTTGGTTCCCGTGGATCTGTTCAGGCGAGCCGGTTTCACCGTGGTGACCGCCGGTGTCGGAGGTACCGAGATCACAGGAGCCCATGGGATCACCGTGGCATGTGATCGGAGGATCGAGGATGTCGGCATAGAATTCGATGCGATGGTGCTCCCAGGAGGAGGTCCCGGATCAAAGAATCTCGCCGCATCTTGGGAAGTGAACGAGAAGATGTTGATGATCGCCAACAGTGGAAAGGTCATCGCGGCAATCTGTGCCGCTCCGGCTGTGGTGCTCGGTCCTGCGGGTCTGCTTGAAGGTCACAAGGCGGTCTGTTTTCCCGGTGCCGAAGCAAATACTCCTGGATTTGAATTCGGTGATGAAAGGGTATGTGTCGATGGTAACCTGATCACCGCCAGGGCAGCCGGTTGTGCGATCGAGTTTGCTTTGGCCATCATCGCAAAGTTGACCGACGCCGAGACTGCGAAAAGAATCGGCGAAGCGATATTGTTCAATAATTGAATTCATAGGGTGGGGGAGCACAACACATGGTGAGGATGGGATTTGACAACGACAAGTACTTGCGTGAACAGACTCAGGCGATTTTGCAGCGCATGGAGGAATGTGATGGGAAGCTGTACCTTGAATGCGGAGGGAAGCTCCTCTACGATTATCATGCCTCGCGTGTGCTTCCCGGGTTTGATCCCAATGTGAAGATGCGGGTCTTCCAATCCTTGAAGGATAAGATAGATGTGATCGTATGCATCTACGCCGACGACATCGAGAGAAGGAAGATCAGAAGCGATTTCGGAATCACCTACGATACCGATGTGTTCAAGATGATCGATGATTTCTCCGATTGGGGACTCACAGTGTCACGTGTGGTGATCACCCGTTTCAACGGACAACCGGCAGCCGTCCAGTTCATGAACCGGTTGTCCAGACGAGGGATCAAAGTCTATACCCACAAGGCTACCGATGGGTATCCCTCGGATGTGGATTTGATCGTGAGTGATGATGGCTATGGTGCCAACCCCTATATCGAGACGGAGCACCCGGTGGTGCTTGTCACCGGTCCCGGTCCCGGCAGCGGCAAGCTCGCCACATGTCTGTCGCAATTGTACCATGACTATCGTAGGGGAGTGAAAAGTGGGTATGCCAAGTTCGAGACGTTTCCAATCTGGAACCTTCCGATAGATCATCCGGTGAATGTGGCCTATGAGGCTGCTACAGCCGATATCGGGGACGTGAACCAGATCGACCACTTCCAATTGTCGGCCTATGGAGAACATACGGTCAACTATTCACGCGATATGGAGGCATTCCCCCTACTCAAACGGATCATCGAGAAGATCACCGGACGACCTTCCTTCTATAGATCTCCCACCGATATGGGGGTGAACAGGTGTGGCTTCGGTATCGTCGATGACGATGCGGTGCGCCATGCGGCGTGTCAGGAGATCATACGCAGGTATTTTTCAACCGCTTGCGATTATGCACAGGGAATCGGAACCCAAGAGGCCATAGGAAGGATCAAGCTGATGATGGAGTCGTTGCGACTCGATACATCGATGAGGGTAACCGTTCCCGCTGCAGAGGAAGCTTTGAAGTTGGCTGTGGCACGTGGAAAAGGAAGGGATGGGATCGTGTGTGCCGCGGCGATGGAGTTGCCCGACGGATCGATCGTCACCGGAGTGAACTCCGAGATTCTCCATGCCTCGTCGGCATTGGTGCTCAATGCGGCAAAGAAATTGGCCGGTATTCCCAAAGCGATCGATCTCATTCCCAAGCAGACGATTGAATCGATCCGTCGATTGAAACGCGATGTCCTCAGTGGGCGACGGGTGAGCCTCGATCTTGATGAAACCCTCATCTGTCTTGCGATGAGTGCACCGGTGAATCCCTCGGCGCAATTCGCCCTCGAGAAGCTTCCTATTCTCAGAGGTTGTGAGGTCCATATGACCCATCTGCCTTCGGTGGGTGATTCCAATGGATTGAGGAAATTGGGACTCAACACCACCAGCGAACCAAAATTCCCCACCTCCAATTTGCACGACGAGTAGTTTCCCCTTCCAAGGATAGACCAATCACGGTACAATACGGGTAAAGGAAGGAGGAGTGTATGGATATGCATACAGTCATTTCGATCAGTAGGCAATTCGGAAGCGGAGGAAGGGAAATCGGTCGTCTGCTCGCCGAGTCTTGCCAGATTCCCTTCTATGATAGTGCACTCATCTCAATGGCTGCCGAAAAGAGTGGGATGAGCAAACAGGTGTTGGAGAATTTGGATGAGAAGGCCGCAAGTCGGTTCCTCTACACCATCCCTTCGAGTATTCCGACTTTGGGACACGCTTCGACGGCTGTGTACAACATGCCTCTCAGCGATACCCTGTTTCTCACCCAATACGAGATCATCAAGCAATTGGCGCAAAAGGGACCGTGTGTGATCGTCGGCAGGTGTTCCGACTATATCCTGAAGGATCACCCCCATCATGTGTCGATTTTCATCCATGCTCCCGAGGATGTGCGTGCGAAGCGGATCGCAGGGTATGAGAAGATCGAGATCAAGGAGGCCCTTTCCCATATCTCGAAGTATGACAAGGAGCGCAAGAAATACCATGATTATTATGCCGCCGGGACTTGGGGCAATGCCACCTACTATGATTTGACCATCAATTCCGCAGATTTGGGTATCGAAGGCACGGCACTGTTCATCAAGAGCTTTGTCGAAAGGTTGGAGGAGACGGAGGCTTAGCGACTTCTGCTTGAAGATGAAAAAAGGGTTGCACGACCGGAATATCGTGGCAACCCTTTTTCTTTCGAGTCCGTAGCGTTACTTTGGAAGTGCGAGAATTTTCTTCAATTCCGGTTTCTTCTTGAGATCCTGTTCCAATCCGGCTGCACGGGCCTTGTTCACATACTCCTTATGTTGGAACGAGTAGGTGAAATTGGTATGGACATCGTATGTTCCGTTCATGAGTGCATATGCATCCTCGGTCATCACCAGTTCCTCGTCGGTGGGGATGACGTAAATCCTTGTCGGAGAATCGTCGGTACTGATGTCGAGTTCGGCATTCCTGCATTGTGCGATCCTGTTCTTTTCAAGATCCAACTTGATGCCCAGGATGTCGAGATCCTTGGTGGCTCCTTCACGGATATGGGGGGCCATCTCACCGACTCCGGCAGTGTAGACCAAGGCATCGACCCGACCGAGCAGGGCGGCATAGGCCCCGATATACTTCTTCAACCTATGGCATTCCATGCCGATCGCAAGTTTCGCACGTTCGTTGCCGGCCGCCGCTTCATCACGTACATCCCGTCTGTCGCTGATTCCGCAAATGCCGATGAGTCCGCTCTTCTTGTTGAGCATGGTATCGATCTCTTTTGCGCTGATACCCGTTCTATTCATGATGTAGGGTAGGATCGCGGGATCGAGATCTCCTGAACGGCTGCCCATCACCAATCCTTCGAGGGGTGTGAGTCCCATGGTCGTGTCGACACACACACCATTCTTGACCGCGCTGATCGAGGCTCCGTTGCCGATATGGCATATGATGAGGTTGGTTTCCTTGGGGTCTTTGCCGAGCAATACCGCGGCGCGTTTGGCGGTATAGACATAACTGGTTCCATGGAATCCATAGCGTCGTACATTGTAGGACTTGTACCATTCGTAGGGGACCGCATACATGTAGGCTTCGGACGGCATGGTCTGGTGCCAGGCGGTATCCATTACGATCGCATGCGGAATGTCGGGCATGACACGTCGTGCGGCCTCGATTCCCATGATGTTCGCCGGCATGTGCAACGGTCCAAGGGGAATGAGCTCCTTCAGATGGGCGAGCACATCGTCATCGACAAGCGCCGATTCCTTGAAACGTTCGCCGCCGTGCAGGACCCTGTGGCCGACCGCACTGATTTCCTTGACATCGGAAATCACCCCACGAAGGGGATCGAGAAGCGTCTTGATGATGAGTTCTATGGCTTCCTTGTGGGTCGGGCAGGAGACTTTTTCGGTGAACTCACCATTTTTAGTGGTCTTGTGCTCGATGACCGAGTAATCCAATCCAATGCGTTCCACCACGCCTACGGCCAAGACTTCCTTGTTGTTCCAATCATATACTTGGTACTTTGCGGATGAACTACCGCAATTCAATGTGAGAATCACCATCACGACCTCCTGGTATCCTGTGACAAATCTGAGAAGTTACTGCGAACAGCCATCAATCATTTTGGCACGTCACGGGTAAAAAATCAATGCGCTTCGAAGCATTCCTTCCGTTTCATCCGTTAATGGAGGTATGTTTCGCAAGATCCTGCTGATGTTGCTCTTTTGTTCCACCTCCATTCCATGTTGGACGACCGTGGTGCTTTCTTCATCGTTGCAGGAAGGGCGGATCGGTTTCCCTCCAGTGGAGGTTGCTTTCCCAAACCGGTGGTGGGAACTTCATGTAGGATTGGAGGGTTCGGTGACTACCAAGGGAAAAGTGGGTGTGGAGCCCACCACACTGGTGGTGTTCGATTCCCCATCATACCCTCTTTCCATTGGGGATCCCAGTTCCGATCCTCGTCTCATCCCATTGCATGACTCCGGATTCTCATTCGATTTCCCTTCCGATCGCCACTACGGGAAAGTGAAGGCGAAGCCGGTTTCCATGTACGATTCCTTCGGATGGTGGTGTTCCAAACGTATCATGGATTCCCTATGGATTCATATGTACGGAATCCATGGCGATGAAGAGGGGATGGGAACCTTGGTTGAGGGGATGGCAGGGGATGCGCTTTTCCGCTTGGCCCTGCTCGGATTGGACAATCGCTTGATTGAACCTGCTGGATTTGTGATCGACTATGGTTCCTTGCCGATGGAGAGGGGATTCCTCGGTTACGGGTATTGGAGCGGGAGGGCAAAACTGGGATTCTTCCCTTTGGATATCGTATTGCGGTGGTTGGGACGCTGTTCCTACGATGGACGGATGGGGGTGGGTTTCACCGAAAGGTGTCTGGTGGGTATTTCCCATGACATGTTCCGACTTTCCTACACACGAGTGAGGATTCCCCTCCAGGTCGGTCCCTGGGCAGGTGGTGGGGAGGGTCCATTGCTTCGCGATACATTGGCCATAGAAGTGGAGGGTGAACGGGTGGGTATGAAATGTACGTTCACCGATTCTTGGTGGAGGAAGCCCGTGTATGCGGGGGAGAGTCAGAAAAGAACCCTCAAGATTGTGGGTTCTGTGGATTATCATCATCTGGACAACGGCTTCGGGCTTGAATTGGGTTATGAGTCGCAGGTTCGCACGTCCGGAACGCATTTAGTCACCTATTCCTGTGAACTGCATGGTTCCACGATTTGGAAGAACATTGCATGTTCGTTTGCAGGTGGATTGTCGTACACCACTTCGTTCTCATACGATCTGGCGGTGTTGTTGTCTTGGGAATTGGATGATGGGCATGCCATCCGAGTGAAACTGAAGGGTACTGCCGATTCGATTCGTGTCTCCTGTTCCTTCAACAGACGGGTCGTGGGTACGGAATATGCTGTGGATTTGGATGTGGCGGATGGACCGTCGATCAGTTGTTCCATCGACCGAGACGTATGACTTCCCGTTCAAGCACGATGCCCTCACGCCTCTCGACCTCATTCGCTACGATCTTCGCCAGTTCATCGATATCGCTGGAGGTGGCCGTATGGTTGTAATTTACGATAAAATTGGCATGGTGTTCACTCACTCCGGCACCACCGAACCTACGTCCCTTCAATCCTGCTTCATCGATCAGTTTTCCTGCTGAAATTCCGAGTGGATTCTTGAACATGCAACCTGCCGAGGGGAGGTCGAATTGTCCGGTTTCCAAGCGTTCCGTCCTGCTTTGCTCCTTCTTCAATCGTACTTCGCTGGTGTGCTTGTTGGGTAGCAGCCGGAATGCGACTTCATAGATGATATGGTCGGTATCGGAGAAGGGGGAGTGTTTGTAGGAGAAGCCTCCATCCATACCTTGGTAGCGATACATGTTTCCTTCGATGTCGAGATAGTCGACCCATTCGATCAATTCGGAAATCCACAGTCCTCCCGCCGAGGCATTTCCCCGTACGGCGCCTCCAACGGTTCCCGGTAGCCCTCCCAACGGTTCCAAACCGCTCAACGATCTTTCGATCGAGACGTTTATCGCTGTGTCGAGGGGAAGTCCGCATTGGGTGCTGAAGATGCAACCGCGCACATGATGGTCGGTCAAACCTGTGGTTACGATGACCAGGCCTTCCACACCCTCGTCGGATATGAGCACATTGGATCCCCCTGCAAGTATGGTGATGGGAAGGTGTCTCCCATTCGCCCACTGCAAAGATGCCCGCAATTCCTTGAGATTGCCCGGTACCGCCAGATAATCGGCCTCTCCCCCGGTTCCGTAGGAACTGAGGGGTGCGAGTGCCACATTCCGGTGCACCAACGCATCGATATTGATTTTTTCATCTGCATTCCGTATTGTGGTATCCACATGGGTATACTATCCCATTTCCCTTCGGCGTACAATGCCACCTTGGGCTGTAGCCTATGATAGGAGCACGATGTGAAGATTTCTCTTTTCAATACCATGTCACGCACTGTGGAACCGTTCGAGCCTGTGGAAAGAGGTTTGGTGAGGATGTACTGCTGTGGTCCGACGGTCTATAATTTTGCCCATATCGGTAATCTGCGCACCTATGTCTTCGAGGACTTGCTGAGGCGAACCTTGGAGTTCGGAGGATTTTCGGTGCGGCATGTGATGAATATCACGGATGTGGGGCACTTGACCGATGATGGGGACGATGGCGAGGACAAGATGGTCAAATCCTCCAAGGAGACGGGTCGCGATGTCTATGAGATCGCTCGGATGTACACCGATGCCTTCTTCACCGATACCGATGCGTTGCATATCTTGCGTCCCCATGTGGCCTGCCGTGCCACACAACACATCCAGGATATGATCGAACTCATCAAGCGTCTTGAAGCGAAGGGCCATACCTATGTGGCGGGCGGAAACGTCTACTTCAGCATCGATACCTTCGAAAGATACGGTGAACTGGCCCGTTTGAACCTCGACGAGTTGCAGTCCGGAGCTCGGATCGATATCGACGGGAACAAGAGGAATCCGAAGGATTTCGTACTCTGGTTCACCAAATCGAAATTTGAGAATCAAGTGATGGTATGGGATTCTCCATGGGGCAAAGGGTATCCCGGATGGCATATCGAATGTTCGGCCATGAGTATGAAATACCTCGGCGAGTCGTTCGATATCCATTGTGGTGGCATCGACCATATCCCGGTGCACCACACCAATGAGATCGCCCAAAGCGAGGCAGCCACAGGAAAACGATGGGTCAAGTACTGGGTCCATGGCGAATTCCTCATCAATGAAACGGGTAAGATGTCCAAATCAAAAGGGGAGTTCCTGACTCTGCCGCTGCTCCAAAAGAAGGGGTACGATCCGATGGACTATCGGTATTTCTGTCTTGGTGGCCATTATCGTAGCCAGTTGGTGTTCTCTTGGAAATCGATGGATGCGGCGAAGAATGCGCGCAGGAATCTGGTGAAGCAGATCAGAGCCATCCTGAATGATGCCGAACGGCACCCGGTGGAGCGCTTGGGAGAAGCGGCCCAACAGTATGTGGACGAGTTCTCAGAACACATGGGCAATGATCTCAATGCTCCCCGGGCTCTGGCGACGCTTTGGAACTTGGTGAAGGACAAGCTCGTACCGGCGGTTGAGAAGTTGGCCGCACTCTCCATAATGGACAAGATCTTGGGTTTGGGATTGGATACAGTGGAATCCGGGGAGGACACATCGAACGAAGATGTGCCTGAACATATCCTCGCGTTGGTTGATGAGAGGACCGGGGCGAAGAGAGCGAAGAATTATCACCGGGCGGACGAGTTGCGTGCTATAGTGGAGGAAGCTGGTTACAAGCTGACCGATACACCGAATGGTACGGTTGTTACCAAAATCATGTAACCAGAACCATGGATGAGTTGTTAAGTGTATGGAAATAAAGAGCAGCGAGAATGAATCGTTCAGGCTGGTGTACGAGGAGGTGTTCCCGGTGGTGATGCGCGTTGCGTATCACGTAACCTACAACATGGATGTCTCCGAAGATATTTGCCAGGAAGCGTTCATCCGGTTCTACGAGAAGAATATCGATTTCCGCTCGGTTGACGAGGCGAAGTATTGGTTGATCCGCGTAACCAAGAATCTCGCGATCAACGTGATGAAGAGGAAATCGAGGGAACAGGCGATGGTGGACAAGATTAAAAAGGTCCCCAAGGTTCCCGTAAGAAACGGAGAGGATGCGTTGATGGATTCAGAAACGAGGACTTTGGTCCGGGAGGCTGTGGAGAAGTTGCCGGAAAAATTGAAATCGGTATTGGTACTGAAGGAATATGCCGACTTGAATTATAGGCAGATCGCCGGAATTCTCCATATTTCCGAAAGCAATGTCAAGGTCAGGGTGCATCGAGCCCGCAAGATAATGGAATCGATGCTAGACCGGGAGGAAATGCATGTGTCTTGACGACCAGATCCTGAATACCTATCTGGATGGAGAACTCACGGAACCTTGGAAGACCCAAGTTGCGGAGCATCTCAATTATTGTACCGCCTGCAAGGCAAGGTTTGAACAATTGCGTTCGTTGCATGCGGTGGTTTCCTCTGCTCGACTTGGAGAGGATGAGATGGCCCCCCACCAGGAGAAGGTGCTCGCCTTCATTGAGAAGAACTATATCGATAAGAAGAGGAAGGTCGGATTCCTCCACAGGGACTTTCGTGTGAAGACTCCGACTCTGCTCGTGGCGGCGGCCGCATTCGTGTTCGTGTTGGTGGGAGCGTTGTTGGTTGGACCCGACCGGACAGTCGGTACCGACCAATTGATCCCCAGGGTGGTTCCCACAAGCGAAGGATCGGTTGTTCAGGTACGTGCCACCGAAGGGTTGGCGGCCGAACAGGTGCTCGACAGTTTTCCACTTGAAGAGATACTCAAGTACCTCGACATGAAGGGCTATGAAGTCGATCTGAAGGTCAAGGGTATCCAGCCCATGGGGGAACAACCCGCCTCCGAATGATCGTTTTCAACCAAAACATTCCATGCCGCCATGAAAATGGCGGCATATGTGTAGTGTTCACACATAATTGTCCCCAACTCCCACAGTTGTCACGATGAGACGATTTTGCTAGTATTGGTGATCGTCACATGAGGCACAATCAT
>Ga0334898_1003906_pt1 | contig 11588 bp, 9 predicted proteins | sample GraSluR3_MG_10_FD_207228 | JGI IMG/M metagenome (GOLD analysis project Ga0334898, IMG submission 207228) | Sludge microbial communities from methane-producing bioreactor in Wageningen University, Netherlands - Granular Sludge_3_08-R3 | ecosystem: Engineered > Bioreactor > Anaerobic > Unclassified... | reverse complement strand
GCACCACCAAATATCATGGAGAATGAGCTGAGCACTAGTGGCGGAATACGACGCTTATCGGTAGCAACCAGCATATTACCAAAGCCTGCCAGCAGGTTATTGGCTATAAGAATTAAAATTCCAACGCTTGCCATGGTGCCAACGGCACCCATCTGCTTGCGTCCAAGGCTAATTATTACAATTCCTAGCAACCCCACCAGAATACTTGTAACCTTGCGGCGGTTAAGGGTGTCGCCGGGCATAAAGAAATGGGCAACAATGGCTATAAATAAAGGCCCCGAGCCAATAATCATAGCGCCCAGCGCACCGGGAACCATATCAACCCCTCTGTAAAAAAGTGCATACTGCAGAAAGGTTTGCACAAAGCCCACCAGTAGTATTTTGGAGATATTTTGCTTGGCAGCAATTAGCTTTGCTCGTAAATCGGGGATAAATGGGAGAATTAGCAGTCCCGAAATAAAAAAACGAATTCCCGCAAACTGAAAGGGTGAAGTATATTTAAGGCCAATCTTAATGCCCACAAAGGCGGTTGACCACAGTATGCAGGCCACAATGGCAAGAAAGATGGTTGAGTTTAGTAATGGCTTTAACTTCAAAACTATGGCTGTATTTTATTTAATTTGAAACAAGCGATCAGAATATCGACAAATAATGTAGGGTTCGCAATTACACACAAAGCTTATTGAACTCAAACAATCGCTACGCCCAGGGCGATGGATTAATGCTTTGATCCTGAATAAAGCCAACATACCGCTCGGCAACCTGCGATAGCAATTCACTTAGCTCGTTGGGGCAATCGGTGGTTACCAGCTTAAGGCGCAACTCCTTAAAATTTGGCAGCCCCTTGAAGTAGCTGGTTAGGTGACGGCGCAGCTCAAGTATTCCGCGGCGTTCGCCCTTAACCTCCATAGATTTGGCCAAATGCTCCTTTGCAATAGCTACTTTCTCCTCCACCGTAAAGGGTTTCATGAACTCGCCCGTTTGCATGTAGTGTTTAATCTCCTTAAAAATCCATGGGCGGCCATAGGTTGCACGGCCAATCATAATGGCGTCAACGCCATAACGATTGAAGTACTCCACCGCCTTCTCGGGCCCATCAATATCTCCATTACCAATAATTGGGATTTGCATGCGCGGGTTGGTCTTTACCTTGCCAATTAGGGTCCAGTCGGCTTCGCCTTTGTAAAGCTGCGCACGGGTACGCCCGTGAATGGTGAGCGCTTTTATGCCCACATCCTGGAGGCGTTCGGCAATCTCTACAATCTGCTTGGTGCTATCGTCCCAGCCCAAGCGTGTTTTTACGGTTACAGGCAGGTGGGTTGCGTTAACAATTTGTCGGGTCATCTCCACCATCTTTGGGATATCCTTCATCATACCTGAACCAGCTCCCCGGTTGGCAATCTTTTTTACAGGACAACCAAAGTTGATATCAATAACCTCGGGGTTTGCCTCGGTTGCCATACGGCACGCCTCCACCATACTCTCAATAATGTGCCCATACAGCTGAATGCCTATGGGTCGCTCGGCATCGACAATATTAAGCTTCTTTTGGCAACTCTCGGCATCGCGTATTAGGCCATCGGAATTAATAAACTCGGTGTACATCATATCGGCCCCAAAGCGCTTGCACAGGTAGCGAAACGAGGGGTCGGTTACGTCCTCCATGGGAGCAAGCAGAAGTGGTTTATCGCCTAAATCTATGTTGTGTATTCTCACTGTAAATCAAAAATTTTGGGCTACAAAAATAGGTAGAGTTTGTCGAAGTTCACCTCAAAAATCACTAAAAATGTGAGGGTGTATAATTAGGTTTTCGAATAAATGTATAATTTTGAGTAATTCCATTTCAAAATATGAAGATTATAAAATTAGCAATTCGCTCACTTGCCATCCTGATGGTGTTTGCAGGCCTTTCCATTTTTTATGGATGCCCAGGGTGCGAATTCGAAATGCCCATTAGCATCAATTCTGCATCGGTTACGCTTATTGATAATACTGGCGAAAAACCCACACAAAGTTCCAGTGAGTTTCAACCTCGCGAGGCCATTGCGTTTAGGGTTACGTTATACGACACAACCGATTACTACGATTACGATTACTATGCGAACAGCAAGGCTAAACCCTTCTCGCCAATTCAAGCTGCTTATGCCTTGTCGTGCAACGAAACCTACGTGCTACAAACACGCTTGGAAAGCATTAGAATTTTCGCCCTACAAGATCTAACCGATGAGATTAAAACAACCGACGAGGTGACTGACCTATTTGTTGCTGAAATTGATAACTACAACACCTCGAACACCCTTTACTACACCCTGGACAAAGTAGTTGATGCCCTTAATAGCTTTGATTTTTACTGGCAACCAAGAATCTCCATCGACTTCTTCCTTACACAGGAGCCAAGCAGCAGCTCGTTAAGCTTTGAATTGCACTTTCTGCTAGATAACGGAAAGACCCTCATTGTACCAACCCCCAACATCATAGTAATTAGTTAGCACCTATGAAACTAAAAAAAAGCATGGCAACCCTGTGCCTACTCGTTGTCCTCCCAACGGTGCTGGAAGCACAACGTTTTTTCCAATTCAACAAGGTTGCCTATTGGTACGGACACAACAGGGCTTGGCATGAAAGGAAAGCCCAAACATCCGATTTCGATTTTTTAGATCATATTTCCACAAACAACTCCCACTTTGGTCTTATGCTGTCCCTGGGGCTGGGCAACAATTTCTCTGTTGACTTTAGGGGATATCGATTCGAAAACACATCGTACCACATAAAAGGCAATTTACTTTATCATCTAAAACCGAATCTTGGCTTTTTGGCAGGGGGGTTCACATCCAATCAGCTGGTAAGCAACAGCTATAAAGATTTCTTCAACAACTACCCTAGCGGCTACATTCTTTTCACGCCAAACCAGTATATACCAGAACCAATTATAAGATATTCCCACTGGGGCTTATACGGCGGCTCATACCTGGAACTACGTTGGGGGCGAGCTACCCTTTTGGGCTCGCTTTGCGTAGGGGCAAGTCAAAATGTACCATTCACCATTTTGGTTGGGCAAAAGAAACTCAACTCGAATATCCGCCGCGAGTTGGAATACAATGCAAACCGTAATCTATTCCTTTTCGTAATGCCCGAAATTACACTAGGTATCGATATCTTTGAACTCGAAAGCAGCACCTTTGGGCTGGAGATAACGTGCAATGCAATGGTAAGTAACAAATCGATTAGCTATGAGCTTACCGAAAGGGTTTGGACCGCAAGCAACACTGAAGGCCAGAGCATTGATATTCCTTCGCGCATAGTAACCGACCTAAGGTATGATGTTTCAATTTTCTGGAAATTCTAACTAATCGCTCATGAACCATTTCTTTCAGAAAGAGCTCTCGCCCGTTAAGGGCATCATTCTATCAATGCTACTGGCTTTGGCTGGTTTTTTTGTGTTCATCGCACTTGGAACGCTTATAAATGCCATTGTATTTGGTGGCATTGCCTCGGGGGCAATTAGTGGGCCCGACACATCAACCCCCGAGGGTTTAATGGCCTTAAGGGTGCTTCAAACTTTCCAAACCTTTGGACTATTCATGTTTCCCGCCCTAGTGGTAGCATTCTTCAGCTCCAGCTCACCATTGCAATACCTCGGTGTTAAGTGCATAAGCAAACACTTTGCGATTTACTCAATTGTGCTAATGATTATTTTCATTCCGGGAGTTAACCTAATTGCTTCGCTTAATGCACAAATACCACTACCAGAGTGGATGCTAGAAATGGAGCAAACGGCTGCACGTATAACTAAGCAAATTCTTATTACCGATAATGTGGGGGTGATGGGCATTAACCTTTTTGTTGTGGCTATTATGCCGGCATTGGCCGAGGAACTATTCTTTAGAGGGTTAATCCAGAAGTATTTAATTAAATGGACAGGCAATGCATTTTGGGGAATTGTTGTTGCAGCCACCATATTTAGCGCAATACATATGCAATTTCAAGGATTTATTCCACGACTACTTCTGGGGATGTTATTTGGCTACCTGTACTTTTGGAGCGGTTCTCTTTGGGCACCTATTGTTGCTCACTTAGTGAACAACGGGTTGGCTGTAATGGTATATTTCCTAATTGGACGTGGAGTTATTCCTCCCCAACTCGATACATTTGGCAATATATCGGATATGTGGCAAGCTGGTGTATTTAGCCTTGCTATTACCGGGTTGATGCTATGGGTGGTTTGGCGCGAGCAGGTTAGGCATCCAAATCAATCAGGCTTCGCTCCAACATCTGAAGTCCCTTAATCTCATTCTTACGGTACACATAAACCAAGCCATACTCCTGTGCTCTCTCCCTGCGCTCATGGTCGGGCAGACTCTTGAATGTCTCCTCCACCTCGTTCCATACATCAAGGATAATGGCATCGGCCTTCTTACGAAGCTCTTCGAGCTCTGCCTGGCTCCGATTTGTGTTTTGCTGTAGGATACGCTGATGGTTATATGCTTCGGCAAAATTCTCGTAGCGAACCTTTACTACAGCAATGGTTGGATTGGTTACGGGCTGCTGTCCGCGCGAAGTTCGACTTGTCTCGCCCTGTATAATCATTTTACCCCATTCTAGAAGATCTTTGTCGGCCGTTAGGTTGGGCAACTTGCGCTCATCTATATCCATTCCATAAAGCTGGCGAACTTCCTCGGGCAACTCACCTCGTGATATGGCCATATTGAGCACCTGAATAAAATGTGAGAGGTACAACCTTGCCTTTTTGGCTACAGCCTGATACTCCTTGCTTCGCTCGGTTTGCTTGCTGTAGGCTGCTTTGTAAGTAGCAATGGCCTTCTCATAGCTATTAATAAAAAGGTCGGCCTTGGTGAATGCGCTTTGGCTAAATGCCAGCTTAAAGGGAGGCAATTCGCGCCCTTTATTCACTGCCGCTTTCAGTGCTCGTAAGCGAGCTGTATCGGTGTTTGGTAAACGACGGTAAGGCATAGCAACTTTTGGGTTTTTGGGTGAGATGTTAAGAACATGTTGATAAAGTGCGAATGTATGTAATTTTAAACACAAAACAATACTATTCGCAAATTAATTACTGAATATTTTCACCCTCATTACTAAACGCTTGCGTTGCGAAGCAATCAAATACTGGCACAGGGCAAGCTATTCGCAAGTTTGACAACCTGACAATAATCCCGTGCCGATGAAAAATAATTCTGTATTTTTGTTAATCAGTATTTTAAAAATCACATAAATCTATAAAAATATGTACGGCAAAATTAAAGAGAACCTTCAGCAACAGCTACAGGGAATTAAGGATGACGGATTGTACAAGAACGAACGGGTAATAACAACCCCGCAGGGTGTTGAGATTGAAACCAATGGCCAGCAGGTGCTTAACTTTTGCGCTAACAACTACCTTGGCCTCTCAAACCATCCTCGCCTAGTGCAGGCCGCTAAGGATGCCATGGATACTCACGGCTTCGGGGTCTCGTCGGTTAGGTTTATTTGCGGAACGCAAGACATTCACAAGGAGCTCGAAAAGCGCATCTCGGAGTACTTTGGTACCGAGGACACCATCCTTTACATCGCCGCATTCGATGCCAATGGAGGTGTTTTTGAGCCTATACTCACCGAGGACGATGCCATTATCTCCGATGCGCTAAACCACGCATCCATTATCGATGGGGTAAGGCTTTGCAAGGCGCAGCGCTACCGCTACAAAAATGCCGACATGGCTGACCTTGAGGAGCAGCTTAAGCTAGCCCAAGCGCAACGGTTCCGCATAATTGTTACCGACGGCGTATTCTCAATGGACGGAAACGTAGCGCCAATGGACAAAATTGTAGAGCTGGCCGAAAAGTACGACGCCCTAGTAATGGTTGACGAGTGCCACTCGGCTGGCGTGGTGGGCAATACTGGCCGTGGTGTTACAGAGCAATTCAACATTAGAGGCAAGGTCGACATTATTACCGGAACGCTAGGCAAAGCCTTTGGCGGTGGTTGCGGTGGATTTACCACTGGACGCAAAGAGATTATAGAATTACTACGCCAACGCTCTCGCCCCTACCTTTTCTCCAACTCAATGCCGGCTGCCATTGTGGGAGCAGGCATAGAGACGTTTAAAATGCTTGAGAGCAGCAACGAGCTGCACGATAAGTTGATGGATAACACTCAGTACTTTGTTAAGGCAATGCAAGAAGCTGGCTTCGACATAAAGCCCACCCAGAGTGCTATTGTTGCCGTTATGCTTTACGATGCCAAGCTATCGCAAACTATGGCTGCCGAGCTGCTTAACGAGGGTATATACGTTATTGGATTCTACTTCCCTGTTGTTCCAAAGGAACAGGCTCGCATTAGAGTGCAAGTATCAGCGGCTCACAGCAAGGAGCATCTGGACAAGTGCATTGAGGCTTTTACCAAGGTTGGTAAAAAGCTAGGGGTGATTTAATTGTTGTATAGATTGCATTAGAAAAAGCGAAAGTACCTTTATTACTTTCGCTTTTTTAACTTTATGGTAGTTACATTTAGCATAGTCTATCCCTGTTTTAACCTATCGACAATTCTCACTGATGCATCACCTGAACCATAAAGAGGTGCACTAAAATCTGGAGTAGTGCTCAACATCATCTTGTAACAATCTACAATGGTTTCACTATTCGACCCGGCTAAAACATTGTACCCACCATCAACTAGCTCGGTCCACTCGGTTTCATCCCTTAGGGTAACGCATCCTTTACTGAAAAAGAAAGCTTCCTTCTGCAGGCCACCACTATCGGTTATTACCAACGCACAGTGCTTTAGCAGCTCTATCATATCAAAATAACCAACAGGTGGGATAATGGTGAAGTTCATCTTAATCCCACTTCCCTCAATTATTTTTTTGGTTCGGGGATGCAGAGGAACAACCACTTGTCTTTCGCTGTGAATTGAATTTAAAGCATCAATAATTCCCTTAAGGTTATGGGGGTTATCGGTATTCTCCTGCCGATGCATTGTTGCAAGTACTGGATTGGGTTCCAAACCAATATCTCTAACTATTGTTGATTTTTGGGCCGATCGCTCGCTGTAGTACAGCGCGGCATCGAGCATCACATCGCCTACGTTGTGAATATTGCATCCAAAATTAGTAAAGCCCTCGGCTTTCAGATTGTTAACAGCAACTTGGGTGGGGCAAAACAGATGAGTCGAAATTCTATCGGTGAGTATACGGTTGGTCTCCTCGGGCATAGCCATATTGAACGAACGCAGCCCGGCCTCAACGTGTGCCACGGGAATTGCCAGCTTTTGAGCGGCAAGCGCTCCTGCCAATGTCGAATTGGTATCGCCATACACCAGTACAAGTGAGGGTTTCTCCTTCAGCAGAATTCTCTCAATGGCCTCAAGCATACGCCCGGTCATTGCACCATGCGACAAGCTATTTATCTCCAAGTTGTAATCTGGTTCGGGTATCTCCATATCATCAAAAAACACCTGTGACATATTGTAATCGAAGTGCTGCCCGGTGTGAACAATAATCTCTTTTAGCCCTGCGCTTCGGAGCGCACGGCTAACCGTTCCGGCCTTAACAAACTGGGGACGAGCTCCAACAATTGTGATTATGCTCATTATCTGAGGATTTTAGATCTTTCGAATTAGCGTATGCCCAAAATTAGGAAAGGTTATCGAGGATTTCAACTAACCTCCCCGTTAGATTTTTGCGGCTGTAGGCAGTGGCATCGATATTCTGAAGAGAGGGAAACCCCTGTTCATACTCATCCCAAAGCCAGGTAAGATTGTTCAATATATCATCGTAGTTAGAAAAATTGGCGGTTACACCAGCCTTTGTTTCTTTAAGCAGATTGTCGACATCGCCATCCAAAGGGCCAATGGCGAGTATGGGCCGCCTGGCCGCAAGATATTCGAAGACCTTTCCCGTGAGTATGCCCTTGGCATTGGGCGAATTATTTACCAGTAGTAGCAATATCTGCGAGCGCTGCATTAACTGTAGGCTTTGGGCGTGCGACAAATAGCCTAATTGCTGGCAATAAGGAGTTAGGTTATACTGACTTATCTGATCGATCACCAGCTTATCCACATTTCCCACCAGCTGAATTTTCAGCTGCTTAGCAATATCGTTATTACTATTAACAAGATGGCTAAGCGCCTGCCACAACAACTCGCTGTTCCTGTTGGGAGGGATTGTTCCCACGTGAGTAATGGTAAACTGGGCATCGGGAGATGCGAGTTGGGTTGGAAAATCGGTCTCATCGTAACCATTGGTAATAATGTGAACTTTTCGGCTACTCGTCTGCTCAAACTCATTCTGCATTTGCGAGCCCACCACGACAACCTCATCGGCGCTTACCAGCACATCGTGCTCTAGCCTTCGATGTTTTTTTAGCGCGCGAGCAGCTAGTGGTAAATCGATAAAGTAATCGATATTAGTCCATGGGTCCCGAAAATCGGCCATCCACTTTATGCCAAGCTTTTGCTTTAGCCCTCGAGCAATAAGGTGCATACTGTGCGGAGGGCCTGTTGACACCACTGCATCTGCCGGATGCTGAATTAGGTATTTGGTTAAAAACCTAACCGATGGTTTCACCCAGAACATTCGTGCATCGGGTATAAATAGGTTTGCCCGCACCCAAAGAGCAAGTCGTCCGACTACACCTTTTGCGCTACCCTCATAGGATGTGAAACCAACCCCCATTTTCCCCTTTTGGCGAGTAAACAACCGGAATACCATGTATGGCTCGAAGATATTTCGTTTTAACACCTCCACACCCTGAGGAATATCGGTGTTCAAGGTTTCGTCAACCATCGCCACCTCTGGATTTTGAGGTGTGTAGATAACGGGTTCCCAACCAAACTCGCGCAAATACTTTGCAAACTTAAGCCAACGCTGTACCCCACTCCCCCCTGAGGGTGGCCAGTAGTAGGTTAGTATTAGTAGGCGTTTGGGCATAGGGGGGGTGATTGGTTGGGTGACCTGACAGCGTGCAAAGCTCCTGTCAGCGTCTAAAGAGATTGATTTATTGATTTAGAGTTTAGAGTTTAGAGTTTAGGGTTTAAAGTTTAGCCTACCACCATTTCATTTCGGTAGGTAAAGGTTTAGGGTTTAGGGTTTAGGGTTTATAGTTTAGGGTTTATAGTTTAGGGTTTTCTTTAGACATTGAACATTGAACATTGAACATTAAACCTTGAACATTAAACGCTAAACGCTATATTTTTCTTAACAGATTTTTCATACTCACCTTTTCCTCCATGATCTCGCGGAGGCGTGATGCGTCTACCCGCTCCTGCTCCATGGTATCGCGGTGGCGAATGGTAACGGTATTATCCTCGAGCGACTGATGATCGATGGTAATGCAGAAGGGCGTTCCAATGGCATCGTGGCGACGGTAACGCTTACCAATGCTATCCTTCTCCTCGTACTGGCATTTAAAGTCAATCTTAAGGTCGTCCATAATTTGGCGAGCTTTTTCGGGTAGCCCATCCTTTTTCGTAAGCGGGAACACGGCCAGCTTAACGGGAGCCAGGGCTGGGGGTATACGAAGCACAACGCGCTCATCGGTACTTCCGTCCTCCTTTGTTATCTTCTCCTCGTTGTATGCCGATGAGAGCAGTAGTAGGAACGTGCGGTCCAAGCCAATGGATGTTTCCACTACGTAAGGCACGTAATTCTCGTTTGTTTCGGGATCGAAGTACTGCAACTTTTTGCCCGAGTGCTGCTGATGCTGTCCCAGATCAAAATCGGTACGCGAGTGAATTCCCTCAACCTCCTTAAACCCGAAGGGGAATTGGAATTCGATATCGAAGGCAGCATTGGCGTAGTGCGCCAGCTTGTCGTGCTCGTGGAAACGGTACTTTTCTTCGCCCAACCCCATGGCCTTGTGCCAGCTCATACGCTTCTCTTTCCAGAACTCGAACCACTTCATCTCCTCACCGGGGCGTACAAAGAATTGCATCTCCATTTGCTCAAACTCGCGCATACGGAAGATGAACTGGCGAGCCACAATCTCGTTACGGAAAGCCTTACCAATTTGGGCAATACCAAAGGGCAACTTCATGCGTCCTGTCTTTTGCACGTTTAGGTAGTTTACAAAGATACCCTGCGCAGTTTCGGGACGAAGGTATATGGTGTTGGCGTCGTCGCTAACGGAGCCCATCTTAGTGTCGAACATAAGGTTAAACTGGCGCACATCGGTCCAGTTACGCGAGCCCGAAATGGGGCAAACAATCTCGCAATCCTCAATAATCTTCTTAACCTCGGGCAAATCACTATCATCCAAAGCCTTAACCATTCTGGTGCGAACAGCATCAATCTTGGCCTGAATTTCTAACACCCTGCCGTTGGTTTTTACGAACATAGCCTCGTCGAAGCTATCGCCGAAACGCTTTTGCGCCTTGGTAACCTCCTTGGCAATCTTCTCCTCTTGCTTGGCCATCCAATCCTCGATAAGCACATCGGCACGGTAGCGTTTCTTGCTATCCTTATTGTCGATAAGCGGATCGTTAAATGCGCCCACATGCCCCGATGCAACCCAAACGTCTGGATGCATAAAGATGGCAGAGTCAAGACCCACGATATTCTCATTTAAACGGGTCATGGCATCCCACCAGTACTGGCGGATATTATTCTTAAGCTCAACACCGTTCTGTCCGTAGTCGTAAACTGCACTAAGGCCATCGTAAATCTCGCTGCTCTGGAAAACAAATCCGTACTCCTTGCAGTGCGCAATTAGCTTCTTAAATAGTTCTTCTTGGGTCATGTGTTATGATTTTATTTTGATTATTCTCTTGGTTCTAATTACCATTAGTTGAAATATGCTGTTACAATTTAATGATTTGGCTAGAAGACGGAAGTCCGAAGTCCGAAGTCCGTAGCCGGAAGACCGAATGTTACTTAGCTCAGCCTTCTAATCAATTAATCTCAAGCCAAACAAATATTCCACAAAGATTACCGTAATAATATTTTCTTTAGGCCTTTGATTTTGAAAAACATCTGCAAAAATAGTGGAATTAAACAAATTAAGACAAACATTTGGGTGGTTATGCAAAAAAGAGTTTGGGAAAGTGTTTTACAAAGCATACGCATTGATAGCAAACTTACGCTTGAACTAACATACAAGTACGAAACAAAAAAGCACCCCAAACGAGGTGCTTTCTGTGTATAATTTATGAATGATATTTTACCTGAGCGACAGATTGATATGATTAACCAGCTTGGTGAGGAAGTTCACATAGCTACCATACTCGTTGTCGTACCAGCCAAACACCTTTAGGTGTGTTACGGGGATACTTATCTCGCTGCTGGCCTGCACGCCATACTTGGCAAGCGACTCAACAGGAAGCCTTATGAAACCCGTGCGGGTATGCGTCTCGTGCCCCTCGATAACCGTGGCCGCTCGGTAACCAACCAAGTCGGACGACACGTTCTGTTTCTCCGAGAACACAACCATATCGCGCTGTGCACCGCTGGCTGCATCCTTGTATATATTGTTAATCACCTCCCTGTTTATGGTGGCATTTCCCTTATCATCAACCTCACTGTAAAAAGTGAGATTTAGGGTGATAAGCGAAACGGTTGTAGTGGGAATACGAACCGAATCGGCCATAAAGCCTATCTC
>Ga0334898_1003899_pt1 | contig 11611 bp, 6 predicted proteins | sample GraSluR3_MG_10_FD_207228 | JGI IMG/M metagenome (GOLD analysis project Ga0334898, IMG submission 207228) | Sludge microbial communities from methane-producing bioreactor in Wageningen University, Netherlands - Granular Sludge_3_08-R3 | ecosystem: Engineered > Bioreactor > Anaerobic > Unclassified... | reverse complement strand
CCTCCTTGGAGAGCTTCGTCCTCCGGTCGAACATCGTCAGGAGGTAGGCCACGTCCAGGTGGACGTCAAGCCTCTCCTGGATCTTATCGATCAGGCTGAGGAGGTGGGTGAGGCCCACGAGGGCGTAGTACTCGGTCTGGACCGGGATGAGGACGTGCTTGGCAGCCACCAGCGCGTTCATGGTGAGAAGGTCCAGGGAGGGTGGGGTGTCCAGGATGACATAGTCATAGATCCCAGAGACCTGTCGTAGTTTCGTTGCGAGAATCTTCTCCCTACCTGGCTGGGAGAGGAGCTCCATGGATGCAGCGCTCAGGTCCAGAGTGGCTGGGACTACGTCGAGACCCTGGGGCTCGACAGCCCGCACGACATCTTGGATGCTGACCTCCTCGTCTAAAAGGACGTTGTAGATCGTCTTCTCGATGGTCCACTTGTTGATCCCAAGACCTGTGGTGGCAGCGCCCTGAGGATCTAAGTCAATCAGTAATACCTTATAACTTTTCAGTGCCAACCCAGCAGAAAGATTGACGGCGGTGGTTGTTTTGCCACATCCCCCCTTCTGATTGGCGATGGCTATCGCTGTCTGCTCCATAAGGGGGCTTATCAGATCAAAGGTATAAGTTAATTTCGATTAAGTTGGAGGTGAGATGTTGTTATTACTCGTTGAAGGTAGGCTGTAGCATTCTATCCCAGAGCATCAATGGAACACGACGTTTTCAAACGTGAAACAGTTCAACCTCATCGCATCACAGACCGAAAGGACACATAAACCTGAACAGTTTCAGGAGCCAGAGACGGCAAGTATAATAGATGAAAGGAAAAAGTAGTGCCGAGAAGTGAAACCGCTCATCAAAAACAAGATACAAGGTCTCCAGCCATGCCAATAAAGAAATCTGAACTCTATAGCCATCTTTGGAAGAGCTGCGATGAACTCCGGGGAGGGATGGACGCCTCGCAGTACAAAGATTACGTGCTGGTTCTCCTGTTCGTCAAGTACGTCTCTGATAAGTATGCCACCGACCCAGAGGCTTTGATCGAGGTGCCAGAGGGAGGCAGCTTCGCCGATATGGTTGACGCTAAGGGAAACAAAGAGATTGGCGACAGGATCAACAAGATCATCGGAAAGCTGGCAGAAGCCAACGGTCTCAAAGGCGTCATCGATCTCGCAGACTTCAACGACGAGGATAAGCTCGGACGCGGAAAGGAGATGGTCCAACGCCTCACTAATCTCATTGCCATCTTTGAGAACCCCGAGCTGGACTTCAGCCGAAATCGTGCAGAAGGCGATGATATCCTGGGCGATGCCTATGAGTACCTGATGCGCCACTTCGCCACCGATTCAGGCAAGAGCAAAGGGCAATTCGCAACTCCTGCAGAAGTCTCGATCGTGATCTCCAAAATCATAGGCATCACCCCTGAGACTAGGCAGGATCAGGCGGTTTACGATCCGACTTGTGGTACCGGCTCACTCCTGTTAAAGACTGCTGATGAAGCTCCGCGCGGGCTTACTATCTATGGGCAGGAGAAGGACAACTCCACGGCGGGTTTAGCCAAGATGAACATGATCCTGCACGGGCACCCTACCGCAGAGATTTGGCGGGACAATACCCTCACCTCGCCCCACTTCAAAAAGAAAGATGGCAGCTTGGATACCTTTGACTTCGCCGTGGCAAATCCACCATTCTCTGACAAGGCTTGGAGCAATGGACTTGACCGCGAACACGACGAGTTCAATCGCTTTGAATATGGAATACCTCCAGCCAAGAATGGCGACTACGCCTTCCTCCTCCACCTCCTCAAGTCCATGAAGAGCACCGGGAAGGGTGCCATCATTCTGCCACATGGCGTGCTCTTCCGGGGCAATGCAGAAGCTGCCATTAGAAAGAAGCTCATTCTGCACGGATTCATCAAAGGCATCATAGGGTTGCCGCTGAACCTCTTCTACGGGACAGGGATTCCTGCCTGCATAATCGTCCTGGACAAGGAGAATGCTGCATCCCGACAGGGCATCTTTATGATCGACGCCTCCAAGGGCTTCATGAAGGACGGAAATAAGAACCGTTTGAGAAAGCAGGACATCCGCAAGATCGTGGACGCGTTCACCAGGCAACTTGAGATCCCCAAGTACTCTCGCTTGGTCCCTCTATCCGAGATCGAAACCAACGACTTCAACTTAAATATTCCGCGTTATATAGACTCAGGAGAAGAAGAGGATCTGCAAGACATCGAAGCGCACCTGAGAGGAGGCATTCCTGAGAAAGACATTGAACGGCTGGCATCTTACTGGCAGATTTGTCCCAGCTTAAAGTCTGCGCTATTCACCCCCTCCGACCGACCCGGCTATCTGCAGCTCAAGGTGGATCCAGGCGAGATCAAGACAGCCGTGTTCCAGCACCCGGAATTCCTCGCCTACACCGATCAGGTCAAAGATCGTTTTGCGGGCTGGCAGTTAGCCAACACACCAATTCTTAAAGGCATCAAAGAGGGCGACCGACCCAAAGGCCTGATCGAGTCGATATCCGAAGACCTGCTCGGACGGTTTGCCCAGGTGCCCCTCATCGACAAGTACGACGTTTACCAGCACCTGATGAGCTATTGGTTCGACGTCATGCAAGACGACGTCTACATGATCGTGGCGGACGGCTGGAAAGCCACAGACAAAGGCGAGCCCAACTTTGACCTGATCCCGGCGCAGCTTGTCATCAACCACTACTTCAAATCCGACGCTCAGGTCATCGAAAAACTGGAAGCTGATCGAGAGGCTATCGCCCGCGAGATGGAAGAACTCGCTGAGGAGCATAGCGGCGAGGGTGGTCTTTTGGAGGAGGCCAAGACCGACAAGGGAAAGCTGACAAAGATGAGCGTGAAAGGGCGGCTCGCGGCCATCAAGCGCGATTGGGATGCCAAAGAAGAGCGGCAAGTGTTGAACGACTACCTCAAGCTAATCGAAAAGGAGTCCGCAGCCAGCAAAAAGGTTAAACAAATTCGAAGAATGTTGGATGCTAAGGTAGATTCCCAGTACGTCAAGCTCGGTTCGGAAGAAGTAAGGCTGCTCGTTGTGGATGACAAGTGGATAGCAACTCTCGACGCCAGTATCCAGACCGAACTCGATCGCATCTCTCAGGTTCTCACTGTACGCACCAAGCAACTCGCTGAACGCTACGCTGATCCGCTGCCCACCCTAGTCGATGAGGTCGAAGCCCTCAGCATGAAAGTGGACGAACACCTGGGAAGGATGGGGTTCGCATGGAAGTGAAGCCTGGATATAAGCAAACCGAGGTTGGAGTTATCCCAGAGGATTGGGACCTGGTAAGTCTTGGCGATAATGCGACCAAGATTGGTAGCGGGATTACACCTACAGGGGGAGAGCGGGTATATAAAAATGAGGGACATCCCTTTTTAAGAAGCCAGAACGTTGGGTGGGGCTATCTTCTCATGGATGATATCGCTTTCATCGATGATGAAACACATAGCTCCTTCAAAGCTACAGAAATTGAAATGAATGATGTATTTCTAAATATTACTGGAGCGTCTATAGGTAGAAGTGCTGTAGCTGATGAGCACGTTGTAGGTGGTAATGTAAATCAGCATGTGTGCATTATACGTACCAAATCAGATCATTTGGACCATATTTTTCTGAACCAGTTCCTACTGTCGAGTATCGGTCAAAAGCAGATCGATAGTTTTCAAGCTGGTGGCAATCGTCAAGGGTTAAATTTCGGGCAAATACGTTCGTTTCGGCTTCCTCTTCCACCCTTGCCTGAGCAGGGAGCCATCGCCGCCGCCCTCAGCGGTGTGGAAGCCCTCATCACAACGCTGGACAAGCTCATCGCCAAGAAGCGTGACATCAAACAGGCTGCCATGCAGGAGCTGCTCATCGGAAGGAGAAGGCTGCCGGGATTCAGTGGGGAATGGGTGGTGAAGCGATTGGGGGATTCGTCCACTCTCAAAGCGCGCATTGGATGGCAGGGTTTAACGACCGCTGAATACCTGGATTCTGGGGATTACTATCTCGTCACAGGTACGGAATTCAAAAATTCGTACATAGACTGGAGTAACTGTCACTTCGTCGATGAGTCTCGCTACAAGCAGGACAAAAACATTCAATTAAAAGAGCAAGACGTTCTCGTGACGAAGGACGGAACCATCGGTAAGGTCGCATTAATTACCAATCTGCCTAAGCCTGCGACACTTAATAGCGGAGTCTTCGTGATTCGACCGATAGACAACGCGTTTCACCCCAAGTTCTTATATTATCTGCTTTGTTCCAACGCGTTCACCGATTTTCTTGTTCAGCTCAGTGCCGGATCGACAATCAATCACCTTTATCAGAAGGACTTTGTGAGTTTCACTTACAAGATGCCAGCGACCATTGACGAACAAACCGCCATCGCCAATGTCCTCTCCGACATGGATGCCGAGATCACCGTGCTTGAAGCCCGCCGTGACAAGACTAAAGTCTTGAAGCAGGGGATGATGCAGGAGCTGCTTACTGGGCGGATTCGGCTGGTGGAAGGAGGTGCCGCATGATAAAAGTAGGAACGCCTGAACGCCCAGTGCAGAATCATGTGATTGAGCTATTCAGCAACACGCTTGGCTATGAATACCTGGACAACTGGTTCGATCGAAATAACAGCAACATCGAAGAAGGTTACCTGAGAGCTTTCCTGAGAGAAAGGCAGAGCTATGACGATGGCTTGATCAACCGTGCCCTGTACGAGCTGACCCGCGTTGCAGGCGACCAGAGCCGCAGCCTCTACGACATCAACAAGGACGTTTATGGCTTGCTGCGATATGGTGTGAAGATAAAGGAAGGAGCGGGTGAGCAGAGCAAGACGGTATGGCTGATCGACTGGCACCACCCGGAGCGCAACCATTTCGCCATAGCCGAGGAGGTGACCGTTCCAGCCTCTAATGCCAAGGCTTACCCCAAACGACCGGACATCGTGCTTTATGTGAACGGCATCGCCCTTGGCGTGCTGGAACTGAAGCGTTCAACGGTATCGGTGTCAGAAGGCATCCGCCAGAATCTCGACAACCAGAAGAAAGAATTCATCCAGCCATTCTTCACCACAATGCAATTAGTAATGGCGGGCAATACCACCCAAGGCGTGCGCTATGGCACCATCGAAACGCCCGAGAAATACTACTTAACCTGGAAGGAAAAGAGCACCGTCGAGAACCCGCTTGATCAGCACCTGATTCAACTATGTTCTAAGCAGCGCTTCCTGGAGCTGATCCACGACTTCGTAGTCTTCGACGCCGGCACCAAGAAGGTCTGCCGGCACAACCAGTATTTCGGGATTAAGGCAGCACAGGACTTCATCCGCCGCCGCGAAGGCGGCATCATCTGGCACAGCCAAGGCAGCGGGAAAACGCTGACTATGGTCTGGCTGGCAAAGTGGATCTTGGAGAACCGTAGTGATGCCCGGCTACTGATAGTCACCGATAGAACCGAGCTGGACGACCAGATTGAGACGGTCTTCTTGGGCGTGGATGAGAAGATATACCAGACCAAGAGTGGAGCCGACCTGATCTCTTGCCTCAACGATACTCGACCAATTCTGATGTGTTCTCTGATCCACAAGTTTGGCAGAAGGGGTGAAGAGAGCGACGAGGCGGATGTGGAAGGATTTGCCGCCGAGATAAAGAGGGCCTTACCTCCGGACTTCCGCGCCAAGGGTGACATGTACGTCTTCGTGGACGAGTGCCACCGCACCCAGTCAGCCAAGCTGCACCAGGCGATGAAGCAGATCCTGCCCGATGCACTATTCATCGGCTACACAGGTACTCCGCTCCTTAAGAAGGACAAGAAGACCAGCCTTGAGGTATTTGGTCGATACATCCACACCTACAAATTTGATGAAGCTGTGGCGGACGGCGTAGTTGTAGATCTGCGCTATGAAGCGAGAGACATCGACCAGCACATCACATCTCAATCCAAGATAGATCAGTGGTTTGAGGCAAAGACCAGAGGACTGACCGACCTTGCCAAAGCCGAGCTTAAGAAGCGCTGGGGAACGATGCAAAAGGTTCTCTCCAGCCAATCTCGCCTGGAAAAGATCGTCGCCGACATCTTGCTCGATATGGAGATCCGCCCTAGGCTCATGGACGGCCACGGCAACGCCATGCTCGTGACCAGCAGCATCTATGAAGCATGTAAATGCTATGAGCTGTTCGACAAGACGCACTTCAAAGGAAAGTGTGCTATTGTCACCTCCTACAAGCCCCAACCTGCCGATATCAAAGGCGAGGAAAGCGGCGAAGGAATGACCGAGAAGCTCCGCCAGTACGAAATCTACCGAAAGATGCTGGCCGATTGGTTCAACGAGCCGGAAGATAAAGCCATGTATCGTGTGGATGAGTTCGAGACAAAGGTCAAGGATAAGTTCATCAAGGAACCCGGCCAGATGAAGCTTCTAATCGTCGTCGATAAGCTCCTCACCGGATTTGACGCTCCTTCGGCTACCTATCTCTATATTGACAAGCAGATGCAAGATCACCGTCTATTCCAGGCGATATGCCGCGTCAACCGGCTGGACGGAGAGGACAAGGAATACGGTTACATTATCGACTACAAAGACCTCTTCAATAGCCTCGAAAAGGCGGTGGCTGACTACACCACCGAAGCCTTCGGCGGCTATGATTCTTCCGATGTAAAGGGATTGCTGGAGAACAGATTGGATAAAGCCAAAGAGGATCTGGAAGACGCTCTCGAAAAGGTCAAAGCCTTATGCGAGCCTGTCGCTCCACCTCGCGATACGACTGCTTTCATGCATTACTTCTGTGCCGAGGAGGCGGGGAATGCTGAACAGCTCAAAGCCAATGAACCGAAACGTCTGGAATTATATAAATCTGTGGCATCTCTCTTGAGAGCTTATGCAGCCATCGCGAACGAAATGGTAGCAGCAGGCTATACAAAAGACGAAGCTGAGAAGATTAAGAAAGAAGTTCAGGACTTTAATAATGCGCGAGACGAGGTTAAGTTAAGAAGTGGCGATTTCATCCCCCTGAAATCCTATGAGCCAGCCATGAGGCACCTGATCGATGCCTACATCCAGGCAGAGGACAGCAAGCTGATCTCAACTCTGGACGATATGACCCTGATCCAGCTTATCGTTGAGAGAGGTGAGGGAGCAGACAGTTCATCCACTCAAGGCATCAGCAATAATAAGGAAGCAGTAGCTGAAGCAATTGAGAACAACGTCCGCAGGCTCATCATCGATGAAAGACCGCTCAACCCCAAATATTATGATAAGATGTCGGAACTCCTCGACGCTCTGATCAAGAAGCGGAAAGAAGAGGCAATTGCCTATGAAGAGTACCTGAAGGAGATTATCGAGCTGGCCAAGCAGGTCCAGACGCCCAGCTGTTATGCGGACTATCCACCTTCACTGAGCACGATGGGCAAGCGTTCGCTTTACGATAACCTGGATAAGAACGAAGCTTTGGCATTGCAGGTGGACAAAGCCGTACTTCTCAATAAGGAGCATGGTTGGATCGGCAATCCCATAAAGGAGAAGAAGGTAAGGATAGCCCTCACCAAGGTTCTGAGCGAGGAATCGCTGTCAAATGCCATCCTTGAGATCGTGAAACTTCAAGAAGATTATCAATGAAGCACCTTATCAGAATCGGCGGAATGGATGTCGATGTGGTTCGCAAAGACATCAAGAACTTGCATATCGGCGTTTATCCACCAAACGGGAGAGTGCGCGTTGCCGCACCTCTTTTGGTAGATGATGATGCCGTGCGGCTGGCAGTAATTTCAAGATTATCCTGGATTAAAAGGCAGAAGGCTCATTTTAAGGAGCAAACCCGCCAATCTAAGCGCGAATATGTTCGTCGTGAGAGCCACTATTTCCTAGGTCAGCGATACTTGCTCAACGTGATCGAACATTCTGGTCGGGCGAAAGTCGAGGTTCGCAACCCAAGACGATTAGATCTGTACGTGCCACATGGTGCGGATGCAAAGCAAAGAGAACGCGTGCTTGTAGAATGGTATCGCAGGGAACTCAAGCTCAGGATTCCTCCACTGATCAAGAAGTGGGAAGAAATTATCGGAGTACAGGTCGCTGATTGGGGAGTCAAACGCATGAAAACTAAATGGGGTTCATGCAACCGAGAAGCTCGGCGCATATGGCTCAATCTCGAACTGGCAAAGAAGCCTATTGAGTGCATCGAGTACGTAATCGTTCATGAGATGGTTCATTTTCTCGAACGAAATCACAACGAGCGATTCGTAGCACAAATGGACTTTTTTATGCCACAATGGCGTCTTTACCGCGATGAACTGAACCGTGCCCCACTGAACTACGAGAATTGGATATATTAATTCCTCAATCCAAGAGAGAATAGCACAAGAAAGAACAGCTCCAAGGTTCGGGGTAGCCTCCGGGCTACCCCATTTTTTGTTTTTATTTTTATTCGCGTATAACAATATATGTATGAAAATGCGTTTTTTGATCGAAAGATTTAATATAATTGTTGGACGAGGGTAGTAGCATATTGAAGTAATGGAGTGATCGGAGAATGAGAGATCGGAAAACCGATCCCCTTACGCGGCCAAGCTTAGGGGATCGGCTCGCACTAGATACTGAGTATGCACTCAGGCTTAATGAACTTTTCGGCGGGAGGACGCCCAGCTACGAGGAATTGGCTAAAGCCTTCGTAGACATGGCCGAACGTGTTGACCAAATTGCTATCGATTCTAGGGAGACATACAATAGAGTTCGTGAAGCTGTACACCTACATAGACCTGGCCGCGAGGCGAAGAAGTTCGCTATGGGGTCTCAGAAGTCTATTTCAGATGCAGAAGATGTTTTTGACCAGATCCAAATAACTCTTGCGAGATGTCGAGCGGGCTGTCTAATCGTAAAAGGTGCCACACCGATCCCGGTACAAGCCAGCACCGCAGATCCTCGGGATTACACCTTACTCTCACGCACTCAGAACAGGGCTAGGGCCATCGCGGTACATGTCCAGGAGACGGGACGGTCTATGATCAAGTCTGATGAGGCCCGTGCGTACTTAGAAGCGCTCGAGGGCCAGCCTTTGTTCCGGATGCAGGTTCTTAGGGCCCTCAAATTGGTCCCAGGAATTCTTGCTGGGGCCATCTTTGAGGTGATCGCTACAGGCAAGCCTGCACGAGTGCGGTTCGGGGGTAACAACTGCGCCTCGACCGACCCCAACAGAAACTCATTGTTACGCCAGGGTAGGAGGACGGGGGCTCCACCGAGTTGATCCTGGTTACCTCGGTATAGCGTGCGACCAAGAATTTCGCGAAAAAAGTAAGATTCTTCATAGGATTCGTGCTTGTCGGAGTGTCGGTCTAGTCGGAAATATGTCGTTCTGGCGTTTTTGTTCTGGCTCTTCTAAGCATCAAATTTGGCTCTGTTTTTGTTCAGGCCAGCGTAACAATCCGTTTCGAATGGGGCTTTAGGCGAAAGAAAAAAATAGTCGCAAAAAGAAACACAGGGGCTTGACCTCGGGCCCGGCTCTGAAAATATCGACTTCGCGTCACCTGGGCCCGTCGTTATCCCCTTTATTCATCCACTGCTTTGATTCTCAGCTCCACTTCAACTTCAGACCAGTATGCTTCTGGGATGTCGAAATTTGCTCGGAGGGTGCCAGTCTTGCCGGGGGTGATGAGCACCGCATATTGCGAGTTTCCGCTGTACTCGAAGATCTGACCCTGTGGGTTCGCCAGTGACACTCCCAGGTAGAACCTCTTCGTCTCCGTTCCGATATTCTTGATCTCTGCACTCCACCAGGCGTTGCCTGTGACACCAACAGTCTCAGGCACTGTGACTGAGATTAACTGGATCCCAGTAGATGCCGGGATGTCTCCAGGCTGAGCCGGGAGGGGCACATCTGCAACCGTTTGATCGTCTACCGTCCACTCCTGAGCGTGCCCAGCAGCCACGATTGCGTCGTTGATGTTCTCGGTGCCCTTGAAGACAACTGCGGTGAGGCGGTCGTAGGGGTCTATGCCTCGGATGTCGAGCGACACCTGAGTTCCGGCAGGCAGTTTTGTCTCAAGCCACGACTTTGCTTCACGCCCAGACGCATAGGTGGTGTCTGGTGCCGAGACGTGCCACAACCTCACTTTGGCGCCTCCCAAGGGGGTGAGTTGGCACGTGAGATCCTGGCACAGCATCACTCTGATGGTGTCGCCGTCGATGATCTCTGCTACGGTGGCCGGCAACTTCGAGGACGTTATTGGATCCTCTTCCTGTGTTGGGGTACATGCCGTGTTGGAGGCTTTGTACATCCAGTCAAACTCATCTGCGTTGAAATCGTCGAGATCAGTCACTTCATTAAACATCGCTGTGAGGAGAGAGGAGCGCGTTATGCACCCCTCATCTCCGTATTCTGCAATCAACTCAGCTTTTCGCTGTTCAGACACTACTGCCATCTTTATTCACCTCCCGAGACGCACACTTTGTTTGCATCTGCCAGAGCCTGGGCCTTGGCCACATCGCCCACTGCCAGGTATATCAGGAACAGCATCTCGTCCTTCGTTATGCTCGTCGGGAGCACAGTGGGTGCAGGGGTGAGCTCTTTCGCAACGCCCTCAGCGGAGTACTTCCACTTCCTGTAGAGCGCATAGATGTGGCAGACGTGTCCATAGGTCAGCTTGCCCGATCCACCAATCCCATCGATATAATCACACATCGAAATCGGGTCCGACCCTTCGTAGAGCTTCACGTAGATGCTGGTGGTCTTGGTCGTGTAGATCATCACCACCTGGGTCCTGGACTGATATCCGGGTTTCCTGAAGGTCAGCTTGTACTCACCAGGCTCCATGGGGATGATGTCCCCATCGGTGTACCCGATGAGTTGGCCTTCGTAGTAGATCTCTGCCTTCAGACCACCAGAATCAACGAACAGGCCGGTTTGGACTGGTTCTGAGGACCAGGATGAGCCCCAAGACCCTCCACCGTAGCCACCACCACCATAGCCTTTGAACCCAGACCACTTGTCACTGGAACCTCCCGAGCCTGTGGCAAATCCGCTCCCCGATATGCCGGCTATGGTGAAGGGATTGGTATCTGATGGGCCCGCACTTGACCACTCGTTTACAGTCATGTCGTAGGATCCAGCTGGAGCCCCGTCCTTGTGGGTATAACTCCCAGTTATGGCGTAGGCTCCCTGGACGTTCTTGAACTCGTCCCAGGAGAGGTTGGTGGCGCCTGAAGCGTAGTCCTTGACCCACTGGGCGTAGGCGGCAGGGTTCACACTCAGGGTATACACCGTCTTTCCGTCAGGGCCGAGGACCTTGTAGCTGTCAACCTTGGCGAACTGGCCGTTGAGATCGGGCCTGTAGCCCATGTCACCCTGGATTATGTAGGTCGAGTGCTCTTTTCCGGTCCCATCATACCAGTACAGCTCCCCTTCAGTGACCCTCACACCGACGTCGTAGTTGGCTGGGTTCGATGCGAACTCATCCAGCTGAGCTTGCTTGTCTGTGGTGAGGATATTCTTCAACAAGAAGGGGTCGTTTATGCCGGCATCCTTCATGTACACTGCCAGGTCGTTCAGGTATGCTCCGGCTTCGTCTACGGGGAGGCTGTTCAGGTATTTGATGGCCTCCGGGTGCCCTGCAGCAAGGTAT
>Ga0334898_1003896_pt1 | contig 11616 bp, 10 predicted proteins | sample GraSluR3_MG_10_FD_207228 | JGI IMG/M metagenome (GOLD analysis project Ga0334898, IMG submission 207228) | Sludge microbial communities from methane-producing bioreactor in Wageningen University, Netherlands - Granular Sludge_3_08-R3 | ecosystem: Engineered > Bioreactor > Anaerobic >... | reverse complement strand
GATCCTATTCAAAAAAATCTCCCCTCAGAAATCCCCTCGCTATGACTTACCTTCTATAAGACTGAAGGCAAAGTTTTTGGTTCGAGGACTGTCTCTGACAAAACGATCATCCCTCTCCTATGTCTTTCAATCTAATTGAGGAATGGAAAATTGGCCTTGTCAATCTGTTATTATTAGATCGGAAGAGAACCGGGAGGTGACGATTTGCGAAAGAAAAACGCTCTTTTCACTGTAGCAGCCATTATATTCTTGATTATGCTTACTTCTGGTTGCACTGGGTATATACTGACAAAACCAGATAGCATAGTAACTAGACTGGAGAGGGAGATCAACAGGGGAAGGGAAGACAGAATTCTTGAGCTTTATGCAGAAGAGATTTGGGTCGCCACTTCGGGAAGTCCTTTGGGAAGGCTCCTTTCAAAACAAGACGTCGCCTATTTCTATAGTGAGTTTTTTGAGCTCTACGATGGTATTACTTACAGAGTGGAAGTTCATGGAACTGAAAGAGATTCGCGAGAAGCAACAATAACTGTGTTCTTCACTCTAGACTACTCGTATGAAGAGAAGAAGGACTCAAAGAGCGGTGAGAGTACTATCTTACTTACGGGAATCGGAAGTCATTGGAAGATTTCGGGAGAATTCAACAATCCGATAATTAGTTTCTTTGAACCCGCCTCCATGTAATAATAGACTGAGGGCTATCCCCAATTCTGCAAAGATGTAAACGTTGCGCTGAGTGGTACATTGACCTGTTCTCTGGAATCACTTTTTCTTTGATGAACAGTAATCTATTTCTTGGTTTCACCTATTGCTGCCATCACTGCAGCGACAATCGATTCACTTGATGCAGTCGCTCCAGTTACAAGATCCACTTCAAGACTCTGGGCTTCGACAATTCTGTCTGTTAAGACTTCTGCACTTCGGGCATATCTGTCCGAACGATTCTGAACAATTCTTATCTCGACTATGCTCCCATCCCGTATCTCAACCTCAAGTGCAACGTAACCTTCTCTTCCAAGATAAACTCCATCCTCCAGATTACCAAATGGCTGTGAACTCATCTGCTGAGTCTTCTCCTGTCTAGTGATCTGCCAGTTGAATACTACTCCGATTATTACCATCGAGATAACTAAGAAAAGAGAAACACTAATCGTGTATTTCATTTATACCTCCCGTCTGCCATCACTAATCAAGGGAATTATCTCTCGCATCTAGGCAAAAGAGACTTCCTGAATGAAATATTCTGATTACAGTTATCGGATTTATTGTATGATTCAGAGCATTCACCTGGGAGAGATCTTGAAAGACTCTATACAGCAGCAGAACTGGAGGAAATGATCCCCATGATGTCGTCAAACAGCAGCTTAGTCGCGCCCTTACCCATCATGACGCTCTTATCTATCTTCTTCACTGAATGTATCACAGTCGAATGCTGTTTCCCGGTTTCTCTAGCTATCTCCGTTACTTGCTTTCCAAAATGATTCTTCAGGATGTACATTGTCAGCTGTCTTGCCAGAACAATGTCTTTGCTTCTGCTTCCCGACTCGATCTCTTTTCTCGTCACTTTCATGATTTTCTCGATTGCAGAGTAGATCTGGTCAATAGGTCTTTGAGAAACAGGAACATTCACTGATCCTGTGAACGACTGAAGAATCTGAGTCGCCAGAGAAAGATCTATCTGAGATCTGAAAACACTGCTGTGAACAATGAGCTTTATAATCGCCCCCCGCAATCTTCTCAAGTTCCCGTCAATGTTGTCTGCAAGGACTTTCGCAACATCGTCAGGCAGTGAAACCGATTCTCTCTGCGCCAGCTGCTTTGCAATATGGAACCTAGTTGAAGGTTGAGGCTCCTGGATCGACATAAGCATCCCCATCTGGAACCTTGATTTGAGCCTGCTGTGAAAGGTTTCCAGCTCCTCAGGATTTCTGTCAGAACAGATTATCAGCTGCTTTCCAGAGTCATGAAGCTCATTGAACGAGTGGAAAAACTCATTCTGAACCCCCTTCTTTCCAATGAGAAACTGTATATCATCAATCAGAAGAATATCGGACTTCTTTCGATAGTGATCTCTGAACTTCTGAATGTTGTTCTCTTTTATCGACTGAATCATGTCATTCATGAACTGCTCGCTGGTGATATAGAGCACTTTCTTATCGGGAAAATTGCTCATTGTTTCTTGAGCGATAGCTTGAAGAAGGTGTGTCTTGCCCAGACCTACGCCTCCATAAACGAAGAAGGGGTTGTACTTTCCTGGACTTTGAGCTACATCCAGTGCAACTTCATAGAGAGCCTTATTTTCACTACCGACGACGAAATTGCCGAAAGTGTATTCGGGGTTTAGATTTGAGATCATTAGCGGTTTTCTCTTCAACAATGAGCCGGAGGTCTGCGGACCGGTGGAATCCTCTGAGGGCATCGCTTTGTTTTTGTAGATGATTTCAAAGGGTATTTTCTTGCCAAGGTGCTCGGCTATAGAATCGGAAATTGCCCCTCCATACTTCGTCTGAAGCCAGTCCTTTATAAATAGATTTGCAACAGAGAAAACGACCTTCTCTTCTTCAACTTCCTTCAATTCGAATGTGGAGAACCAGTTGTCCCAAGTTTTCTTTGAGACCTTCTTCTTCAGAGTGCTTATGATCGAATTAGACACAACGACCTCCACGGGATATTAGCTGTAACCCTGAAGTGAACCGCATAATAGGAAATACAGAATAATAAGTAGTACCGAAGCACTTACTACTATACCAGACTTAACACTCAGAAAAAATAGACAAATTTTGTGTTCCACTACAGAAAGGGGCAGACTATTTGTCTGCCCCTACATGTGATCGTTAAGAATTGGAAACTATTCTACTTTTATTGACTGAACTGGACAGGAATCGGCGGCTTCCTGTGCACAAGCGGCTTCTGTTTCCGGGACAATAGCTTCTGCCTTTCCGTCATCATTCATCATGAAAACCTCGGAACAAATCGCTTCGCATACTCCGCATCCAATACAAGTATCTTTGTCTACATATACTTTCACACTCACACCTCCACCAGAAAAATCATGTGCATTATATCATGATCTTGCATTCTTCAACGATTATCTTGGCCATTTCCAGGCCAACTCTCTTCTGACCCTCCGATGTACTTGCTCCTACATGAGGAACACAGATGACGTTCCCCAGTCCGATAAGCTTCCTTCTCAGCTCATCGGACGGCGGCTCCACCTCAAAAACATCAAGGGCGGCTCCAGAAACCTTACCTGAAACCAATCCATTGTAGAGCGCCTGTTCATCTATGGTTCCGCCTCGGCTTGCATTGATAATGATAACGCCGTCCTTCATCAGGGAGATCTCTTTTTCGCCAATTATATGTTTCGTTTCCGGTGTCAGAGGGATGTGAAGAGAAATCACGTCGGACTTCTCTAGCAGGGATTCAATTGTGCTCATGAGCTCAACTTTCATGTCCGTTTCCTTGACAAATGGATCGAAGGCACAGACATTCATCCCAAAGGCAATCGCTCTCTTCGCAACTTCTCGTCCAATAGCTCCGAAACCTATCAGCCCAATAGTCTTGCCAAAGATTTCGACACCCTTGAGCTCCTTCTTCTCCCACTTTCCTTCCTTAATTCCGTACGTACCTCTTGGAATATGCCTGACAAGTCCAAGAAGCAATCCGAAAGTCAGCTCTGCCACTGATATCGCATTCGCGCCAGGAGTATTTCTAACAATGATATTGTGTTTCCTTGCCGACTCAACATCAACGTTGTCCAATCCAACTCCGGCTCTGGCAATTAGCTTAAGCTTCTTTCCAGCTTCAATGACTTCAGAGGTGACCTTTGTCGCGCTTCTTACAACTAGCACTTCAATCTCGGGCATTATCTTCATCAACTGATCTTTGTCGAGATGCTCTGCAGATATCTGGAAGAGATTGCTGTCTTCGAGTATCTTCATAGCGGTTTTGTCAAGAGGATCGTTAGCATGAAGTCTGAGCATCACGCACCCTCCTCTTCAAATATCTCCATAGCTACTCTTGCTCCAGTGCCAAACTCAACCTTGAATCCAAGCCTTCTCAAGACCTTTTCCAGAGAAGTAAGCGCAATCACAACATCATAATCAGACATATAGCCTAGATGAGCAATTCTGAAGATGTTCCCTTTCATTGTCCCCTGTCCGCCGGCGATTGTCACTCCATATTCATCTCTCATGATAGAAACGATTTTGCCTCCGTCAACACCTTCCGGCACTTTGACAGAAGTGAGAACGTTTCCCGGTCTCCTGGAAAACAGCTCCAGTCCCATGGCCTTTATAGCTTCTCTTGTTGCCTTTCCCATAAGTTCGTGCCTTGCCCAGACATTCTCCATTCCTTCTTCAAGGAGCATTTTAACTGCGAGACTCTGCTGATAGATCAGATTTACCGCAGGCGTCCATGGGAGAGGGTCTTTAAGATATTTCTTGAGATTGAAATAGAAGCTAGTAGATTTAGTGTTCTTTGCCTTTTCAACAGCCTCTTTGCTGAAAGATATGAAAGCCAGTCCAGGAGGCAGCATAAAACCCTTTTGAGAACCGGAAACGACAATGTCCAATCCCCATTCGTCAGTAAGCAAGGGTTCGGCAACCAGACCGCTAATACCATCAACGGCGATCAGCTTTCCGGCCCTCTTGACGACTTTGCTGATGCCTTCGATATCCATTACGGTACCTGTAGACGTCTCACTAAGAGTGGTTAGAACAGCGACCGCATCGGGATTATCATTAAGAGCTTTTTCAACCATTTCAGGTGTGTAGAAATCTCCATACTCTCTCTCGATCAAGACAATCTCTGCACCGAAAGTCTTTGCGAGCTCTAGCCATCTTTCGCCAAACTTTCCAACACTGCAGACTATGACTTTCTCGCCAGGATTTACAATGTTCGTTACGGCCATCTCCATGGCACCTGTTCCTGAAGAAGCAAGAATGAACAGATCGTTTTCAGTCTTGAAAACCTTCTTGGTACCGCTTACTGCATCTTCATAGATCTTCTTGAACTGTGGAGTCCTGTGGTGAATAGTATCCCTAGCGCCTTCAAGGAGTACATCGATAGGTACCGGCGTGGGCCCGGGAGCAAGTAAGTAATTCTTCTTAATCATCTTTGCCAATTTTGGCACCTCCAATCCAATCTCGTTTGGTTTGATTTCTGTATCGAAATAATCCACTTGATGTACTATCAAAGACAATAATGAGAAACAGAGAACATTCGATTTCTCATCTATAGTTTAGAACACGAATGTTTCTATCGCAACGCCCAGAATCTTCAAACAAAGACAATGATTATTGGTAGAAGCATTGCATCACTCTTTTACTTCGTTTTGCGCCCTACAGATTGCCGTCCCCATTTATTGAAGCGTTACGAAGAGCAATCGCCGGAACGACTGTCCTGTAGGGGAGCGATTTACGTACTCATAATGCTAAGATGAGAGAAGCAATCAAAAAACTCGAAGGAGTGAATCGTTTGAAAAATCTGGTTCTCTTGGCAGTCTGGCTTTTCGTAGCTCTTTCACTCTTTGGGGTTTCAGCAATTCATGAGGCGTCCTGGGGTGTTCAGGGCGCCACCGATGGTCAGTTAAGTGATCCGCATGGTCTTGCCTCCGATAACAAAGGCATGATCTATGTGGCCGATACCTTGAACCATCGAATCCAGATCTTTGACAGCAATGGAAAGCATAAGGCTTCCTTCGGCAATTATGGAAGCGCAAACGGTGAATTCCTTTTCCCACATGATGTTGTAGTGGATTCGGAGGGATACATCTATGTTGCAGACTCCCAGAATGGGAGGGTTCAGAAATTTGACAACCGGAACGAATTCGTGAAAGCCTGGGGCACGAAAGGACCTGAGCCAGGTCAGTTCGATGGTCCGATGTTCATGGCAATCGACGGTTCCGACAAGATATACATTGGGGATACATTCAATCAAAGAATTCAGGTCTTTGACAATGAAGGAATCCTCTTGATGACGATGGGGGCAAAGGTGAACATGTTCGATGCAATGAATCCCGGAAATCTTGCCTCTATTTCGGGGTTAAGTGTCGACAGCAATGGGAATGTGTATATCTCGGACGACGTAATGAGAAGGATCCAGAAGTTTGATTCACAAGGAGTCTATATTCCCGACTGGGCATCAAGCTTTTCAGGAAATTGGGGCCAGCCCGGAGAATCTGTAGTAGATCGTTTTGGGAATCTGATCTATATAAATAAAACGACAAGCATGATAATCGTTCTTGATCCTGGAGGAAACTTCCTGTTTGAGTGGGGAGGCTCAGGAACAACTGTCGGTTTCTTTTCGAGGCCAATTGATATATCTCTCGGCAGCTATGGACACGTGTTTGTTCTTGAGCAGTCGGGCAACAGGATTCAGAGGTTCAGGATAGCTAACTGATACTACTTCTAACAACCAAGTGCAAGAAATCACCGTGGAGCAAGTCGAAAGGAAAAGGAGGCTGATTTATGAAAAAGTTTATGGCCATATTGCTACTGGCTGTGTTGATTACGAGTTTTGCACATTCACAGAGGCTTCTGCCACAGGACAGCGCCAGATTCATTAGTATCGTGACAGAGGGTACTTTCAACAACTTCCCGGACAAACTTATCGGAGAGTCATTCGAATCATTCTTCGAGGTAACGAGGTGGAAGTACTCCAGAGTAGGGATTGAGAACTTCGTAGAATTCACCGGAACCTTCACAGATGAAAACAACGAAACGACCACAGTTACGATGCGCTTCTCTGTTAAGGAAGAGGACTCGACTTTCCTGATGGACTACTGGGAGATTAATGGAGTCCCACAAGACAACGCAAATCAATTTGCATTCCTTGAGAAGATCTTCCTTCCTGACAGGGCCGACGTAGCGATTTCGATCGTCAAAGACGGGTACTTCTATGACTTTCCAGACAAGTTCATCGGAGAATCATTCAGCGTCTTTTTCATCGATGGTTACTGGGATTACTTCGTTTCTTCAGACAATCTAGATGTTGTAGAATTCGTGGGATCTTTCTACAATGAAAATGGGTTGGCACAAGCGGTTTTTCAGTTTGTGGTCGATGTCGAGCAGAGAACATTTGAAGTCGAGTATCTGGGAATCGACGATGTTACTCAGGACGAGACAATGATTGACACTATGCTTAATTCGATCTTCGCAACCAAGATCGCAGTAGTCAAGAATTCTTATTTCGACGTTTACTACAACTGGATGACTCTGGGAGAGGCTTTCGATGGCTTCTTTTATGACGCATACTGGGACTACTTCGTCTCTACCGATGATTTTGACATCGTGGAGTTTCACGGGAGTTTCGATCTCGGAGGTATTCCAGCAGAAGTATTAGTCCAATTTGAAGTGTATGATGATGGAAGCTTCGACCTCTATTACTGGGAAATCGACGGATACTATGAAAGCGTAAATGCATTCTATTTGCTTCTTGAACTGATTTACTATTGATGCTCCTGAATAGGAGGCCCTAACGGGCCTTCTATTCTTTACTGAATGCTCGGGAAATCCCTCCCTGTATACAACAATTACGTATTAACAGAACTAAACCCAAATGTCTCGCTCGAGTTCATCTCTTCGACTGAACACTCATTATGGCATCTTCCAAACCAGCAATCGCTGATTTTGTGCTTTCTAGAATATTCTGGCGGTCTTATGAAAAGATGACTCTCATTACCGTTCAGCCACCGTGACGGATTGAAGAGGAGATTTACTGTGAGAACAGATTTGTTCGTTTGAGCAATTTCGGTTCTGGTCTTTTCACCTTAGGATGATCGCTTTAGCAGGACTTGAAGATGATTCTCTTAATGATCTTGAACTTCTAACGTTTTCGACAAGTGAGTCGATGTTTACAATCACAGCATTATCGAAATTCGATGAAAGTCCGGCAATTCAGCTTACGTTTCGGTAGAAGGAGAAATCTTTGACCTGTCATCTTTACGTCTCTGGTCTACGGGCAACCGCATGGGACTCCATACTTCCGGCCAGGAACTGTCACGAACTGAAAACAGTCTCTCCTCATAAGGAGGCGAAGACCTCCGATATAAAGTCTGTAGGATTGCTGGTTGTGACTCTTGTAGAACTGTTAACCTGCGACGGCAAGGACTGCAAAAAGAGCTACGTTGCAGTATAGGGAAAGGTCTAGGACTTTTCAAGATTCAGCAGGTGGCCGAGTGGCTCGCACCAACTCGGCACGCATCTCGCCGGAAACGAGTTAACCTCTGAGTTGCTGAAAGACTCTCCGCATGGTATCCGTAAGATTTCGGGAGTCGATGCGATTGCAGTACTTGGAATCACAATTGATGAGCTCAAGAAAATGGACGGGCATGACGGCAAAAAAGCATACGTGTCCGTGGAAGGGAAAGTCTACGACGTCTCTGAGCTATCCTTCTGACGGAATGGTCCTCATCAGGGCGATCTCCATCTCGCCGGCAACGTTCTCACAAAGAAATTCTCACCGACTCTCCTCATGGGTTAGCCAAACTTGACAGAGCCTATCTGGTAGGGCTTCTAGTGTTTACTCGCGAACAGCTTGCTCGATTCAACTGGATGGCTGAAAGCAAGAGGTACGTCGCATACGATGGCATAGTCTTCGATGTCTCCGATTTGGAACTCTGGGTACTGGATTCCGCAGTAGAGCTGAGTGGTGAAGAAGTTGATGCAAAGATCGAGCGATTCCAACACGCAATAAGAACTGGCTACCTTGTCAATAACTGAGCTGAAGATTGGAATTCAGCAGATAATTGGGAGTCTCTGACTTCGATCTAGAAGATAACCAAAACAGTTTCTCCAGAATTTCGGAGAAGCGTACTTTCATCTGACGCAATTTGGAAAATGCAGTTGGGATCGTTTGGGAGAAAGGATTTCCAGATAGGCCCGTTTTCGAGAGCATTTGCCTTCTCTTGAGCAGAGCTAATTTTCTGAATGAAAACAATTGGGAAATGCGGCCTGGAAAACTGCCAGATCCATGAGCTGGCAAAGGAGAGCGAGGCTTGCTCCCGAAGAGTCCAGGTCAGATCTTGCGAACTTCGTATTCTTTGAGGGAATAAGCTTTTCCGTCAACTTCCGGCCTTGTCTTGTGCGAAGACGAATTCAGAAGGATAGTGTGAGATCCCGTTCTTGTGATCCTACCCAGCCCGTCTAATCTCCTTCTGATTCCCGCTTCGACGAGCAGGCTTTCGAGAAACTCCGTCTGGGGAACTGAACTCAAGTAGTACTTGTTCACGCTCCTTACCAGAGCGGGATGACCAGGATATGGCCCGTCAAGATAGACTCCAAGTATCTCGCAGTCGTCTCCCGGGAGGACTCTTTCCGCAACAAAAGAACCGGCGAAAACCCGATCAGCGAAAGATATCTTCACTGTCTCTTCAATCCCGCCGGCATCACCGACTCGAATGCCGATCAATTCCTCTAGAAAGCTGTCTTCGCTTTTCTTGATGAAATTGTGACCATCTTTTTGATCTGTAAGTGCCGTGAAGAAAACCTTCCCTCTAAACCTCTTCAACTCTTCAACGAAAGATCGCTCTAGCTTAAGACTCGAAGGAACGAAAGCAACCGAGTACCCTTCCAGCGTGTCTCCGGGAAAAACAAAATCGACGTTGTAGCCAAGATTCCTTACTGCCCTGTAAACTGGCAGAATCGCATCTAGTAAGAGATCGAATCTATTGTTGAGATTGTCCGTCTCGTTTATCCAGAAGTTCTCATAATCATAATAAATTGCCGCTTCTCTCTGCGGAACGACCGCATCCCAGTTACTCAGTTCCTGAATGACTCTTGAAAAAACCTTTGCACGTTCAGTAGGTTCGCCGTCATAATCCAGAAGACCTGTGTGAAACTGCTCGGCACCAAATGGAAGTTGCCTGAATCTGAAGATGAGAGATCCGAAGGCACCGTGTGCGAAAGACTGCTTGACCCAGAATTCCAGTTGATCGGCATTGTGAGAGGAATTTATCGCGCGCCAGTTTACCCTTCCAGGTTGTTGCTCCATCACGAGAAATGGCTGCTTCTTGAGACAGCGCATCAGGTCATGATTAAGTGCTTGAAGATCCGGGTCATAATCGGCAACAATGTAGTTGTCCCAAGATACGAAGTCGATGGAGTCCGAGAGTTTCTTATAGTCAATTTCCGTGAAATTGACCATAAGATTGTGAGTTATTGGCGCCTCGCTCTTCGTTTCAATGATTTCTCTCTGCAAATTATGATAATCTATCGCAGAATCAGAGGAAAACCTCCTATAATCTAGTACCAGCGAAGGGTTAGGAGATGTCAAAGTTCTTCTGGGCGGATCTATCTCTTCCCATTCATTGAAAATTTGACTCCAAAAGACAGTCCCCCAAGCTCTGTTGAGGTTCTCGATGGAACCATACTTTTTCTTAAGCCAGTATCTGAATGAAGCGGCGCAGTCTTCACAAAAGCAGACCGTCGAATTATGGCATCCGTATTCGTTATCGATTTGCCATGCGACTATCCTGGGATCTTTCCCAAAGTGGTCTGCAAAAGCCTCGACTATTCTTGCCGTTTCCTCGCGATAGATCTTCGAGTTGAAGCAGTAATGCCTGCGACTTCCACTTGCGATCACCAGTCCATTGACATCCTTCTGAAGTATCTCGGGATACTTCTTCGTCAGCCATGGTGGGGGCGCACACGTAGGAGTTCCCATAATTACCTTTATTCCTTCTGAATCGAGAAGATCAATCACCTCGTCAAGAGTGGAAAAATCGATTTCATCTCTTCTTCTTTCGACTACGCTCCAGGAGAACTCTCCTATACGTATCACGTTTATACCCATTTCCCTCATCATTTTGACGTCTTCTTTCCAGCGCTCACGAGGCCAGTGCTCCGGATAGTAAGCTGCTCCAAACCAATTCATCCCTTAACACTCCCAACTGTAAGTCCTTCTATGAAGTACCTCTGGAAAAGAAGGAATACTACCAGAGGTACAACTGCTGCAATTATAGACCCTGCAGCCATCACATTCCAGCTCGTAATCCATTGACCCTGAAGATTGACAAGACCCAAGGTTACCGGCTTGAATCTGTCGCTTTGTATAAGTATTAGAGACCAAAGATAGTCGTTCCATATCCATGTGAACTCGAGAATTCCCAAAGCTGCCATAGCAGGTACTACGAGAGGCAAAACGATTCTTCTGTATATCAAGAAGTGACCCGCTCCGTCAATCATCGCGGCGTCGAATATACTTGCAGGAATTGTCTTCATGAAGTTTCTCAGGAAGAACGTGCAGAAACCAAGCTGAAATGCAATATGAAAGAGAATAACACCGATATAGCTATCGTAGATTCCGAAAGAGATCGACATACGATATACGGGTATCAAAAGCATCTGAAAAGGAATCAGCATACCTCCGACAAAGATCATCAAAATAGTTTTGGAAAGTCTGAAATCGTACCATGCCAACGCGAATGCACCTAGACTGGAAAGGAACAGAGCGCCAAGAACGGATGGTACCGTAATTATGAAGGTGTTCATGAAGTACCGGCCCATATTCGCGTCCTGCCAAGCAGTTGCGTAGTTCTCGAATCTTAGTTCTTTTGGTGGTTCCCACCATCTTCTTCCCATCATGAGTTCATCCATGCTTTTCACTGAAGTAAAC
>Ga0334898_1003894_pt1 | contig 11616 bp, 6 predicted proteins | sample GraSluR3_MG_10_FD_207228 | JGI IMG/M metagenome (GOLD analysis project Ga0334898, IMG submission 207228) | Sludge microbial communities from methane-producing bioreactor in Wageningen University, Netherlands - Granular Sludge_3_08-R3 | ecosystem: Engineered > Bioreactor > Anaerobic > Unclassified... | reverse complement strand
CCCTAATTCCGGCGCTGGCCGTTTCGGGCCTGCCCACCGACCGGTTTGTGTTTGAGGGATTTCTGCCGCAAAAAAAAGGCCGGCAAAAACGATTGAAAGAGCTTTCGGAAGAACCCCGCACCCTGGTATTTTATGAGTCGCCCCACCGTTTGGTAAAAGCGCTGGGACAGTTTTCCGATTTTTTCGGTGAAGAACGCAAAGCCTGCGTTTGTCGCGAACTTTCCAAGTTTTTCGAAGAAATAAAACGGGGAACCGTTGCTGAACTCCGGCAATATTACGCGGAACACCCCCCAAAAGGCGAAATTGTGGTGGTGGTGGAGGGGAAGCCGAAAAAGAATCATGATGAAGTAAAGGATTAATACCGCATTTTATGAAAATTTACTGCCTGACTATATTCATAAGTGTTTTTTCTTTTTTGGTGATGCCACCTGCAAAAGCACAGGTTAATATTGCGGGCAGGGTTTTCGATGAAAAAACACATGAACCACTTGCAGGTGTGAACATTGTTATAAAAAACACCACCATAGGTACGGCCACCAGCGGGGAAGGTTATTTTCGCTTGTCGGCAGGTAATATTAAACTACCCTGCACGATCCAATTGTCAATGATCGGTTTTAAAACAACTGATATCCAAATTGAACAAAACCAGAATAACCTTGAATTTTTTTTGTCTCAGCAATCATTTATGAATGAGGAAATTGTTGTTATTGCCAAAGAAGTTGAAGTGGAAGAAAAAACGTTCAGAACGATTGTAACTATGGAATTGATGGATGGCCTGGCCATTCGGGAAGTTCCTTCAACCAGTTTTTATGAGGCAATCAGTCATTTAAGAGGGGTGGATGTGGTAAGGCAGAGTTTACAGTTTATGACGGTGAATGCCCGTGGTTTTAATTCAACTGAAAATTCCCGGTTGGTGCAGGTTGTGGAAGGGATGGATAACATGGCACCGGGGATGAATTTTCCTATTGGAAACATTGCCGGATTAACCGAATTGGATATTGAATCGGTAGAGTTTATTCCCGGACCGGCAGAGGTTCAATACGGAGGCAATGCGCTGAACGGAGTTTTAATAATGACAAGCAAAGACCCGTTTAAACATCAGGGAGTTGGCCTGTACATCAACCCTGGCATTAGCGATATTGTGCCGGGAAGCGATTATCCGTTTCAATTTTCGGTAAAGCCCCAAATGGAATCAGCTATCAGAATTGCAAAAGCATGGAGAGACCGGTTTGCTATTAAAATGAATGCTTCCTATTTTTCAGGAGAAGACTGGTATGCCGACGATTCAACCAATATCAGGCCGGGAAATATAAAATGGGAGCCCGACCCGGGGCATGATGCCATTAACAAATATGGTGATGAGGTAATATCCGATTTGCCTTTGGGAACTTCCAAAGAGGGTATTATTGTGGCAAGAACAGGTTACCGCGACAAGGATTTGGTTGACAATAAAGTGGAGAATATAAAGCTAAACGGTTCGCTTCATTTTCGTCTTTCAGACAAAATCAAAGCTGTTCTGCTCGGCAACTTTGGGAATGCAACTACCGTTTACACGAGCGATAACCGCATTTCGTTGTCGGGGTTTAAGATTTACCAGGGGAAAGCCGAAATTGAAGGCAGCCATTTTTTGTTGAGAGGGTATTCTTCTGTTCAAAACTCCGGCAATGCCTACGATGCCAGATTCCTGGCTGTTCATTTAAATGAAATGGCCAAGTCCAATGAAGACTGGTTTCACGAGTATTATCATGCCTATAAAGGTTCTTATCGTCAGCTTGGGGTATTGCCATATCTTCATGATGAGGCACGAAAATACGCCGATAGGAACCGGTTGGAACCCGGTACGCCCGAATTTGAAGAGGCCAAACAACAAATAATTGATGAAACTGATTTTGGTAAAGGCGCCGGAATTTATGATCATTCTGCTTTGCATCATATTGAAGGGGTATTTGATTTGAATAAATTTATCGGTGCAACAGAAATCAAGCTGGGAGGCAGTTACCGACACTATGATCTCGACTCCAGGGGTACTATTTTCCCGGATACAACAGGGAACGAAATCTCGTTTTATGAAGTGGGCGCTTTTACAGAAATACAACGACCGTTTTTTAATGATAAGTTGTTGATTAAAGGATCGGTACGTGCTGATAAAAGCGAGAATTTTTATCTGGTATTTTCGCCCAGGATTTTTCTTGTGTTCAATTTTAATGAACACAACAACCTTCGCCTCGCTATATTGTCAGGCTCGCGCAACCCGGGGGTAAAGGAGCAGTTTATGAATAAAGACCTGGGGACAGCAAGGTATCTTGGAGGATTAAATGGCATTGTAAGTCCTTATGAAATTGGGCTAAACAGTTTTTTTTTCGATCAGGTACATGTTTATAATGAGGCTGTTACCAGGGATTTTTTAGATGAAAAATTACCCATGGGATCGAACCAGACTCTATTAAACAACCTCTTTATTCTCGAAAATGGCATTGTGCAATCGGATTACATCAAACAATTAAAGCCTGAGAGAGTGTTTTCGCTTGAAGCAGGTTTTAAAACGAAAATTGGAAAAATTCTTTTTCTGGATGCGTTGTATTATAATTCAATGTACCGCGATTTTATAGGGATTGCCAAAGTGGTAAAACCACGGACCAGCCCGCAGGTTGATCTGTTTACTGCCGCCACTCAAATAAATAAGTCGGCGCAACATGAAGTTTTCTTTTTGAATGTTAATTCGTTGCACCCGGTAGGAATACACGGACTGGCACTGGGGTACAAATGGTTAACCCCACTGGGAGCAATCATATCCGGGAACACAACATTAACCGGAATACTTTCAGATACAGATGATCCTGTTGCTCCTGGGTTTAATACCCCCGGATTTAAAACAAATTTGTCGTTACAAAACCGGCGTCTCGACCGGATGGAAAACAACCCGGGATTTAGAAATATAGGCTTTAAGGTAACCTGGCGTTTTCAGAACCGCTATTTTTGGGAGAGTGCCTTTGGCGACGGATACATTCCACGAATCAGCACCATCGATGTCCAGTTTACTTCCCATTTTTCAAATCCGAAATCGATTTTAAAATTTGGGGCTTCAAATTTTTTCAACAATAAGTTTTCCTATTCATTCGGTGGATCGAAGGTCGGGGTGGTTTTTTATGTGTCATATACGGTTGATGATATTTTTAGCTTTAATAAATGAAACGATACAAGTGGCTGATATTATTTTTGATTGTAATTCCCGCTTTGGGAGCATGTTCCTATCATTTTCCCGAAGAGAGTCCGCCTTCTGCCGGGGATTTGGGAACTGTGAATGTGGAATCGGTAGTGGCAATAGGCGATGATTACATGGCTGGGGTTATGGACGGGGCCCTTTATTCATCGGGTCAAAATAATTCAATTCCGGCGATTATTGCAAAACAAATGAATCAAATCGTTCCTTTCAATTTTGTACAACCCGAAATCTGTTCAGAAAATGGCTTCAACCTTCTGGTTGGCAACGAAGCAGAAATTTACGGGAAATGGAAGTATGTATTTGAAGATAAAACCTCGGATTTTCCAAAAAGAAAACTTACTGTTGGGGAAATGCCGGGAGAGCTGGAAGTTGACAGAAAACCGATTAGGAATTTTTCAGTGCCCGAATTAAAAATACAGCAGGTTTTCAACCCCGGACTTTCTGCCAATCTCTATTATTTACGCATGGCTTCAGCTGCCGGAAGTTCAACTCTTTTGTCGGATTTAAAAGCAGCAGATCCTACGTTTACCCTAGTTTGGATTGGAATGAATGATTACCTTCACTATGCTATAAAAGGCGCAACAAATGAGATAAAGCAGCAAAGCAGCGGTTCACCGGACAGATCACTTACACCAGTTGATGAATTTTCTACTGCATATCGTTTTTTAACAGACAGGTTGCTTCAACATCCGGATAACAAACTGGCAATAGGTAATTTAATTTCATTGCAATCTTTGCCATACTTTTACTGCATGCCATATAATAAACTGTTTTTAACCAACGAACAGCTTTCTGCAGTTCGGTCGGTTTATCAGGAATTCAATCAGGCAGTGGTTGAATATAACCGCACTGTGCCGGCAGAAAAACAGCGGCCATTTATCGATTTTTATGATAATGGTTGGAATTTGCATCCCCAGCCACTGGTAGTTATCGATTCTTTATTGCCCGACGCGGCTTATCCCAATGATACTCCGCTTGAAAAATACCGGCAACTGAATGAAAATGAATTGGTATTATTAAGCCTGACAGACGAAATGGTTGAAGCCGGTTACGGCTCAGCTATTCCGCTTCCGAATGAATTTTTTCTGACTGAAAGGGAATTGTCGGAAGTTGAAATGCGAACAAACAGCTTCAATGCAGTGATTTCCGAACTGGCAGCCATACATCCAGAGCGAATTGTATTGGTTGATGTGAACGGCCTTGTTGAGGAGATTGCAGAAGCCGGAAAAACGGATGCCCACGGAGACAGATTGAGCAACACCTTATTTTATTTTAATGGAGTACCGGTTGAAGGAGCCCTGGAAATGAACAGTATCTTTTCGCTGGACGGATTACACTTTAACCAGAGAGGGAATGCATTTGTTGCAAATGAATTTATCGATGCCATCAATAAAAAATTTGGTGCTCAAATTTCTAAGGCTGATATCAACCGTTATCCCGGTAATGTTTACAATTTTTCATATTAACATCTTTTAAGTGAAGAGCAGTTCTAAAAAATATACCCACCTTTTTTTCGACCTCGACAATACCCTCTGGGATTTTGAGAAAAATTCCTTTGATGCCATGCAAAAAACCTTTCACAGCTTTGGTCTCGCCGAGAAAAATATTGAATTCCAGTTGTTTTTCGACACCTATTCAAAACACAATAAACGGTTTTGGCAGGAATACCGTGATGGGAATATTCACAAAAATGAACTGAAACGGCTACGGTTTCAGAAAACCTTGAATGATTTGAGCATTGGGAAGGTTGATCCGGTTGAAATGAACTCGGTTTATTTGAGTGAAATGTCAAAACAAACGCATTTGGTTCCGGGGACGATCCGGTTGCTGGAATACTTAAAATCGAAAGGCTATTTGCTTTTTATCATTACCAACGGGTTTAGGGAGGTGCAGCATAAAAAGTTGGAACTTTCAGGCCTTATACCGTATTTTAACAAAGTCTTCATTTCGGAAGATGTAAAAGCGCCCAAACCATCGAAGGAAATATTTGAGTACGCCATAAAGTCGGCCAATGCAAGAAAAAAAACGAGTCTGATGATAGGCGACGATCCCGATGTTGACATTATGGGAGCACTTAATTTTGGGATTGATGCCATATTATTTGATTCAGGAAACCATCAAATAAGTAGGTTTGATACCCGGGTAAAACTGTTTAAAGATAAATTTTATGTTGTCAAATCCCTTTTGGAGCTAATTTCTTTACTTTAAAACCTGGGCAAGGCATTAAAATATTTTAAAAAATATATGATAATTGTTTGTTTATTCAAATCTTTTTTTAAAATTTGTCTTTAATATTTTTTAACGAAAATTTGTTTTTTTGTATTGAATGTTTGTTGAGGGGTAAAAAAAAATATAAAATCATAGATACATAAAGGGTTTTGGGGGAAATTCTTTATTGTTGTATAAATTTTAATGCTGTTTAATTGCTAACTTAAAACCGTTTTTTATGAATAAATCGAAATTATTTCCGGTATTCAGGAAAATCAAATCAATATTGTTTTCAGGTTAATAGAATATATATCCATAGTCAGGAGGAACTCACTCTTCTTATTTACAATTACCCTTCGTAGATTACTTATTCCTCCTGACCTTTTTTGCCTAAAAAAGAAACTGAAATATTTATGTGAAAATTGAAATTTTTATGCTGTTTAATTTAAAACTATTTTTATGAAAAAGTTCACGTTTTTATTTGCAATTGCCTTTTTTTTGGGAGTACAATTGCTTAATGCACAAACGAGAGACATCTCGGGTGTTGTAACAAACTCCGGAGACGGTACCACCGTGCCGGGAGCCTCAGTGGTAGTTGAAGGCACTACACTGGGGACAGTTACAAACATTGACGGGGAGTTTTCTTTGAAAGTCCCTGAGGATGCAAGAAGATTGATTATTTCATTTGTAGGGTTGAAGACTGCTATTTTAGTACTTGACTCCCGTACAAATTATGAAATTGTTCTTGATCCTGACATTTTTGGTATCGACGAGGTAATTGTTTCCGGGGTTTCTGCTGAAACTCCCCGAAAAAAACTTGCTGTTTCAGTTGGCAGGGTAAGTGAAGCAGATTTAAAAGAAGTTCCTGCCAGCTCGGCAGCTTCTGCCCTGCAAGGGAAAATGGCAGGTGTTACCGTTGTAAATTCAACAGGTGAACCCGGGTCCAGTTCAACTATTCTTGTAAGGGGGGCAACACAGATTGCCGGAAGCCAGGATCCGCTCATCATCGTGGATGGCGGCTTAATGGAGGGAAAACTTCAGGATATCAATGTGGATGACATTGAGTCAATTGAAGTTGTGAAAGGAGCTTCTGCCGCTGCCTTATACGGTTCACGTGCAGGCAACGGCGTAATTGTAGTGACAACCAAACGCGGAAAAGGTTTGGGATTAAACGAAACTGTAATAACAGTTCGGAACGAATATGGTGTAAACCAGGTAGCCACTAAGTATGATTTAGCCAAATCGCATGCCTATCTACTTGCCTCCGACTGGCAAAGTTTCAATACGTTTACCAAATTTGAAGGTGTAACTTATCCCGAAGGATACAGCGGTGGTTGGGGAGCTCTCCAGGGTGCGCGCCAACTTAAGGCAGATAGATACATGGATAATCCGTATGCGGTTTATTTCGATAACCAGGAGGAATTTTACACTGGAAATGATTTTTATACCAATTATGTAAGTATTCAAAACAATACGGGAAGAACAAACTACCTGATTTCTTTTGAAAACTATGAGCACCGTGGAATTCTATTCGATACCGATGGTTTTGACAGGAGGAGTTACCGGGCAAATATCGATCACCACATTTCTGAAAAGTTTAATATTTCGGCCAGTAATGTTTTTGTGCAAACTCACCAAAATTATCCGGGCGGAGACAGTAAATACAACGGGGGTATTTTCTTTAACCTGTTGCTTACTGCTCCCGATGTAAACCTTGGAAATCCAAACCCCGACGGGCAACCTTATGTCTTTTTGCCCGATCCCTGGGAAACAACCACCGAAAACCCGCTTTATAATCTCTGGAAAAAAGAAAATGATTCCGAATGGATGCGTTTTATGGGTAGCTATGCGCTTAACTGGGACATAACAAATGCTGTTAGATTTAGAGGTGAATATTCTTTTGAAAGGGCGAACCAGATGAATACACAATATCAGCCTTATGATACCTATGAAAGAGGTGGTGCCGGATTTCAATATTCTGAAGGTATGTATTATAAATATGGTACAAAACTTTTCGCAGAACGGGCAGCAGCCAATCTATTCTATTCTGAGCGGATTGGGGATATTAATATCCGGGCGAAAGGTAGCTTCCTGTATGAAAACGAAGATTATTTTAGTTTTTCTACTACCGGATATGACTTTGGGGTTGCCGGAATTCCAAGTTTCGATGCCATTAAAGGAAATAAAACCAATACATCCTACCAGAGTCAGATTGTTTCCAACAACATTTTTGCTATTTTATATTTAGACTATAAGGATAAATACATTTTTGACGGAATGTACCGTTACGATGGTTCATCTCTGTTTGGTGAAAATGAAAGATGGCAGCCCTATTACCGGGTTTCCGGTGCCTGGAGAATTTCCGAAGATGTTTCAATCAGCGGCATTCAGGAATTGAAACTGAGATCCGCTTACGGTACTGCCGGGCAAAGGCCTCCTTTCTCGGCTCAGTACGAGGTTATGTCGGTAAGTGGCGGAGTTGCTTCCAAATCAGCCAAGGGAAATAAAGATTTGAAACCGTCGCACACAAGTGAGTTCGAGGTGGGACTTGATGTCGATTTTCTGAATCGGTTCAGCTTTAGTGCAGTTTATGCCAACGGCGTTACAACCGACCAGTTTCTGCAGGCGCCCCAGGCATCTTATGCCATGGGCTGGAGTACCCAGTGGGTAAATGCCGGAACGCTTGAATCCAACACCATTGAGGCTTCTTTGAATGCAAAAATTGTTACAACTGCAGATTTTTCATGGAGCGCCAATATTGTATTCGACCGTAACCGGAATACAATTACCGAATTGAATATTCCTCCCTACCAAACAGGACCACAGGGTCAGGAAGCATTTAAGGCTTTCTATATTCGCGAGGGTGAAACCTTCGGTGTAATGTATGGTACTCATTTTTTGAGATCGATGGATGAACTGGCTCAACAAATTGAATTTATGGCTGGTGACATGGATGATTACACCATTAACAGTGACGGATATGTTATACCATTTGGCACGGAAGGCACTGCGGAAGAAAAGCCCGTAAAACAAATGGATGATGAAGGAAATCTTGGTTTTGTGAAAACAGGCAATGCCAATCCTGATTTTAAAGTAGGATTCTCCAACACCTTAATGTACAAAGGGCTTTCGCTTTATGTACTTTTCGACTGGAAACAAGGTGGCGATATTTACAACAAAACGGCCCAGTGGCTTACCCGTGACGACAGGCATGGCATGATGGATCAGGCAGGAAAGCCTGAAAACCAAAAGAAAACCATTGATTATTACAAGGCTCTTTATGATGTGAATGATTTTAACGATTTTTGGGTTGAAGACGGAACGTATGTGAAACTGCGTGAGTTGGCCATTTCTTATAATCTTGGCCAATCCGTTTTGAACAGGGCAGGTATTGGATTTGTGAAAGGCGCTAAATTCTCTGTAATTGGAAGAAATCTGCTCACCTTTACCAACTATTCAGGCTTCGACCCTGAAGTTGGTACTACCGACGGAACTCAGATTTTTGCTTATGATTTTATGGGCTATCCGAATTTCCGGTCTTTTTCGGCCTCAATAGAATTGAAGTTTTAAACATTTAATGGATATAGAAATGAAAAAAGTAAGATATATATTAGTAACGCTGTTCACTGTTTTTGCAATAACAGCATGTGAAGACCTGATTGTGGAGAACTTGAATGATCCCGACTTCGATACGGCATTCTCACAACCAAGTGACATAAAAGGGGTGGCAGGAGGCCTTATTAACACCTGGTTTATTACAAATCATGCATACCAGGGACCTGGTTTAGCGCTATGGACCACGTCTGATGCAGGAACATGCTCACATGGAAATGCCGGAATGCAGGATTTTGGCAATGAGCCCCGGTTGGTATTTAACAATAAACCTTCCTATTCCAATGCATCACATTTTGAAACATATTACAACTGGATTTATTCTGCTTTGTCTTCAGCAAACGATGTGTTGATGCAAACCATTAATAATAATGTTGAAATGGATGATGGCTCAACACCTATGGTAAATGCAGTTGCTTATTTTGTTCAGGGATTAACCCTGGGCTATGCGGGACTGCTATACGATAAAGGATTTATTGTTACTCATGAAACCGATATGACTCAGGAAATTGAACCGTCGCCTTATGCCGATATGGTGGCTGCAGCGATTGCAAGCCTCGATAAATCCATCGAAATAAGTAAAGCCAATTCTTTTACTATTCCTGCTGATTGGATTCCGGGTGAGCCCTGGAGTAGTGCTGAATTTGCACAACTGGCAAGCTCCTATGCTGCACGTTTTTTGGTTTTCAGCGCCCGTAACAAAACGGAAGACAATGCCACCGACTGGAATAAGGTATATGCTTATGCTAAAAACGGAATTCAGAAAGATTTCGCTCCTTTGGCAGATGATATTGTCTGGTATTCGTTGTATCAAACATATAGTGTTTATACCGGCTGGGCTCAGGTCGATATGTATGTTATCAATCTGATGGATCCAGATATGCCGGCACGGTTCCCTACCTCCGGTCTGTTTTCCGATTTACCCAATGATGGGAAAGCTGCCTCTGCCGATGCACGCCTTGAATCCGACTTTCAATATTTAAGCTCCTGTCCTTTCAGGGCTGAAAGGGGGTACTACCATTTTTCTTCCTATCGGTTTAAGAGGCTTGATCAGTATCTTTCCACATGGACTGAACCCATGCCTGAATTCAGAAAAGCTGAAAATGATTATTTAATTGCCGAAGCAGCACTTCGTACAGGAAAAGTGCAGGAAGCAGCCGACGTTATGAATGCTTCTGCACGGGTCACCCGGGGTAATCTGCCTCCGTTGCCTGCCAATGAAGCGCAGATAGCCGATGCCATACACTACGAGAGGATGATTGAGTTAATGCTTACCGGTATGGGAAATGAGTATTTCCAAATGAGGAAAGAGAACAAATTACAACCGGGAACCATTTTACATCTTCCCATCACCGGATCTCAGCTCGATGTAATGCTTATGGATTACTACACTTTTGGTCCCGGCACGGGAACTGCCGGTGTTGATTACAGCAATGGCGGCTGGGATTAATTAATGATTATTAATTTAGATAACAAATTGTTAATATGAATATTATGAAAAAAATAATAGTCGGTTTATCAGCCATAACGTTAAGTTTGGTACTCATTATTTCTTCGTGTACCACACCACCAATCGAAGCTGCACAGGAAGCTTACGATTACAATGCAATTGTTCCAAAAGTGTTAGGGCTAAATGGCCCAAGCAACACCATAGGGCATGGCCTTTCTGAATTTCCGGTGGAATACTCAGCTTCCTATTTCAGGGGCGGATCAACTCTGGAGTGGAGTGCCTCAGGCGGAACAACTATTCTTGAAGTGATTGACGATGGAAGTTTCAAAGGCAGAAAAGCTAAAATTGTTTTTCCGCAGGTGAGCGAAGCTACAACAGTTACTATTACAGTAACAGAGACCACAATGGGAGGCGTGAAGAGCGAACCTTTTGCTTTAGAGGTAGATTTGTCTCCCTACTGTCCGTTGGATTTGGATGAGTTTACCGGGGGTTATACCGTGTGGGATGGTGATGATTCAGGTTCTTGTACCATCTCCAGAGACCCGGCAGACCCATTGTTCGGTTTGATAATAAGCGGACCCCTTTCGTATTGGACGGGAGACGGGAATGGAGGTTCACTTAAAATTAAACTCGACGGGTGCACCAACGGTGTAACCTTTGCAAGTCAGGCTACAGGGGCTATTCATGCAACCTATGGTGACATAACCATGACTCAAAACAATGAGGATGGTCCTAACAGCTTTGACCCGGATGACAAATCCATCACAATTACAGCAACACATACAGTGGCCGCCGGAAGTTTTGGAGGATGGCCGGTTGTTTTTGTGAAGAATGATTGATAAAATTATTTATTACTGGAATGGTTGCATTGACAATTGTTGTACTGCAATAATTCTGAGATAGATTGAAACTTTTTTATACCCAACAGCAATCCACCTATTTTTCTAATGTGGATTGCTGTTGTATTTTTTAGGTTTCCCGTTTCTTCTTTTTCGTTGCCGGAAACAGCACATTATTCAGGATTAACCGATAGCCGGGCGAAAAGAGATATTGATGTTAATCATTCCTTCATGAATTCAATAGAATAAAATTTTGCTTCTGTCGAAAGGAATCGACATAAATT
>Ga0334898_1003886_pt1 | contig 11643 bp, 6 predicted proteins | sample GraSluR3_MG_10_FD_207228 | JGI IMG/M metagenome (GOLD analysis project Ga0334898, IMG submission 207228) | Sludge microbial communities from methane-producing bioreactor in Wageningen University, Netherlands - Granular Sludge_3_08-R3 | ecosystem: Engineered > Bioreactor > Anaerobic > Unclassified... | reverse complement strand
CCAGTATGATGCAACCCTACTATTGTTTCTTTGAACTCTTGTGAATATCTAGACATTGGACACCACTCCTTGATATTTTTATTTTACCATTTAACTTTTTGGTGTCCAACAAACTATACTAGATCCATAGTTATATTGAGATAAATCCACTCTAAAATAGGTTGTTGAACATAAAGAGGTTATATCTTCAATAAGTAAACTTAAATTAACTTGAGAAATACCTAGACTATCTGCTATATCAATAAAAAAATGATCTAATAAATAAGCATTTCTTTCTTCATTTTTCTGTACCATTTTTCCAAAATGATGCTTAATTTTAACTAATAAAGACTTTAAAACTTGTCCTGAATGATACATAGAAATTTTATTTGGGTAATGAAGGTGAAAATATTTATGAACCCACCCATATTGATAGAAATCCTTAATCTCATCAACGGCTTCTAGTTTATTAATCATATTCCTAACATCTTCTAATGTTTTGTGTGGGCTGTTTTCAATCATTTCATGTATTGAAATGAGCTTTTGGCATATCTCATATGCTAGATTCTCTGCTACCTCATCAGATATAGGAACTTGTGATCCTTTCTCCCATTTCACCCATTGGTTATACTTATTTGAATTAAAAATTGTATACTTTCCAGAGCTCCCACCACTTATACTACCAAAATAACTATTTGTAAAGTCGTCATCATTTTTAAATTCTAAGTGATAGACCATGCTTTCTGGATTACCTAAGTACATTAGAGAAGTTAAACACTCTTTTGGATTCATGCTTAATAGAACCTCTTTGGAGAATTTTGAAATAAAATAGTTTCTTTGCTTTTCCACTGTGTAGCTATCTAAAAAATTCATTTCTTCTCTAGCTTCTTTTAGTTTCTCTAATAAAAAGCTAATTACACTATCTGCCTGATTTTTCATTAGCGACCTCCTCAACTCAATATCACATTGTTTAATTACCTAACTGGAACATTGGCTAATTTATAAACTAACTAAGAGCTCAAAACCATACTACTAATCTATAATTTTTCTCCTAATGTAAAAAGTAAAATAGTGATGTACTAATAAAGGAGAGTGATGAAGTGTAAATTTGCAGTAGATTGCTATTTCATTTGCTAGGTTTATTGTTGCTGTTGTTATTCCTACTCAACCTTTGCAATTGATTACAGATATTACTTTCACATTCATTACCTTGAAAATATTTATTATACGTAGGGGCTATGTAGCGTCTACGTATAATTATTTTGCTAGTAAAATGAGGTGGAGAAAGGAGAGGTTTATATGATATGGTTCTTAACTTGCTTTTCATTTACTTAATTATTTTATGAATTTATGAAAGTACCCATATGTTATATTAATCATTCTTAATCTACGTCTATTCTTACATTTTTTGCTGCTGTTCCCTTGTAACCATCATAAGTCTGAAAATTGACTCTTTCACCGAGTTTGATTCCAGGGAAGGCGTTATTCATGTGAAAATAGATCCCTTTAGGATACACTGAATTTGCTATGAAACCAAAGCTTTGCTTCAGTGCTGTAACTATACCTTTATTAGGGTCATTTATCATCTTTGCTTCCTCTGCATGATTTCTAATTAATTCGTTTAAATCATCTCTTAAATCAGCTCTTATTATTTCGCTAAACCTAGTTATGTTCTCTTTTATTCTTTTAACACTACTGTGTGTTATTGAGTTTATATAACTAGAATGTTTCTCAAGAGTCTTGCAGAGCAGTTCCATCGATTCAGGATCAAAATATAAGTATGAAATGTCTCTTAGTATCTTAGCTAATACTATATAGGTTTTAATATCAATTTTACTTACATCCTCTATTTCCCTTATTCCCTCTTTGAAACATGCTATTTTTAAAGCAATATCTCTATTATGATATTCAGCAGCCTTTCTTCTCATCAACTCGGCATATCTAGATGCATAAATATTTTCGATCCTTTCACTCTTTATACATTTATCCTCTTTTGCTCTTACCAAAATACTTTTTGCTTCTTGAAACTTACCTAAGTAAGTGCATATCCTTGCCTTTTCTAAAAGTATTAATACTTCATCTGGCACATAACTACTAGCTTCTGTAATTAAATCATATGCTTGCTCAAGATCTGGATTTCTTATAACAAAAAATATACTATACAAATATAGGATAGTAGCTTTTTCTAAATCGTTATCACATTTATCTAAGGCTATATTATAATTAGTCCTAGCTCCAAAAAAATCATTCTTCTCTGCAAGCACAAAAGCTTTTATCTTGTAAACTTCAAAATAGTTAGGTTCGATAGATTCAGCTTTCTTTATAAGCCCTATTGCTTCTTCCCATTCATGCTTATGACTATGCTCTAAAGCGCTAGTTAAGTAATATGAGGCAAGTTTTCTATTTTGACTTTCTAAGTTCTTACATAATGATCTCGGGTTAAACGGGTCATTCTCATTTCTCACTTTGATATCTTGCAAAAGATAATCTAATTCTCTTTTTTTCTTTGTAATTTCATTTAAGAACTCATTTGTTGGTTTATGATATAAAGTCAAATAGTCTTTAGCCATATCATTTAATTCATATTTTCCTGCATAATGTTTAATCATGTTAGTTGATAGCAGCTCATTCATTGCTATTCTCAACTCTTTATCCTCACGAGAGAGATAGTAGTCTATCTCACCGTAAACCATTTCTAAGCTATTAATTAAGAAAAGCTGCAAAATTTGCTTCGATAATACAGATAACTTTTCAAATACATTTGACATGCAAAACTCTATCAACTCATCTTTATTAGAGATTAATGATGCCTCACTAATGCCATTATAAACACCAGTTAAATACCATTTGATAGAAAGAGGATTAGAGTATAAGTCTTTTTTAATCAAATTTGATAAAACCTTGTTTCCCTGTTTATGCAAATTAAGACCATAATATTTTGATAACTCTCTGAAATAAATTAATGCATCATCTGCATCTAAACCTTCTAATACATATCTGTATTCTAGTTCACCAATCCCATGTCTCGAGGTTATTAATATCTTAGAATTCCCTGCTATAGCCTTCAGAAAGTCAATAAGGGCATCACTACTTATTGTCTCTAAATTATCAAGGACTAAGAGTGTGTTAAAGTTATCCATAAAGTTAATAATACTTTCCTTAGAGCTGAGGCCGCTTTCAGAGACTACGTTTTTCTCACCTTCTTTGAATAACTTATGTATTGAGTTTACTGATTCTTCAATACTCACAAAATCACCACTAGATAGTGTTCTAGTCTTCAAGCTGATCCAAACTACTGCCTCAAAAATATTTCTAGGGTCATCAATTAACTCATATAATATCTTTACAGCTAAAGCAGTCTTTCCTATCCCTCCATTCCCGACTATTGTAATTACTTGATTCTTATTATTAAGTAACAAACTTGATATTTCTCTTAACTCTTTTCTCCTACCAACATATCCAGTGTCATCAAACTCTGGTTCTGGCAAATTATGAAACACATTGTTACCATATTCTAAATGTTCTCTATAGTTCTTTATTAATAGTTCACTGGGATTATTATTTATTATATCTTTAGTTTCTAATGTCTTTGACCAGTTAAACCACACTAACTCATCATCAATTTCTTCAATAACTTCTAACAATAAAGATCTGTCTCCTAACTCAAGAGGTCTAGTATGCATTACTCTATTTCTGACTGGAATTATTTTCTCAAAATATTTTTCTAATGTTCTTACTTTTTCTACGTTCAAACTGTATTGATGTGGCTTGTTTCTTAATATTAGTATGAAATCACCCAAGTCTAGTTCATCTAACACTTTTGTAACATCCTCATTAATCTTCATATTTCTAGATTTAGCTTTTTTAATCATATTATCAGGTAATGCAACTTTATCGTAGCTAGCAATATACTTTTTTAAATCATACTCTAATGAGGTGCATATCGAAAATAATAAAATTCGTGATCCTAAATTGAAAACTTTCATGAACTTTTCCTTTCTATAATCAAATTATAAACCTTACATGAAGTCTTCCAAGGTAATCTCATAAACTATCTTGAAACTTCATAATCAACACTTTACTCTCTTTACAATCAACCCAATTGCACTTTACTATCTTTCCTAAAACTGTTATACACATCAAACAATATAAAATCCATTAAGCTATCCTTAAACTCTTCATCACTTAAGACTTTCCCATAAAACTCAGTGTTTTCAGTATAAGAGGCTACAATTGCATCCTTAAATTTTGTTCTCAAGGCATATTTGAAATCTTCTAAACTATTAACCCTTGCTTTTTGCTTAAGATCATTATCATTCTTCAATTTTTTATTCATTTGCTCTATAGCCACTCTAGCAGATTCTGTGAAGTTTGTTTGGAATCTTTCATTTAGTTTTTCAATAATAACACTTAATCTTTCTTTTTCTTCTGGTCTGTAAGAACCTACCCCGATAGAAGGACTAGGAAGATTGGGACTATCTGTTAAAGATATGTCTATATCTTCTCTTTTCTCTAACTTGAAATATTCTAACAAGACTTTATCAGAAACATCTACTTTGCCAGGAGATTCTAAATTCATTCTTTTTAGCAAAAATCTCAAGTATATATTCAACTTGTGTAAATCAACATCTTTTAGAGGGTGAACTTGCAAAACTAAATTATATAGATTTATATATCTTTTAATTTTAGCTCTAAACTCATATTTCTCTTCTTGTGTTAATTCTTTTATTCTACTTTCTGCTGATGACAATGCATTACTACCAGCTGCTATTATTTCTGAAGTGCTATTATGTGAATAATAAGCTTTGGCAAATTCTTCTACATCATCTAAGCTAACTATTCTTGTGTCTAATATTTCGTCATAAAGTGTATACATATCATTAGGGTTAAAGCTTTCAGACTCTAATCTTGTAACTTCATAATATGGTTCAAAAGCTTTTCTTATATCATCTGCTTCATTTGCAAAGTCTAAAATAAAGGTGTCTTCTTTGATTCCCTTATAAGTTCTATTTAATCTTGAAAGAGTTTGAACCGCGTTTACTCCTCTTAATCTTTTATCCACAAACATGGTGTGTAATTTTGGCTGGTCAAATCCAGTTTGATATTTATTAGCTACTATAAGCACTTGATAATCATCTTTATCAAATTCTTTTGCAGTTTCTGTCTCTGCAATGCCGTGGTTCATTTTTGGTTCTGTAAATTCATCTGCTTTATCTTTAACTGTTCCAGAAAAAGCTACTAAAGTATTTAAATTAGCATATCCTTTTTTTCTAATATACCTATCAAATGCTAACTTGTATCTCACAGCATGTAATCTAGAGGGAGTAACTAACATTGCTTTAGCTTGACCACCTATTTTATACATTGTTTTATCTCTAAAGTGTTCTACCATGATTTCAGTTTTTTGAGAGATATTTGTAGGATGAAGACTTACGTATCTTGCTATTTCTTTCTTTGTCCTTGATTCTTCAAACTCTGGATCTTCTTCTATCTTCTTATTTATCCTATAGTATGTTTTATATGTCATGTAATTTTCTAATACATCTAATATAAAACCCTCTTCTATAGCTTGTCTCATTGAATAAACATGAAAGGGTTCTTTTTGTTTTTCTGAATTTAGAGATCCAAAGAGCTCTAAGGTAGCCGCTTTGGGTGTAGCTGTGAATCCAAAGAAACTTATTGTATCAATATTTTGCACTCTCATTAGTTGCTCATTTATTTGATCCTCAACATCCTTAGCATCCATTTCCAACTTACTATCTAATTCTGCAGCTTCTTCTAAGGATAGAGATTCTTTTAAGGCAAGTATGTTTTTTCCACTTGTAGATGAATGAGCTTCATCTATTAAAATCGCATAGTTTCTATCTTTAGTTCCTGATACTTTCTCTAAGATAAAGGGAAACTTTTGTATGGTACTTATAATTATGGGAGTTCCTGAATTGATCTCATCTGCAAGTTGGGTTGAATCTTTTTCAATTTTAGCTACTACACCTAGTTTATGATCTATTTGATATATGGTTTCTTGAAGTTGCTGATCTAAAGCTACTCTATCAGTTACAACTATCACACTATTAAAGATAGGCTTGTTTTGATTGTCGTGTATACTAGAAAGCCTATGAGCTAGCCAAGTTATTGAATATGTCTTACCACTTCCTGCACTGTGTTGTATTAGATATTTTTGACCTGCCTTGTTTTTTGCTACATCTGATAATAAACTTGTAACTACATCTAATTGGTGGAATCTAGGAAATATTAGCTTTTCACTTCGGTGTACATTACCCTTTTCATCTACCTTTTCTTCTTCATCTATAAATACAAACTTCTGAAGTATTTCAAGTAGTTGGTCTTTCTCTAGTATGTCTTCCCACAGATAATGGGTCTTTAATTTACCGTCTACCTCAGGATTACCTGCTCTTTTAGATTTGCCTTTTCCTTTTCCTTTGTTAAACGGCAGGAAAAAAGTATCTTCATCATTAAGCTCAGTTGTCATATATATTTCATCTTTATCCATAGCAAAATTTACTATAGAACGTTGTTTGAATCTAAATAGTTTTTCATTTGGCGATCTTGTGTATTTGTATTGGTTGATAGCATTCTTATAGTTTTGACCTGTATCCTGATTCTTTAATTCCATTGTTATTATAGGCAATCCATTTAAAAAGATTACTAAATCTATTCTTTTTTCATCCTGGTAATTTAACTCTTCCACTACTGAAAAGATATTCTTTTGATACTTCTCATTTAATTCTATATTGAATTCTGTAGGAGGTTTGAAGTATGCTAACTTTATATGCTGTCCATAATCCTTAACGCCATGTTTTAGAACTTCTATCATGCTTTTTCTGGCTAACTCTTCGTTTAATCTCTTTACTATTTTTTGCTTATATTCAAGTCCGTAAACATCTTTCAAAGCTTCTATCTTTTCCTCTTGTGTATCTTCTAAAAACTGGAATAGTAGTTCTTTGTCTATTGCGTGATATATATCATAGTTTGCATTAATGCCTTCTATGTATTCATTCTCATTTACAAGGTATTCTTTAATTAGATTTTGGAAACTCTTCTCTTTAAGCTTCTCTGGAGTTATTGTGCTTAACATCTTCTTTACCTCCCTCAATTTCATAATCTCTTAGATCTATTTTTCCAGTTACAGCTTCGAATATGAGTGAATTCTTATACTCTTTATATTTTTCTATTGATTGTTCTGTTTTTTGGATCAGTTTGTTTATGGACTCGTCTATTTTTAACAGATAACACTCAATTTCTCTTTGCACTTTTTTACAAGAAAAAGGCATTACAATATTACCTATAAAATCCCAACTAGCTCTTGGCATTTTTGCACCATAAGTAGAAGAATTCACTAGCTCTGTAAATTTGTCTGATAGCATAATATAGGATAACAAACTCGATGAAATATCATTACTCCTTAAAACCATAATTTCAGAAGTACATATCCCATTAAAGTCCGCTACAATACACTTTCTAAGGTATGGTCTAAGTGTATTGTAGAGAACATCGTCTTTTTTGAATTTCAAAGCAGAGCTAATATTGTCAGATGACTGTGTGTTTTTCAAATAGCCTCCATCAGATCGGATATTCTCTAAACCTATATACTCATATTTACTTACACCATCCCACTTTTGTGAGATTGTATCTACCAAAAACTTTAATCTTTTGATTTTCCAATATTTAGGGATCTCACCTATCCACCCAATTCCACTATCTTTCATTTCTATTTCATCAACTAATTCTCCATCTTCATTGATATATTTATCTCCAAGTTTTCCTTCAGTTACTGCTTCAGTTATGACTGACTTTTTATATTTCTCTAGATGGTTTATAAGCTGTTCTTTTTTATTTATTATCTCGTCAATTTCTGCTGTTTTTTTGTCTAAGAATGTTGCTATTTTTTCTTGTTCTGTTCTTGAAGCAATAGGTACAATCAAGTTACTAAAAATCTTTGCAGATAAGTTGTTTAATCCTGTAGTTGTTGTGCTTAGATAACTAAATTGTGTTTTCACAATAATATTATTAAACATATAATAAAGCACGTTAGGTGAAAAATTAGCCACTTTCAATCTTTGCAAAAAATTACTATATAGATACTCTGCTTTTGCTACCAGCCTATCTGCTAAGGCTGTCTTTCCTAAATGTGATAAGCTACCACTTGATTTAACTACTAGTAAATCTCCTTCTTCAATTGCATATTTAGTAATTTCATGTTTTCCGACATATCTTTCCGCAGGTGATTCAATGGACCATTTTCCACTTTCGGTAATCTCTGTAGATCTTAAAACATTGCAAGTTTCCTCATGCTGTTCTGGATCCTCTCCCCATGTTCCACTTTCATTTTTTGCAAGAAAATATTTGAGTTTACTAGTATTCCATCCATTAGGGATCTCCCCTATCCACTCAATTCCACTATCTTTATACTCTTCATACTGCTCATATTGTCTTTCCATTGTCACTACCCCAAAACCTTTTGCATCAATTCACTAATCTCTGTTTCTAAGCTCTTAATATCTTTCATAATTTCATGGGATGCTTCTAACTTCTCAAACTTATAAAAATACCTTGTAAGTGGTATTTCATATCCAACCCTGGTATACGAGTAATCTACCCAAGCTTCAGGAACATGTGGTTTTACTTCTTTTTCAAAATAAGCTGTAATATTTTCTTTTTCTCTTTCTACAAATTCAGAATAGTCTTGCTTATATTCTTCAACCTTTCTACTAAATGGTATTCTCTCGTAGTCTCGGAGATCAGTATCAGATTCTATCTTTCCTCTCTTTTTACAATAATCTGCAGTTTCATCTCTCTCAGACAATCCATTTCTTACAGCTTTCACTAAAGAGGTCTTAAGGTCTAAGTCTGCCAAGATACTGTCTAGTTCTTTTTTAAACTTCTCTCTATTCTTCCATACCTTATCTTCATTGATATGATTTCTTAATCTGTTCAATATCTTATCTTGTATTAATTTGCCTTCTTCTAACTTCTCTAATTTCTTTCTATCTTTTGTTTTGAAATCAGGCACTTCAGATAATATTTTCAACTCATTATGTTTATCTTCATCAAATAATTTTGAGAAAGTGTTCTCTGAGTAAATATTCATTATTCTATCTTCTGTGATTTTATAGTTTAATTTCAAAGGTCTTTCAATTTTGACCTTCAAATAACCTAATTCTTCTTTATCAAATATTTTACAGTATTCATTTTCCTTGAAATTGTCATAGATTCTGGTTATCTCTTCAATTTGACTCTCGGTTATTTCATGACGCTTTGCTCCTAATGATTTTCTTAACTTTTGATAAAAACTTGTAGCATCAACTAATTGGATTTTGTCTTTTCTTATGGGCCCCTTCTCAAGATTATTATTCTTTCTATTTGAGATTATCCATATATATGTAGAAATACCTGTGTTATAAAATAGATTGTCTGGAAGGGCTATTATCCCTTCTAAATAGTCATTCTCTATAACCCAACGTCTAATTTCACTTTCGCCACTATCTGCATCTCCTGTAAACAAAGGTGAACCATTAAATATAATTGCAATTCTACTACCTTTGCTATCAGTTTTCATTTTAGACATTAAGTGTTGGAGGAATAATAAGGAGCCATCTGAAACTCTTGGAGTACCAGCTCCGTATCTACCATCAAACCCTAAAGCCTTATGCTCTTTATTAATATCTTCCCCATACTGACTCCAACTTACACCAAAAGGTGGATTCATTAAGCCATATCTGATTTTTACATCTGGATGTTTATCATCTTTAGTCAATGAGTTTCCTAAAGCTATGTTACCTGCATTTTCTCCTTTAATTAAAATATCAGATTTACAAATTGCATATGACTGTGGATTTATTTCTTGTCCGAACACCTCTACCTGAGCATCTGGGTTTAATTCTTTTATATATTCATCTGCTACAGAAAGCATTCCCCCAGTTCCACAAGCAAAATCGCCAATTGTAGTAATGTTCCCTGGATTTGTCAAATAGTCTTCTTCTTCATTAAGCAAAATATTTACCATCAGCTTAATTACTTCTCTTGGTGTGTAATGATCACCAGCTTCAGCATTCTCTGAAAACCTTCTAATTAATTCTTCAAAAATATATCCCATATCCTCATTAGACACTTCTTCTGGATGCAGATCTATTAAATGAAAATCTCTAATTATTATAAACAGAAGATTATTTGTATCTAATTTTGATATCTCTTTATCAAAATTAAAATGCTCCATTATCTCTCTAATATTGCTACTAAATCCTCTAATATAAGCTCTTAAATTTGCTGCAATATTATCAGCATCGTCAAGTAATTTGGCAAAATCATAATCGCTCTTATTATGAAAATCAAATCCTGCTTCGTGATTTAGTATCTCTGGTATATCTACTATCTTTGCCCTCTTAATAACTTTTTCTTTTGTAGAAGCTAATAAGCAATCAAAGCGTCTTAATACAGCCATTGGTAGTATTACCTCTCCATAATGCTCAGGCTTGTACGGCCCTCTTAATACATTTGCTATATTCCAAATAAAGTTAATCTTATCGCCAAAGTTATTCATATATTATTTCCTCCTAGTCTTAATGAGTGTTCTTTAATCAAACAATTTCCTAATATTTACTAATTCTATATAGACCATTTAATGTCCTGCATTAGTACAACAACATTCTATGATATTATTGGATCTCATTGAATTACATAAAAAATATCTTTATTTACTATATGTTTATCCAGAAATGACGATAATTTAGTGTTTTGTTTGATTTAAACCAAAAAAAGAAATAGCCTGCTAGACACAAACCCGTGTAAATTAGCAAGCTATCATAATATTCAATTCTTACCTTATCTACATCATATGTTGCTACAACAACATCAGTTGTCATCTTACCAGTTCTGACTTTAGCTAAGTGAGAATCACTATTCCACAGTATTACATCTTACTAGCAAGAATTACTTTTTTACTCTATGCTCATCAAACAGTTAGCAGGGTAAACCGTCTAAAACGATAGCTTAGTTAGTAAAAGACATTGCACTATGTGTACAATTGTTATACTAGTCCATATTTTTCTATTATTTTCCTTGACATGACAATCTGTTCTTTTTATAATACTCTTGAAAAATTTTATAAAGAAGAGATTTCATGAGACTTAACTTAAGACGACAACGGTGCATAAGGGGATTTTCATGCAAGGACATGGCAAGATTATTTAACATTTCCACTTCTTATTATTATAAAATTGAAAGTGGGTCTAGAAATGCTAAGTATGACCTTGCTGTTGATTTAGCTGAATTCTTCTCATGTAACACTTTGCAAGAAATGGACAAACTGTTCTATGTATATGACAACTATGAGCAATTTCAAGAACAACTAATGGCTGAGGACTAATAATTACAAGTAGTGCGCACTATATTAAATCTAGATTTAAATTTACCCTCCTAAAAAACCGGGCTCTTCATACATCAAACTGTTATATAACATTATATAAATTTATACAAAAGCAAACCCCTTTAATATTTAACCACTTATCAATTCACAACTCTGGATCTAGTATAGTTTGTTGGACACCAAAAAGTTAAATGGTAAAATAAAAATATCAAGGAGTGGTGTCCAATGTCTAGATATTCACAAGAGTTCAAAGAAACAATAGTAGGGTTGCATCATACTGG
>Ga0334898_1003882_pt1 | contig 11646 bp, 21 predicted proteins | sample GraSluR3_MG_10_FD_207228 | JGI IMG/M metagenome (GOLD analysis project Ga0334898, IMG submission 207228) | Sludge microbial communities from methane-producing bioreactor in Wageningen University, Netherlands - Granular Sludge_3_08-R3 | ecosystem: Engineered > Bioreactor > Anaerobic >... | reverse complement strand
TGGTCCAGCTGGCTATCATATATTGAAACCCGGCACGAACGGGTAAACTCTCATTATATAATTCAATAAACCAATCGCGAACATCTGCAATACCTTCTGCAACCTTTGTTATTCCCGTTGCGGTTAAATCAATGGCAAAAGCTTTTATTGCTGTGAAGGTCCCGGTACCCGTCCCCATCAGTTCGCTCCAGGCCTGGTTTAATTTTTGGTTGGCCTCAAGTAATTTTTCCTGAGCAATGGCATTTTCACCGGCACCGGCTTTCAGGCTTTCCAGGCTCATTTCAGCGGTTCCCAGCATGGTAATGTATTCCAGTCCTGCATCTTCACCGGCACCCCTGAAAATATCAGCAATGGCAGTTCCAACCTCTGAACTTTGCGGCGGCAATTGTGCCATTCGGTTACTGACTTGCTGAATGGCATCGAAAACAGAAATGGTCCCGTTCCTTAGTTCCTGTTGCATGGTGGCAGAACTTAATCCTATTCCATCAATCGCGGCACGTGTGGCCGGTGTCATTTCCCTGAGGCTGATTGTGGCCTCTTTAACAGCATCGATCCCTTTTTCTGAGTACACTCCAGATTTTACCTGCTGGCTGATTAACGCAATGGCTTCATCAGCGGACAAACCAGCTGCTTTGAATTGCGGACCGTATTCTTTAATAACGTTCAGAAGTTCGCCGGATGAATCGGCACCGGTCAGGAAACCGTCATTTACTTTTTTCAGGGCTTCATCAACTGAAATTCCCATTGTTTTGGCAAAGGAATTCACACCAACCAGCAGCTGGTTAAAATCCTGGTTAAAAGTTTTTGCGGTGGCCTGAACACTGGCTGTAAAATCGGCCAAAGGTTGGCCGCTTAACCCGGTTAAACGTTCAGCTTCGCGGCGGGCTTTGGCCGTTTCCTGATACAAATTAAAAAGTGCTTTGGCTCCTTTAATGGCCCCTCCAATAATGGCAGCAAAACCAAACGCGGGCAAAAGTTGCCCGGCCAGATTTTTCAATTTGCCGGTTATCCCGGTGGTGGCGCTGGTTTCTTTGTAAATGCCGGAAATTTCATCTTTAACCGCTTTGAGTTGTTTGGATTTTTTCGCGTATTCCTCGGTGTTCCGGTTCAGCTTGTTTACTTCGCGGGTTAGTTGGCGTTTGGCTTTCAGCAAATCGTTCAGGCTGGCTCCGTTCAGGTTTTTTAAGGTTTTCTCAATATCTGCATATTCCCGTTGCAGCTTATTAGCCTGGCGGTTTACCTTTTTTAGCTCGCCGTCAATTTTTTTCCAACCCTGAACGTCTCCGGCTTCTTCTGCTTTCTTTTTCAGCGCAATCAGCCGTTTCATTTCGCCCTGCAGCCCTTCCAGTTCCCGTTGGGCCTCCTGGCTGTTTAGTGTAACCTTAACATTTGCCTGTTCGTTAACCATTGCTTTCGTTTTTTAATCGGTTGAAATTTTCAGCTTCCACAATTACCCGGAAAATGGAAACAAAATGTTTGGGTTTCAGCCTTTTCGGGTTTTTCAAAATGTGGTGGTAGTGCGTGGTAGAAATACCGGCTTTCCGGCAAAGTTCATTCACCGGCAGGTTCGATAATTTAATTACTGCAGGCAAATCGCGTTGAATCTCCCGCCAGTTTTCGGCTTCTTTAACGCCCCAAATTTGTTTCATTGTATTTCAATTTTATCCATGATTTCAAAAATTAACTGAATATCCAAAAATTCAAATTCATCTTTAATGTCGGCAATTTCAATTTTTGAATCGAATTTGTGCCCGTAAGTTTTTTGTATTTCTTTTTGATTACGTGGTTCCATACAAATAACACGATCTGCTGCAGACAATTCCGTTTCGGTAATAAGTTTACCTCCGTATTTTTTACATGCAAATTTATTTGAACCGGCACTACTGTATTTGTTTTCAGGATTTCTTAATCCAAACCAAAACACTGCTGTTGGGCTTCTTTTAATATTTGCAGTACAAACAAAAATTATGTTTAATCTTTTCATCTTAAATCAATTACCGTGAAGTTTGTCGTATTGCTTTACTGTCATCCCTTTACTCCTTTTTTTGCCTGAACTAATGGTTGCCCTTTTCTTGGGAACATATTTTTTGTTTGACCAATCTAATTCAGTAACAACCATATCTGCAGCTTGCGTGGCATATTTTTCAGCCAAAATTTTAGTTAAAATCTTAACCTGCAATAAAAAAACAGAGGAATACCAGGGTTTGGCTTTTCGTGATGTTTTATCGGCATTAACCAACATAGTACGGTCCTCCAGTTTTACCCCTTTGCCAACACCCATATCAACAAATTTGCCGTAATATTCAAACACAAATTTTACGTAATCAGGGTTTCCGTTTGCGCTTGTATTTACATGGTGGTAAAGGCTGTTCACTAATTGTCCGGGATTGTGAATACCTAAAGCTTTTATTTTTTTAATCCATTCTTTAATGGTTATTTCAGCCCAGGCTTCAACTGTAATACCTATTTCTGAATTTTGGCCCATTATTTCAGCTTTTTAAGTTGGTCCAAAACTCCCCCCGAAGTGGAAAATGGTTCCTCCCCTTCATTGGCTGAAACGTTACTGAGCTGGTTCATCAACTGGGTGTTGAATTGCTCATTCATTTGCTGTTTGAATGATTTTTCGGCGGTGGCCTGTTTGCCTTTTTCGCCGGCAGTTTTGCGCCCCCAGGCATCGGTTGCCGGTGCCGGTGGGATGTTAAATAAATTGTTGTTCATAATCGTGTTGTTAATGTTTGAAACTCTTTTTCTTAAAAATTCGCTTTTTGTTACGTTCAGTGCCTCACATAGCCGGGTCAAATCTTCTTTGTCCTGATCGGTTAATCTTATAGTAACAGTTGTTGTAAATTCCGGTGCTTTTCTCGACATATTTTTTTAGTTTAAATGTAACACGGATAAAAAGGAAATGAAAGGACAAACAAGGGATGCAGGATTTTGAGCAAAAAAAAGCCAGGCCCCTGAAAAGGAACCTGGCACATGAAACAAATTCAAACTGCAGACGGTACACTGCATTTACCGTCCGAACAACCGGGCCAACCAGCTTTTACGTTTTGGTTTTTGCGGCTGTTCGGGCGGTGTTTTTTCTCCGGGAATTTTACAAAGTTTACGAAGATTAAAAAGGGTGTGGTTTACACCTTTTAGTATTTTACCCAGTTCATCGTATATTTCAATTACTTCGTTAATTTCTTCCTCGTTCGCGGCTCCCTGCATTTGTAATTTAGCTACGTCCTGCAGGGCCTGAATTCCATCAGAAGCAAGTTTGTATTTTTCGTAGAGAAGCAGATCGTATTCGTCTGTTCCAATTTCAGGCAATCTTGTTTTTTGTTCCATTTTTTTATTAAATTTGATGAATAATTTTTTTAATAACAATCAGCAAAGGCAGAAGAAAAGCATAAAAGCTCTGTATTGACAGGGCTTTTTTTTTATGCCTGTTTCTTATTGCGGCGGGGGCCGGGTTCCTCTTATCTTTCTTTTCATTTTACTGAATTTTTAAGTTAGTTTTCACGTGCATTAACAGGGCGTTATCTTCTCTCCTGAACATCCCCCAATTGGGGAAAAGGCGGGGAACATAGTACCTGCTTTCGCTGGCTCCTGACTGCAGCTCTCCAAATGTTTTGTCGCCTTTGCCGGTAATGATGCATGACTGCAGCATATACGGCAAATCAGCCCCGGAAATATTGCCGCCTAAATCGTTAATGGCGTTCAGGCTGTTGCAAACATTTTCAACCAGTTCCAAAGCTGCGTTTTCGTTTTCGTTGGCGGTGTAATAGGTGTGTTTGGCCTCAATTGCGGTTTTCATTGCCTCCGGGAAAACATACTGCTCATCAATGTAAAGTTTAGCAATGTTGTTTTCCAATTCGTCAGCAAATTTCCGGGCGTTTAACCCGGCCCTGAAACTGATAATGTCATTCTTGAGGTGTTCAAAAGGTGGAATTGGCGTTTCGTCAATTAAATGAGAAAGTTTGTATTCCCCTTTTCGCGCAAGCTTTGCGCGTTCGTTGTTGCGGGTTAAAACAAAGTGCGATTGAATGAGGTGCGAAATGTCTTTTGTGAGAAGAATTTCAGAAACCTTTTCAGGTGTGAATTTCTCATCAAAATATTCCTGCCAATTCACGGCCAAAGTGTTTAGCTCACTAACAGCAAACTTAAAAGCTTCTGTTGTTTTTTCGATTGATTTTTCATCGCGGCCAATCAATCGTTTTTCAAATTTTGTTTTCATGTGAAAAATTTTAAATGTTTAACAATATATTTAATAATGAATTGTTCCGTCGGTCCGGTCGATGGCATACAACCATTTGGCAGATTTAACCTGTGGTTGTTTTTTTACCAGTTTTTGCGCTTCAAAACCGGCGGTTCTCCCGTTTTTTGCTTCCACTTTTACCTCTTGGTAACCGTTTTTATTTTTGGTGGTCCGGTATTTTACTTTCACGTCGAAAGGGCGCAAACCGTTTATGTTGATGTTGTATTTTGTTGCCATGACTTATGAATTTTCTGCCTGTAAAGGGCGTTTGTAATTTTTACCTTTAAGTTTGAAATGGAGCTGGCCGTGATAGAACCGGACAATGGCAATTCCCTGTTTCGAGTTTACCAGGAAAATTCTTTTTTTGCGGATGATGCAAATATCCGGATCGGGTTCGCTGGGTGTTACCTTTTCCTTTCTGCAGGTTTCTTTATAAAAAGTAATGGCCTTTTCAATCAATTCTGCATCTGAAATTTTTTGTGTTTCCATTGTATTTTGTTGTTAATCGGTTACACCCGGATATCTATTCCTCCATATTTTGCAGCCTGAAAAAAGGATTTTATGGTTACACCAGATTTGCCGCGTTTCAGGCATTTATCAAACTGCTCATCACATTTGGCCGGGTCGTATTCAGGATGAAATTTTGATATTCTATGAAAATAGCTCCGGCCTGCAGTACCGAATTCATCAATAAAAGCGAATGCCATTTTCAGCCAGTCATGGTAATTGCAGGTGAGGTCCAACCTGGAATTCTCGATCCGCCTGGTAATGACCTCAACTTCGTGCTGAATTCTTACCGGACCTTTCCTTTCATCGGTTGCCGGTTCCTGTACCTGTTGTTGTGGTTTTTGTTTTTTCAGCCACTTACCCGGGTTAAATTTCCGGCGCTCGAACAGCCATATTTCAACTTCAAAACGTAGTTTCATTGTACCAAATATTTAGGGTGAATAAATGCCTCCGGATCGTAACAGAGAAATGAAGCTCTGGAAATATCCCTGCAGGCTTTGTCAATTTCGATGTTGTAAGTTTCGTGTATATAATTGTAAATAGCCTGGAACCAGTCAGCATGGGAATAGTTACCTGAAACATCGATGCGGACCAGCCATTTTAGCCCGGCGCCATTCGGAGAAACGAATAACAGTTCAGTTTGAAAATAGGGGTCTTTAAGCAATTGACGTTTCAGGGTTTCAATTTCTTTCACGTGGTCAAAATCCAGAGCAATGAGACCGGAGTGCTGAATCAATGCATCTTCGTTGCGCCGGGGAAAGGTGCCGCTGAACGTGCAATATGGGAAATGGGTAGCTTTGAACCGGCGATTCTCCTGCTTATCAGAAATAGACCTCAATTTATGAGTTTGCGTTTTGTAATATTTGCCGGTAATAACCCGGTAGGCATCCAAAAGGGTGATATCCCGGTATGGTGTAACGTTGGTTACCGGAGCTTTAAAGAAACTGAACTTGTTTGTAATATCCATATCCCTAAAATTTTATATGCCTCAAAAATTTGTGAGATTGTGAGATTTTAACACAACTGGCTGTTTTTCAGTTTTTTGACGTCTCACAAACTTCTCACAATTGTTTTTCGTTTGTGAGATTGTGAGATTGTGAGGTATTTGTGAGATATTTGTGAGATTCATAACTTATTATATTTTAATTAATTAAGTCTTATTTTCTAACATCTAACTTTTTTCTAAAAAATTATCTTTTTTAAAAGTGTAATACCTTCCATTTTTTTGTTGCGTTGTTGGATATTCATTTCCCTCATTGTCAATAGAATATCTCCATCTTTTATAATAGGCAGGAGAATCCAGAGGATTATAACCCCATTGCTTTTGAAGTATATTTATCACATCTGATTTTTTGGCAAAGAAGTTATTTTCATGTTTGAGCAATTCAATGACATCTTTCGGAGTTAACCTTACTTCATCAAGTTCAAAATGCAGGAATTGGTCAACGATAAGTATCCGAATTTCTTTTTCCAGGGGACTGGTTCCTGACCTCATAACATTTTTAAGCGCATCGGTCCAAAGTTGTTCTTTGGTAAACCACATTCGGGTTTGATTTGGAGTTTTTATTTCCCGGGTTGAAAGAAAATGCAAAAATGCGGGAATTTCCTTTTTCATTTCAGTCAACAGGTCTTTGTTCTCCTCTTTAAATTGTGGTATTTTTCGTATCCAATACCTAATTTCATCGGAATCAATCTGGATGAATTCAGTCTCGTTGTTAGAGCAAAGCACAAACTTTCCAAAAAACTCTTGTTCAAATCGGTCTTTTCCTTTTGCCTCGCTGTTAATTAACCTGGATGTTGACAGGTTTTTAAGTTTTTCGGCATCTTCTTTCTTTTCTAAAAAAACTTCGTCAACTCCAATTATCAATTTAGAGGCCCATCCTGAGTTAAAATGTGTGCGAAAATCTTCATTGGTGTTGAATGTCATATTTTTCCCGAAAATTTCTTTAAGGAAAAGTAGAAAGGTTGTTTTCCCTGTATTTCGCTCTTGTGATACCAGGCAAAGAATAGGAAGTACCTGTGTTGGATGTTTCCAAATTATGGTTAAATAATCTAATCCGATTTCGTATTGTTCCCGGAAAATATGATTGAGAAAATATTCAATTTTTGGCCAATTCCCTTTTTTGGGTTTATGAATTACCGGTTCATACAAATTATATGAATTATGAACCTCGCGTTCGTAGTTCTCATGATTCGGAATCAGGCAAAACGAATCATATTTAGGAATCTTTCGGAGAATATTGTCTCCGTGGTCCTCTTTAATAGTTTGCTTTAACCATTTGACTATTTTTTCAATAGTATCCTTCGATGCAAGAGGTTGTTTGATTATTTTATAATAATCGGTGCCAATCCTCAGATATTGAAGGTGAACTTCATCTTTTTGCGCCGTATTTTTGGCAGTTCCTGTCATATTACTTCGCCCTTTCCATCACGGTTTGTAAACTGAATCGGATTAAAGCTGTTAATGTGGTGTTTTTACGGGCGCAAAACTCATCCAGTTTAGCGCGTTCGGAGTCGGAAAACCGGATTGTGAAATTGCGGGTTTTCTTTTGTTTTTGCGGAACTTTGATTTTTTCTGCCATTACATTAAAATTTACATTTTGCTTTGCAAAGGTTATATGAAAAGCACATTAAGAAAAGGACAAAAAAAAGAGGTGGCTATTTGTGCATATTGAGTACCATTTTTTCCAGTTCAAAACTTTCCCTCACCTCGTCTGGGTCTTCTCCTGCTATGGGGTGAAAAATTTCGCCGACTGTTTCTCCAACTTCAACTAAGTATAAGGTTATTGAATAATTGGAATTTTTACCTTCAATAAAATTTTTAGGAGATGCAAACGGTAAAAAGTACCCACCATTTTTTTCAAATCCATTCAGCCTTTGTTTATAATATTCAAATGCGCATTTACGGGCCTCATTTAAATTGCTATGCCTGAAAAATTCAGTGTGTGAGAATGGTTTATTTTTTCCAGGGTCTTTGCCAAAAGTTGTAACAAATTCGTCCACCTGGAAATAATAATTCGTTGCCATGATTATCAAAAATTTATAGTTAAACTATTCATTTAAAAACTTTTCAACATCTTCCAGGCTCAGTTCATAGTTGCTCCCGGCTTCAATGGTATTGTTCCAGGTGTTTATAATCATATAGCCTCCCAGGTTATTTACAGTTGTTTTTTTCACCCGGCTTTTTTTGAGGGTGTAACCTGCTTTCTTTAGTTGGTCGCGTAATTGCTTTTCACTTTTCATTTCACTAAAATTTTTATGGTTAAACTTTATTTTTCACAAACTTTCAGGTTGTTTTTTGGTGGTCTCCAGTTCTTTGTACAACCGGATATTTTCATCTGTCAATTTGATGCATTTCTCTTTATATTTTTCCAGCTCTTCTTTGAGCAACCCTTTTAATTCATCGGCCAACTCGAGTAGTTTATCTTTTTGGGCGCAATGCTGGCAGTGGGTTTCATCAGGCAGGTTTTCCAAAGTATTTTTTACTTTTTCAATAAAAGTCTGGCAGCTATCCAGGAAAGAAAGGGCTTGAAGTACTTCATCTTCCCGGTTTAAAGTTATAGCCACGTCGATAAGGTTGCGGTAATGTTCATTAAAACGTTCGTGGTCAAATTCCTGCAATTCTTTCAATAATTCTTTCATGATGTTGATTTTTAAGTTATTAAAAATTAATTGGTTATTTTTCTGCGTCCCAGAGTTTTTTCATGATGTCGCAAAAATGGGTGTCCACGTCATTGAATGTGCGTAAATAGCACAATAAATCTTCCGGGTATTTCGCGGGGGACTCGTTATCAACAGCCCATATTAAAAAATTCTCTTTCAATTCCCGTACTTGATTCAGGATTGTGTTGATTTTTTCTTTTTCGGCTTCAATTATTACTTTCATGTTGTTAATTTTTAAAATGTTAATTATTAAGTTATTGATTGTCTTTTTTGTCGGCCTCGCGGCGGAGAGCCTCAATAATTTCACTTCGTAAATAAAATTTGTTTCGGGTGCCGAAACCATGTTCGGGGAAGGTGCCGTTTTTTATCAGCTTGGCAAACGTGGGTAAACTCACACCGGCCAGTTTTGCAGCCTGGGTCCTGGTTAGGCGGTCGCGGGTAAATTCGGGTTCCTGTGGCCTGTGGTCTTTGGGATAGTATTCATCAAAATACTTTTTCAGGCCTTTGGCAATTTCTTCCGGCGGTCCTTCAATAAGAATGATTGCTTTCTTTTCCATGATGAGAGTTTAATAAAGTTCAGTAATATCAACTTCAAAATAATCGGCAATGGCTTTTGCCTCGGTCATTGTGGGCACAGTGTCGCCCCGGTAGATTTGCCCCCAGCGTTTCTGGTTGATTTTCACAGCATCGTAAAAGGTTTTGTTTGGGCAAAACAGGAAACATTTTCGTTCCTTGCTTTTAATGATTTCTTTGATTTTTTCCATGATTTCAATATTTAAATAATTAAATTTTGATAAATAATTATGCAATAATATTAAATAAAATATTAATAAGCAATATTTAAATATGATATTTTCCATTTTTTTATTAAGAATTGCTTTTTTCATTTTAATTGTAGATGATATTGTATATTTGAAACATGAATAATATTTCTGAAAATATTAAACTACTCAGAGAAGAAAAGAATTTGAGTCGAAAAAAGTTAGCTGAACTTGCCGGTGTAAGTCAGCCAACAATTTATAATATTGAAAATGGGAAAACAGATAATGTAACATTAACTGTTGGTAAAAGTATTGCTAAAGCTTTAGGTACTACATTTGGTGAACTTTTTCAAATTGAAGGCGCCGGGAAATCGTCAGAAGGTTTATTGGAAATGATATCTGAGCTAAGACAAAAGATTGTTGATTTACAAAGTAATATTGCTGAAAAAAACCAATTAATTAAATTACTCCAGAAAGAAAACAAGCGTTTATTTAGAGAAAAGTCTGAGTTATTACTTGCGAAGGATTTTTTGGATTATTATGAAACAAAATCCAAAATTGAAAATTCAAAAAATCAAGAAGAAATAGAACAGTTAGAAATTTGGCAAAAAGGGAATATTGAATCAATTCAGAATAGAATTGAAGATATTTTTGATTCTGAGTTGTTTATAAAATTTGAGGTATTGGAAATGATTTATGAAAGTGATATTTTTACTTCAGCTCTTTATGAATCAGTCCCAGAGCATGAATTTACTAATGAGTTGACAAAACATCTTAATATATTCATTAAAGTGAGTAAGGAGGAAATTGATATTTTTCTCAATAAGTATAGTTCAAAATTCTCCCGTTCCGGTTAAATCCAGTTTATAAATTGTCCACATTTTGTAGGCTTAAAAAACTTCATTTTGTAGATAAATTTTTTTAGCGGCTCTCATTCAGCACGTTACAGCAATATGGATTTTGTCCACATTTTGTCTCCTAAAAAAACGACAAATTGTGGATTTATTTTTTAAGGCGTTGATTATTATTGTGTTTCAGCGTTTGCATGTTTTCAGCGGTTAAATTTTGCCGGCGGCGGGTGCCCGTTACCAGGTGACGCGATGGGGCAGGTTCCCAGCCGGTTGTTTATTTCTCTGAAAGTATAAAACATTTTATCGTTACTGCAGGCATTTTTAGCAGAAACTATAAAACATTTTATCGTTACTGCAGGCATTTTTAGCAGAAACGATGAATACATTTTTTTAGGGCTTTCCCTTCGCGGGTTTCATCCGTTTGTCTATAATTTGTAGGCTTAAAAACCTTCAGAATGTGGACAACATTTTTTTCAATGCTGTTTCATCGGGTTCTGTTTTGCTCGTGTTCTGTAGTGCTCCAAAACTACAAATTACGATAAAATATTTTCAGGTGTTCATTATCAGGTTATTGTAATAGCTTTTTATTTTGCTCGTGTTTTGTTCCCTGAAAAAAGGACATTTTACGATAAAATATTTTTACAGTTTGAATTTCAGTGTGTTGGAATATGACCAATAAAAAACACCAGGGTTCTGGCTCCTGGTGTTCTCCCTTTCCGTTGAGCTGCGAAAATTTGGTTCCTAATTTTTTAACCTTTAAAGACTTAAAATTTAAATGTTAATAAATAAAATTAGTTGTTACGAAGATAAAAATCCTTAAGAGAAAACCAAAGCATTTTGCAAATATTTTATTATTGGCTGCTAAAATAGTATCATTCAACTGTTGGCTGTGCAGCCAATGGTTGAAAGGTTGAATTATAGTGTTTTTGATTGCAATTATTTATTTTCTATCCCGAACAATTGCAATTGATTTTTACACTTTTTCGGGAATTTTTCATGAATCTATAACCAGTTCTGCTATACCGAGTCCATTAAAGTTATTTTTTTCAACTGTTGGCCGGTTGAACCATTCCGGTATTTTGGGATAGTTGGCCGGTGAACTATATGCTATTCAGCATACAGTTGGATGAGAAAACGGCCGGTTCAGGAGTTTTCCAGTTCGCGTTTTAATGCGCGTTTTACCAGTTGGTTCAATGTTATTCCTTTTGCCGTGGCTGTTTGTGCTGCTTTTTTGTGCAGTTCCTGGCTGATTCGTATGTTGAAACTCCCTTTATATGATTTTTCAACCGTTTTTCCTTCGCGTTGGCAATCTTCAATATGCAGAGTTACCATTTCGCGAAAAGCTGTTTCAAGTTCGTCAACACTGGTTCCCTCAAAAGTTACCAGGTCGTTAATGCCTTCAATTTTTCCGAAAAACACATGATCTTCGGCGCTGTAATTCACTGAACCAATAAAGCCTTTATATGTGAGAATGTTATTCATAGCAATCCTTTTGTTTTAAGTTCAACTTCAATGTAGTCGATTTGGTATCGTTTCAGTATCTTCCCAGGGTGTGGTTTGTGCAGTTTCATTTTGTGGCCCGTTGTTTCATTTTCAAAAACTACCCTGGATCCGCTCCCTTCTG
>Ga0334898_1003879_pt1 | contig 11648 bp, 9 predicted proteins | sample GraSluR3_MG_10_FD_207228 | JGI IMG/M metagenome (GOLD analysis project Ga0334898, IMG submission 207228) | Sludge microbial communities from methane-producing bioreactor in Wageningen University, Netherlands - Granular Sludge_3_08-R3 | ecosystem: Engineered > Bioreactor > Anaerobic > Unclassified... | reverse complement strand
CCTCTTCCTCACGTAGAGCCCGTCTTTGGCTGGCAAGAGTTGTGGCGCCCTTGCCTGTGCGCTTAGCCTCTTTTAGTTCTGCAAGTCTTATTCTGGCTTTTTCAAGCGTTACTCCTTCAGATGCCCAGCCTAGAGCTTCTTGGTGCATTTTGCCTTCTGACGAGTGACGCAGCACAAAATATCTGTCTGGCTTGACCCCGTGTTTTCGTGTGGGGTGTTCTTTATAGCGGATACCTCGATCAATCTTGATCCAATTTGCTTTTGTCATCACAGCCTCCCAGGCACATATGCCTAAAAAATCTGTGCCAGTTTTGTGCCAGTTTTGCAAGAGAAGCTGAGTGAAGTGTAGGCTGGGATAGTGAAGAGTGACTTGTCTAATACACTTTTTTTTATGGAATATGTTGTTTTCTAGATATCACCTGAGTTCACATGGCCATTGAATGGCATTCAAGAGGTCGTGGGTTCAATTCCCTCCAGCTCCACCATGCAATCAAAGGCGGTCAAGTCAGAACGACTTGGCCGCTTTTTTTGAGCTGACCGACACTCACCTGCTAGCTGGCTCGATGCCGCTCTGCTCCTGTTATGAAACCCGAGGCTTAGAAGGTTTTTTCTTCTGAGCCTTTTTTTGTGGAATGCATAAAGCTGCATATGCGGTCGAGGGTGAAAAAATATAGCTGAATCAGGCAAGGGCGATCGGGTATTATTGCGGGTGACAGTCATGGTCAGGAAAATAGCAAAGATGCCGGAGCGCTTTTCTTTTTGGTATGTGTTGATCTTGTTGCAGTGAAATTCCGTTGCCTCCGGTTTCTGACTTAATCCGGCGCTCAGGCTTTACATAAAATGTATCTAGCTGTATAATATGAAGATACGTGTTGTATCCAGATTGTTAATGTTGTCTCCCGCCCCTGTTTATTGTTTTTATCGCCAGGAGTTTACTGCCATGCGTGTGTATGCCGCCTTTGCAGCCCTCTGTGTTTTCATCTTCCATTTTTCTGTACCTGCTCTGGCTGGCGAGACATCGACGCCTGCAGGTCCCGATTGGAATAAGCCATACGTTGGCATTGCCATCGGAGCGGGGTATGGGGAAGCAGACCATACTCTGGGGCTTGGCGGAAGCTATTTTAATATTCAGGACCGTGCCCAGCTTGACCCCATGGGCTCGCGAGACCAATCTGAAGTCATGCCTGCCGCATCGGTGTTTGCTGGTATCAATCATCAGTGGGGCAATCTGATTCTCGGTCTTGAAGGTGAATTCACCTATGCTCCCTTTGAAAAAAAGTATGATTCCGGGCGTACCGAGTATGATTCCATCGGGGGCGTTTTTTTCAACCTGCGCTCCCGCGTGACTTCTGAGTGGATGGCAAGCCTTAGACCCCGACTGGGTTATGCGTTCGGCAATTCTCTTGCATACATCACTGCCGGCCCTGCTCTGTCTAAATTCAGTTACCGCTTTCATTTTGATGATGACAACCTTGGCGGAAACACATCCACGGTCAATAAGGAAGAGTTTCGTCTGGGCTGGACTGCCGGAATTGGTTGTGATTACGAACTGGAAAACGGCTGGGCAATCAGAACAAGCTACCAGCATTATGAATTCTACGACATTGCCAGCTCTGCGCCTTCCTTTACCAACGGCGCCTTTCAGGGTGATTTGAAGAACTCACTCGACTACAAGTCGGATGTCTTTCTTATCGGCATCCTGAAGACTTTTTAATCTCTAGGAATCAGGTGATGCTTGGCCTGCGCAACGCGAGCACTGCAGATCCGGAGAGTCCGTTGCCGCATCTGGGCACTGATGAGCACTGACCACGCCTTTCAGCTGAGTAGCTCTGGCAACGGGTTTTTGTTTTCTGCAAATACTGATTCCTGAATGATATTCAGAGCGTCGCAGCTCAATTACCTTGAGGTCTATCAGGCATTCTTAAAAACGGCCGGGCAGTGTGTTGCTGCCCGGTCATTTTGTTTATTCGGGACAGCGTTGTGGTCAGCATATTGGTATAATATGATGTGATCGGTTTAGTGTTCGTGCCTGATGCTCAAAGAAAAGACAATTTTCATAGTAATTTAGAAAACGAGCTGAAGTTAATATTTCAAATTTCCGCTGGTCAACGAGTCCATATACAATTTAGGAATTTGAATCAAAAAGTCATTAAACTTCTCGTTTGGCGAGCTCTTTGTTACTCAAGGACTTTGAGAATAATAAGGTCAGAATATGCAAGCACTGCAGGATATGTGAAATGCAAAGAGCATACTATATTGCAAGTAGAGAGCAGTTTTTTAAGGACGATCTAATGTTCATTTTGGGTGAGCTGACACATCGCCATACTTTTGCACTCGAAGACTTGCAGAAAAATTCTTGGATATCTCAAATTAATATATTCAAGCGTTCGCTTACTTCACTTACTGAATCTTTTTATATCGCGTTTGAGTACTCTATTCCCCGTATGGGGAAGCGTGTTGACGCAATATTGCTATATAAAGGGCTCGTTTTCGTTGTTGAATTTAAGGTGGGAGAAAAGACATATTCACGAGTGGCAATTGACCAGGTATTAGATTACGCCGTTGATTTGAAAAATTTTCATGAAAAAAGCCACGATCGTGAGATAATACCTATTGTTGCTTGTACGGAAGCTCCTCCTGAAAGTCTTTATATAGAAATTTACTCTGATAGAGTTTGGGTGCCTGTAAAAGCGAACAAGCATAACATAGGGTATCTTATAGAAAGTATAGCGGCCAAAAGAGAACTACAGTCAATAGACCCTATTGCTTGGATCAACTCAGTATATAAACCGACTCCTACTATTATTGAAGCTGCTCAGGCTTTGTACAAAGGGCATAGTGTTGAAGAAATAACACGTTCGGATTCCGGGGTGGTAAACCTTGGCCGAACCTCTGCGGCAATCTCAGATATTATTGAGTTTTCGAAGAGTGAACATAGAAAATCTATCTGTTTTATTACCGGGGTCCCAGGAGCAGGTAAGACTTTGGCAGGGCTTAATATAACGAACGATAGGCATACTGCTGACAAAGGGGAGCATGCTGTTTTTTTATCTGGGAATGGACCCCTTGTAGCTGTTCTTCAAGAGGCTCTTGCTAGAAATGAAGTGAAAGAAGCAAAGTTTAACAAGAATAAACTGGCTAAAGCTGTAGCTTTGCGAAAAACAAAAGCGTTTATTCAAAATATACATCATTTTAGGGATGATAACCTTAAAACGGAAAGACCCCCGGCTGAGAATGTTGTAGTTTTCGATGAAGCGCAGCGGGCATGGACTTCAGAGCAAACAGCATGTTTTATGTCAAGAAAGCGGGGAATATATGAATTTGAGATGTCAGAGCCAGAGTTTTTGATCAGCGTAATGGACCGCCATAAAGACTGGGCAACCATCGTGTGTCTGGTTGGAGGTGGACAAGAAATTAATACTGGCGAAGCTGGGTTACCGGAATGGTTTAACGCTATCAAAAGGAAGTACCCACACTGGGATGTTCATGTTTCTGATATGCTGAAAGATCAGGAATATACGTATGGCTGTCAACTATACTCGATTATCAATCAGAGCCAATTATTCATTAACAAAGACTTACATCTTTCAGTTTCTATACGTTCTTTCCGATCAGAAAAATTGTCTGAGTTTATTGAAGCTGTTTTGTCGTTGGATACAGAGCGTGGTACCAGATTATTTCAAGAGATTCAGTGTTCCTACCCCATTGTTTTGGCAAGAGACCTCCAACTTGCAAAGCAATGGTTAAAAAAACAAGCTCGTGGGAGTGAACGCTATGGCATTACAGCATACTCTGGAGGGTATAGGTTAAGGCCTGAAGGTATACATGTTAAATCAGCAATTGATCCAAGGATATGGTTTCTTAATGGACGAGATGATGTACGCTCTGCTTTATTTTTAGAGGACGCTGCTACGGAGTTTGATATTCAAGGTCTTGAATTGGATTGGACCTGTGTTGCTTGGGACCCAAGTTTAAGACTAGGGATTGAGGGATGGGAATACAGGAGTTTTCGTGGGTATCAATGGCAAAACATCAACGATGCGTTGAAGAGAAGATATCTTCTGAACGCATATAGGGTGCTCCTGACTCGTGCTCGTCAGGGGATGGTTATTTTTATCCCCCATGGAGACAATGAGGACGCTACCCGTCTTCCGCAGTATTATGACCCTGTATATGAATATTTTGAAGGGCTTGGCATTCCGTTGATATGAATTTGTACAAGATGCTGGTGGGCCCCCTCCGGCCGGCCGGAAGGGGGGCTATAGCCCTTGCGCTGCCGAAGCCGAGAGGGAATCAGTAGGCAAAAATACTCTGAAGTCCCGTGTGGTTATCACCGAGGATGCCATGCAAAACGGAGTGGGCTTAATCTTCTTCGGCCACTGGAAGAATGAATGGCCCTGATGATTACTATCCGGGCCATGGTGTTGCTCTGGTGTGCCAGCAGCGCCAGTGTACTCTTCTGCGTATCCGCTATTTTTTACGCATCCAGAAGATGCTTCCCACAGGGGGGCGGCCCTGCAGCGTTGTTACGGCCTGCAGAGGTTGCAGGGCAGGGTGCAACTCCGGCTGTGAGGACAAATAGTACGAAGGCAGCAGGATGTCGAATGCGGCAGCCCCGAACAGCAGTACGCAGGCCAGCAGGTATTGTTCGTTATAGTAGCGGCGTTCCCAGCCGGGCGGATAGTCCATGGGCAGGCATATGTCATGGATGCCGATAAGGCATCCGGCCGGAAGTATGGGAAGAATATCGAGAAAAAAGACGGTGACATCTGAATTTTGCAGCGCGCGGTGACTGCAGTCTACAAAAAGAATATCCTCTGCGGTTACGGTGTCGAAAAAAGCGATATCCAGCGATTCGAGCGAATGGCGCAGCGTACGGTGACACAGGCTGTCCACTTCGCTTCTGGGCTGCGGGTCTATGGAGAAAATGCGTGTGGCAAGCCCGTGATCGCGCACGGCCCGCGCTGCGAATTTTGTGGAATGGCCGGAACCTACCTTTATAAACCGGCGGGGAGCATGTTTTGTCAGTGCCGTATATATGCTCATGCCGTCCAGTACAGGCAGCCAGTTGTTGTTCCAGCGCGGTTCCGGTGAATCTTCGGGAGCGTCAAAAGGAATTTTTGCAAAAGAAGGCGCCAGAGACGCAATATTTTCCAGAAATGGCAGGTAGTTCTGCTGGCATGAGCGGAAAAGCGCTTCCAGAGCCTGATGAGGGGGCTTACCGTGTCCCCACCGGATTTTGGGTTCAACAGGATATGGGTCGTCAACAAGCAGCAGAGAGCCGCGGGCCTGCATAGCTGCGATATCGGTGATGGAGATACTTTTCATATGGTTTCCGGCTGTTGCGTTGTTGTGAGGACACACTGGTAATGCGGCGGTTGGCGCGACAGCAAATATACAAATCATAATATAATAAAATATATGATAATATTTTATCCACATGCTTGTATCTCATCGCGGAGTCCTTCCTGCCTGTTTATGCCGTATTGCTCCGGCAGGCTTCCGTGTGGCCTGCGGGATGTTGCCCCGCTCTGAACTGCATAAAACGGTTCCGCCGGTGGCCGCTGTATACCGAACGCATGGTCGTTGCAGGGACATGGTCCGGCCCGTATGCCGTGCCGTATTGTACTGGAAAAATCTTACGGCATGACAGTATGATGGCGCATGTAACAACCCGTCGAGGCGCATAATTACAACCGGCAGTGATGCAGCGGTGGCGTGCTTTTTTTTGCGGTCTGTATTGTCCGTAAAAAAACGCGGCCCCGACTGTAAGGTCAGGGCCGCGGGACAAGACAGAGTGAGCTTGTGTGTGGCTACAATACCTTAAAGCTGCCGAGAGGCTTTTTCTGTGCATCCAGCAGATGAACCGAGCAGGCAATGCAGGGATCGAATGAATGAATGGTGCGCAGAATTTCCACAGGGCGGTCCGGGTCGGGACACGGGCATCCGATAAGTGACTGCTCGCCCGCGCTCAGTTTTCCGTTGGCGCAGCGGGGCCCCAGATTCCATGTAGAAGGTACGACCATCTGGAAGTTGTGTATTTTAGCTTCCTTGATGTCTATCCAGTGCGACAGGGCGCCGCGGGTTACACAGCAAAAGCCCACGCCGCGGGCGGAGTCCGGCATTTTCCATTCTGTGTATATGGTGTCTTCACCGGCTTTGATGCGTGCTTCGGTATCGTCAATCCAGCCCTGCATGCGCCGCATAAGCATGGTTGTTTCCACCACACGGCATACGGTACGGCCCATGGTGGAAAACAACTGATCAGGCTTCATGCCGGAATCTTTGAAAAAAGTATCCAGCATGGTTCTTGTTTCCTGCTCTTTACGGGCGTAGGCCAGCGCGCGCCGTGCCAGCGGGCCGGTCTCCATTGCTTCATTTTTGTAGCGCGGAGCCTTGGACCAGGAATACTTCTCCTTGTCCTCATATGATGTGTAGTGCGGCTCTGTAGCGCCTTCATAGGGCGTGCGCGGGGTATCGCCTTCGTACCAGCTGCGCGCCACATGTTCGTTGATATGGCCGGGGTCCAGCTCTTCGTGCTTTGTAAGATCGTTGCCCCACAGCACGCCCGAAGTGAAGTACGGGTCTTTGCCTGTTACCGGATCATGAAAATCTGCAAAGGCAAAGAAGTTTGATGTTCTGCCGTAGGCCAGCGCTTCAGGGTAGCGTCTGGTCATCAGCAGGATGTCGGGCATCATGGCGTTTTCAACAAACTCCTTGCAGTGTTCCCAGATCTTGCGGAAGTGTCCGATAACTTCCGGACGCAGGCTGTCGTAGCAGGTCATGCCGCCCACAACCATACTTTGCGCATGCGGGTTTTTACCGGCAAAAAGCGCCATGGCTCTGCCCAGTTCCAGCTGAATGCGCAGCCCTTCAAAGTAGTGGGCCGACATTATCAGGTTTTCTTCCGGACTCAGCTTGTACGCATCGTTGCCGCCCAGAAAATATGCCTTTTCCAGAAATCCCAGCTGTCCCGATTTCACAAACTCCTTCAGCCGCTTCTGAATGATGAAAAGCTCTGAAGGGTCGTCGCTTCTGTTGCTGGTGCTGCCCACAATTTTACCGGCCTTGGCCGGATCGGCCGTGGTGGCTGCGGCAACATCAATCCAGTCCAGCCCGTGCAGGTGGTAAAAGTGCACCAGATGGTCATGCACGATAAGCGCGGAGAGAATAAGGTGGCGCATGAGCTGTGCCAGCGGAGGGACTTTGATCTCAAGTGCGTCTTCGATGGCGCGGATGCTGGTCAGCGCATGGGTGTTTGTGCATACGCCGCAAGCACGCTGGGTAAACAGCGGGGCATCTTCCGGCGGTCTGCCTTTCAGAATCATCTCAATGCCTCTGAAAAGCTGTGTGCTTACCCATGCATCTTTGACTTTGTTGTTTTCCAGTTCCACCTCGATCTTGAGGTGCCCTTCGATCCGCGTCACCGGATCGACGATCAGCCTTTTGCCGGTGTGGTTCATTTTTTTCTGACTCATTCAGTCTTATCTCCTTTCGGGCGGCGCGGGTTAGCTTTCGGGGCCGTCTTCAATGGGGTGGAAAAAGGGCGAGTATTTGTCCCAGAAGTTGGGTTCGCTGCAGCCTATACAGGGGGCTCCGGCCTTTACCGGCCAGTTGACCTGATTGAAAAGCGCTGTGGGGCAGTTGTTATAGGTGTATGGCCCTTTGCAGCCCAGCTGATACAGGCACCAGCCTTTTTTGGCTTCGGGACTGCCAAAGCCCGGGGCAAATTCGCCTTTGTTAAAATGCTTCTGCCGCGGGCAGTGGTCGTGCACGGTATCACCGTAAAACAGCAGCGGGCGGTTCCAGGTATCAAGTTCAGGCATACCCTTGGTAAGCAGGTGCACCACTGTGCCCACAAAGTTCATGGGGTTGGGCGGGCAACCGGCAATGTTGATGGCATTCACCCCCACTGCTTTCAGGGCTTCGTTCACCCCTTTGGCTCCCGAAGGATTGGGCGCGGCAGCCTGCACACCGCCAAAACAGGCACAAGACCCCATGGCGATGGTGGCCATGGCTTTGGAGGCCACGCGCGCGCACAGCTGAAACATGGTTTCTCCGCCCACTTTGCCGTATTCTCCGCCATGACGGGTGGGTATGCCGCCTTCGATGACGCAGATATATCCTTCCGGATTGATGAGGGCTTTTTCCAGCGCTGCGTGGGCTGCATCGCCTGCGGCAGCCATGACTGTCTCGCAATAGTCCAGCGAGATGGTGTTCATGATTATTTCGTCAAAATACGGCTCATACGCTCTGAGCAGTCCTTCTGTGCAGCCGGTGCATTCCGCGCAGTGCAGGTACACCACCGAAGGGCGTTTTTTGGTCATCAGCGCATGGGCTATCTGCGGGGCAAATGCGGGCCCCATGCCCAGAAAAGTAGCCATGACACCGCAGAACTTCATAAAATCACGGCGGCTGACCTCTCTGGTTCCTACGGTCATTTTCAGTGCATCAAATCTGTTACCGTTGGGCATGATATCCTCCTGTGGCTACCGGGGCTTGTGGCAGGCAGAGGTGCAGCCCACCGGATTTTTGCCGCCTTTGCTGCGCATCAGCGTGTGACAGCCCAGACAGCTGGGCGGACCGTCGGAGTGCCATGCCCGGTAAAAACCGGACTCGTCTGTGGGGTCATCGCTTTTATGGCATTGGGTGCAGGGCACAAATTTGCCCAGAGTCTTGTCTGATTCCTTGTGGTGACACTGGTTGCAGGAAACTCTGATGGCGTGCGCCCCGTGGGTAAAGTTGACCTTGGTGACCCACGAATTCAGCTTTTCATAATTGGCAGGCCGTTCAATGACGATTTTGTCGGGAACATCATAAGCCAGCAGCGGGGCCGCGGCGATGAGCAACACCGCCAGCGCCGCGGCGGCGTATAACAGAAGCCTGTGAGCCATGGTTCCTCCGTGGAAGATGGTTACTATGATGCAACCATCATACGCTCCGTTACCGGCTGTTAAATTATACATATCAGTCGGAGGATAACTTTTTTCTGCTTAAGGAACCGGAGGGGATGGCCGCAGAAAGCAGCCAGAGTGCCGGAGTGCGCCTTTGCGGGGGGGGAGGCGGTGCGCGGCGCATCAGCTGTGTACTGAATGGAAAATGGGAATAAGCAGGCGCGGGCGGAACGTGATAACGCACGCAACGGCACGCGGACACCGGAGAAGGAAAGGAGTGAAGGAAGTCCGGCAAGCGCGCCGGTGCGGTGAAAGTCAGACGGCGGGTACAGGCTCTGTACAGTCGGCGGCATGCACGGTGTACGAACTTTCCACCCTGTTTCTTCCGCCTGCCTTGGCTTTATACAAAGCCTGATCGGCACGGCCGAGTGCTCTGGTGATGTCGGGTTCTTCCGGCAGCATATTGGCAATGCCTATACTGACGGTGACAGCGATGGAAGCGCCGCCCAGCTGAAGGGGGCATGCGGCAACCTCCCTGCGGAGTCTTTCGGCCAGACATACAGCACCCCGTTCGTCCGAAGGCTGCAGCAGCGCGACAAACTCTTCTCCGCCGAAGCGGAACAGTTGATCTGTGCCTCTGAACTGTTTTTGCAGTATGGCGGCAAAATGCCGGAGCAGGGCGTCACCTGCAGGATGGCCGAACTTGTCATTGACGGATTTGAACCGGTCAAGGTCCATCACAAGTATGACCAGCGGTTCACACAGGCGGTGCAGGCGGGCCACATGATGGGCTGCGGCCGTGTATAGAGCCCGCCGGTTGCCCAGTCCGGTCAGCGGGTCTGTCCGGGCTTCCTTTTCCAGCATCTGTACCAGCCGTTCATTGATCATGCTGCTGACTCCCATCATCAGCATGATGCCGAAAACCAGAGAGACAAGAACGGAAAATTTGATAAGCGGGCCGGCCTGCAGATACTCCACAGAACTCTGCTGGCTTAGCAGGCTGACTGTTCCGTAAATAATGCTGTATGAGCCGTGCAGCAGGCAGCTGATGCCTGTTATTTTGCAGAATGTGACGTCTTTTACGCGAACAAGCGTGTATCCGCAGAGAAGTCCTATTATGCCGACAAGAGTATTGACAATGAATATCCGTATGAAAATATTATTGTCGATGGCAACATAGTATGTATAGGTGCAGGCTGATGCAGCTATGATAGCGGCGATAAAAGACCACTGGCGTTTTGTCAGTTTTTCTTTGCCAAGAAATACTCTTACCCAGTTATATATTATAATAAGAAAAAGCAGTGCAAGTGAGTTGCCGAAAAGTACTGAGTAGACTGTTGGTATATAGCCTCTTGTAAAAAAGCTTACCATGCTTACAAGTCCGCAACCGAATCCGGCAATAAGCCATTTTACACCATCTACAGGAACTTTTCTTGTATACATATAATACGAAAAGCCCGTGGCGATAAGAAATACAAGAGCATTGAGTATGAGAACTGTGCGGATGTCTATCATGATATGGTGCTGTAATGTGCGTTGTGTGGAGGCACTATACCGGTATTTGCGCGCCTGACAAGACAAGGCGTCCTCTGCTCCGTGGCAGACGGCCCGGAAAGGTGCTGCCATACGGACAGGCGGATATGTTTACCATATCGGGCGATGAAAAAATTAAACTTATAATCTGTCCGCCGGAGGCGTCTTCCTGCGTGATTGTTTTATGTCTCCGACGGGTGAAGTGCCCTATAGATGACGGACACGAAGCGAGAGGTTATCGTCCGCCCATGAGGAGAAGCCCATGGGAAGACCGATCAAGTATTCGAAAGAGTTCAAACTGTCCGCCGTCAAGCTCGTTTCGGAGTTGGGATACTCGTGCCGCGAAGCAGGGGAACAGTTGGGGTGTAGTTCGTGGTCCGTCCGTGACTGGGTCAGGCAATTGCGCGCCAGCGGGGACATTCCCCCAGAGAATGTAACGGCCGCTTCTGCACAGGATATGAAGGCGCTCCGAGAGGAGAATGCCCGCCTTCGCCTTGAGAACGAAATCCTAAAAAAGGCAGCGGCGTACTTTGCCAAGGAGTCCCTGTAAAGTACGCATGGATCAGGAGCCAAAGGGACAAGTACCCCATACGTTTGCTTTGCAGAGTCGCAATGGTCAGCCCAAGTGGGTTTTATAGCTGGCTAAAGGCTCCCGAAGACGCGCTGATGAGCAGGAGCGAATCTTTGCGAAAGGCAATTCGATTTTACCATCAGCGAAGCAGCGGCGTATATGGATACCGAAAAATCCATAAGGACATCATAGAGGAAACAACCTTACGGTGCTGTCGCGAGACCGTCCGAAGAGCCATGAAGTCGGATGGGCTACGTTCAAAAGTGACACGTAAGCACCGCTATCCGGCAAATATAGAACAGATTCCTCGTGCAGCCCCCAATGTGCTTGCCCGTGATTTTACGGCATCAACGCCTGACCAGAAATGGACGGCAGACATAACGTATCTGTGGACAAATGAAGGCTGGCTGTACCTTGCTGTCGTCTTGGATCTGTTCTCAAGACGTGTGGTGGGTTGGGCCATGTCTGAATGAGCAGATGCCCACCTGGCTTGCCAAGCGTTGGAGGCCGCTATCCAACTGAGAAGACCTGGGCTCGGACTGCTGCATCATAGCGACCAGGGGTGCCAATACACCAGTGGAGCCTTCTCCGCAGTGCTTGATCAGTACGGAATCGTATGCAGTATGAGTCGCCGGGGGAACTGCTGGGAC
>Ga0334898_1003878_pt1 | contig 11648 bp, 5 predicted proteins | sample GraSluR3_MG_10_FD_207228 | JGI IMG/M metagenome (GOLD analysis project Ga0334898, IMG submission 207228) | Sludge microbial communities from methane-producing bioreactor in Wageningen University, Netherlands - Granular Sludge_3_08-R3 | ecosystem: Engineered > Bioreactor > Anaerobic > Unclassified... | reverse complement strand
TCTGTTTCAGCCGGTTTGATAGCTTTCTTGGAACACGATGATGCAAACCGTGCATTAATGGGCTGTAATATGCAGCACCAAGCGGTTCCTCTTATTCATCCAGCCATACCATATTCGGGTACGGGTTTGGAAGAAAAAGCCGCTATTGATTCTGGTGCTTCAGAATTGTCCCCTCACGATGGAATGGTATCCTACGTAGACTCTCGACAAATTAGCATTACCTCACCAGACAATGGTTTTGAACAAGTCCTCATCGGAAAATTTAATGTTTCTCTGATTGATAAAGTTGTTGCCGAGAATATTCCAGACATTGCAGAAGTAGGGCAACATATTGATGGAAACCTCCTGCACAAACTGTTTTATAATGGATACTCCACGGTAGCCTACACCGATTCCGATGTATTTGAGACTATCGATTTGGCTGAATTGGTCCTGTATGAAAAAAATGAAATGCTGATTGGTCGCAGATTAGTAAGTGACGTTTACACCAAAACAAACAAGATACTTATTAATTCCGGAAGAGAAATCACAAAAGGCTTAATGGACCGATTGATCGGTGCCAAAATATCTACTGTTGAGGTAGAAGGATGGGCAGGTGGTGTTGAGCGAGTACCTGTATTCGAAGTGAAATATGTTCACAAAGACAATATTCCTATTGACAGGATTCTAGTTCATTCCGATCCCTACTGCGAAGCTTTAGAATATGGAAAACAAATATCTCCTTCTACATTTACAAAGCTAAAAGAACACAATGTTCGAAAAATAACATTGATTTCTACAGAAGATTTAAAATATGCTCAATCTTTTGATTTAAATCCTAAACTACAAAAGTCTGTTTTGCTTGCCAAGGACGTTTACGTTGGCGGAGATATCATTGCGAAAAAAGGCAGCCGAGTAGATACCAGCCTTATTATCACTTTGGTTAAAAACAATGTAGAAGTTGTTGATATTTACAAATCAACTTCCATTTCTTTTACGAAGTTTCGAAGAACAAATCAAGATACTGTTGTAAACAAATATCCCTTGGTTTCTCAAGGGGATATTGTAACGAAAAAAACCCCTATCATAAATGGAGAAGGATGCGACCGAGGAAGATTGGCACTGGGACAGAATCTTTTAACAGCCTATTTGCCATGGAGAGGGTATAATTACCAAGATGCTATTGTTCTTAGTCAAAGACTTGTAGAAGAAGATACCCTAACGTCTCTTCATATTAAAGAACATAAAGTTCAGGTACGGGATACGAAAGTAGGACCACAAGAGATAACGAGAGATATTCCGAATGTTCCCGAAGAACAACTTCGCAACTTGGATGATGATGGCATTATCCGCGTTGGTACAGAAGTAGGTCCCAATGATATACTAGTTGGAAAAATAACTCCCAAAGCTGAAAGTGAGTTTACTCCTGAAATGAAATTGTGGAGAGCAATGTTTGACAAAAAAGGACAAGATGTCAAAGATTCTTCTTTGCGAGTACCACCAGGGGATAGAGGTACCGTCATTGATGTACAAATCCTATCCAGAGAAAATGAAGAAAACTTGCCCATTGGAGTTAACAGAATTGTTAAAGTATACATTGGTGAAAAGAGAAAAATTCAGATTGGCGACAAGCTCTCTGGTAGACACGGAAACAAAGGTGTAATCTCAAAAATCCTCCCCGTCGAAGATATGCCATTCTTGGAAGATGGTACCCCCGTGGATATTGTATTGAATCCTTTGGGTGTACCTTCTAGAATGAATGTTGGCCAAATACTGGAATGCTTGCTGGGTATTATTGCTCACAATTCTCATTCCTATTGTGTGACTACTCCATTTGCTGGAACGAATCCAGAAGAACTTTTAAAATATCTAGAAGAAGATGGTACTTCCAAGCACGGCAAAAGAGTTTTGTTTGATGGATATACAGGAGAGAAATTTGAGAGATCTGTGACAGTCGGGTATTCGTATATCATGAAATTAAATCATATGGTAGAAGATAAAATTCACGCTCGGTCAATCGGTCCCTATGCATTAATTACTCAACAGCCGTTAGGAGGAAAAGCTCAATTTGGTGGGCAGCGTTTCGGTGAGATGGAAGTGTGGGCCCTAGAAGCGTATGGAGCAGCCTATACATTAAATGAAATGCTAACCATTAAATCCGACGACACAGAAGGTCGAGTTAAGGCTTACGAAGCTATCTGCAACCGTGACTTAATACAACCAAGCAGCAATCCAGAATCCTTCAATGTCATTATCAATGAATTGAAAGGCTTGGGTATTAAAATGGAGGTTGTTGAAGATAAGACTTACGATGAAGATCAACTGGAATTAACCCTTCAAGACTCTATCATTACCCAAGAAACAACAGAAAATCTGGATTCTGATTTCAATAAATTTATGGGTGAAGGCTATGGATATGAAGATGAAATGGGGAATCCAACAGAATCCTCAGAAGACAAAAGTGACGATAACTCAATTCTTAATACCAAGGAGGATCATGAATGAAGCTCTATGAAGCAAAAAACATCCGAAATGTAGTACTAGCAGGTCATGGAGGTGTAGGTAAAACATCTATTGTTGAAGCTCTTGCTTACAAAACCAAAGTGACTGACAGACTAGGAAAAATTCAGGATGGTAATACTGTTTCAGATTTTGAACCAGAAGAAACAAAGCGACAGATATCAGTTAGTTTGTCTTTGATTCCTATTGAACACAATGGTTTAAAAATAAATCTTCTTGATTCTCCAGGATATTTCGACTTTGTTGGCGAAGTAAAATCCGCCATGATTGCAGCTGATGGGGCACTTATCGTATTGGATGTCGCAGCAGGCCCACAAGCCGGAACAGAAAAAACTTTTTATTATGCTCAAGGGCATAATTTGCCTACTGCCTTTGTTGTCAACAAAATTGATCGCGAAAATGTAAAAATTGTTGATACAATCCAGTCAATTCAACAGCAATACTCAGAGAAGTGTTATCCACTTTATTTTCCCTATATCAAGGGAGAAGAACTTCAAGGTATGGTAGACGTAGTATACAAAAAATACAAAACCAAAGATGGTAAAGAAGCCGATATTCCAGAAGAAATCATGCCTACTATTGAAGAGTATTACGATGCTTTACTCGAAACTGTTATTGAAGTAGATGATGCTATTGTTGAAAAGTATCTAGGTGGAGAGGAAATATCTCAGAGTGAGTTTTTGGTTTGTTTAAAAAAATCTATCCATCAACGCTCCATTTTTCCTATTCTGTTTACCGCAGCTACTGATAGCTGTGGAACAGAGGAAATGTTGAATTTTATCTCTACGTATATACCCAGCCCCGAGGACAAAGGAAGTATTGTCGCGGCAAAAGAGGACAAAACCGAGACAGAATTGCCAGTAGATAAAAATGGACCTCTTGCCGCATTGGTTTTTAAAACAATGACAGATCCTTATGTCGGCAGAATATCTTTAGTGAAAGTATTTTCTGGAAACCTAGATTCCAATTCTAAGATTTACAATACAGCAGAAGAAAAAAGTGATAAAATTGGTCAAATCGCCACCTTTGTCGGGAAGAAAGAAATACCCATTGACCATATACCAGCAGGCGATATTGGCGCTATTACGAAGCTAACTTTAACAAAAACAGGACACACTCTTTCTCAGTCCGACCATGTCATTACCATCCCATGGATTGAACTCCCCATTCCAAATGCACGCATGTCTATTAAAGCAGAAAAAAAATCTGACGAAGATAAACTAGGGGCTGTTCTTCCTAAGATGCAAGAAGACGACATTAGCATTATGATTGAACGAGATCATGATACAGGTGAAACTATTATACGAGGAATGGGAGATAACCACCTGCAAGTTACGATGGAAAAAGCCAAGAGAAAATTTGGGGTTTCCTTCCTTCTTGAACAACCCAAAATAGCTTACAAAGAGACCATTCGAAAAGCCACTAAAGTGGAGGGAAAACACAAAAAACAATCCGGTGGTCATGGTCAGTTTGGACACTGTTGGTTGGAAGTTCAACCATCCAAACGAGGAGAGTACTTCGAATTTGAGAACAAAATTTTTGGGGGTGCAATCCCAAAAACTTATGTACCAGCTGTAGAAAAAGGCGTCCTTGAGGCTATGCAACACGGCCTTCTAGCTGGATATCCTGTAGTGGATTTAAAAGTAACAGTTTATGATGGATCATATCACCCCGTAGACTCTTCTGAACAAGCATTTAAAATGGCAGGATCGATTGCATTAAAAAAGGCTCTTGAACAGGGAGAGTCAATATTGTTAGAACCAATCATGAGTTTACATGTTCATGTTCCCGAGGAATCCATGGGATCTGTTATCGATGATTTGAATACAAGACGCAGCCGTATTATGAGTATGAAAGTCGGCCAGCAAAAAGGATGGCAAATCATTGAAGCACAAGCTCCCCTTGGTGAATTAGGAAACTATATAACCACCATAAAATCAGTATCCGGTGCCAGAGGATTTTATGCAATGGAGTTTTCACACTATGAAGAAGCACCGCCAAAAACTGTGCAAAAAGTTATAGAAGAAGCCAAAGAAGAAGAAGCTTCTTAGGAATGTACACAAGTATATGCAAAGGGGGTTCTCGTTTTGAATATCAAGCAAACACGAGATAACTTACAAAAAAAACAGTCTGTTACTGATTATGAAGCAATCTCAATCCACTTAGCTGGTGCAGAAGAAATCTTAAGTTGGAGCTTTGGAGAAGTTAGAAAATCGGAAACTATTAGTTATCGGAACTTTAAGCCAGAACCAGATGGATTGTTTTGCGAAAAAATATTTGGCCCTTTCAAAGATTACGAGTGCCGATGTGGAAAATACAAAGGAAAACGATATGAAGGAGTTATTTGTGACCGATGTGGGGTACAAGTTACACGATCTAGCGTTCGTAGAGAACGCATGGGTCACATATCCTTAGCAGCCCCTATCATTCATATCTGGTATTTGAAAACTGTTCCTTTTGTATCTTTGCTTTTGAATATGACATCCAAAGCACTACAAGAAGTTGTCTATTTTGTGAAATATATTGTAGTGGATCCAGGCGATACCGATTTTAAAAAATGTCAAGTTATTCGAGATGAAGAGTACCATAAAGCCGTTGACGAAGGACATCAGTTTAAAGCTGGCAAAGGTGCCGAGTCTATTAAAATTCTTCTGGATGAAATTGATTTGGAATCCTTGAAAAAAGAATTGCAAGATCAAATGGATACTACTTCACAACAGAAGAAAACTAAGTTAGTTAAACGACTCAATGCTGTTGGAGCTTTTTTATCCACTGATCGAAAACCAAGTGATATGATTATGTCTGTTGTTCCTATCATCCCACCTGATCTGCGACCTCTTCTTCAGTTAGATGGTGGACGTTTTGCTACATCCGACTTGAATACGCTGTATCAACGAGTTATTAATCGTAACAGCAGATTGTCAAAGCTTTTGGACGTGAGTGCTCCTGATATCATGATCCAAAACGAAAAGCGCATGTTACAAGAAGCCGTAGATGCTTTAATGGATAACAGCAAGCGCAGCAGACCTGTATTGGGGACAGGAAATCGACCATTACGCTCTCTTTCAGATATCTTAAAGGGTAAAGAAGGTCGATTCCGTCAAAATTTACTAGGCAAACGAGTTGATTTTTCTGGTCGTTCTGTCATTGTTGTTAACCCGGAGTTGAGACTAAACGAGTGTGGTCTCCCCAAAGAAATGGTTTTGGAACTTTTTAAACCATTTGTCATGGAGCGATTGACAAAAAAAGGTTTAGCTCAAAGTTTACGATCGGCGAAATTAAAAATTGAAAAATTTGACCCTGTAGTTTGGGGTGTTTTGGGTGAAGTCATTAAGGGCCATCCTGTCTTGTTAAACCGTGCTCCCACTCTTCATAGATTGGGCGTTGAAGGCTTTAGGGTGACAATTTGTGAGGGTAAAGCGATTCAGATTCCTCCTTTAGTCTGTCCACCATTTAACGCGGACTTTGACGGAGACCAAATGGCAGTGCATGTACCACTCTCCATCCCTGCTATTGTTGAAACTGAAACTCTCATGATGTCAAGCAGAAACTTAATGTCTCCTGCTAGCGGTTTGCCAAATATGGCCCCGATTCATGATGTTGTATTGGGATCTTATTACTTGACACTTGACTTAGAAGATTCACGCTACAAGAAGCATGATAAAGATTATGTATTTCATTCCTTAGAAGAAGTGCAAATTGCTATTGATTATAAAAAAGTGGATATTCATGACCGAGTTCGAGTTTACGTTGATGGTGAAACAATTCAAACTACCGTTGGGAGAGTTGTTTTTAATATTCATTTACGCAAACTTCTTGTTGCTCTTCAACATGATCCTTCTGAATTGGCTTTTATTAATGAAGCCTTAACATCCAAAAAACTGAAAATGATTATCACAAATTTTTATCATCAATTTGGAGAAGAAATCACAGTCGAGTTTCTTGAAAAAATCAAACAACTAGGATTCATTTATTCCACCATTACAGGCATTACTGTAGGAATAGATGACATGGTAGAGTCGCCCAATTTACAAGACCGGATCCATGAAGCTGAAACAAAAGAAATCCAATTGAAAAAAGCCTATGAAAATGGTTTGATATCAGATTCAGAAAGACATAAAAAAATCATTGACAATTGGAACCAATGTACATCTGATATTCGAAACGGTGCTTTTAAGAACTTCTTCCGAACCAACCCAATTCATATGATGGCGTCCTCTGGAGCTAGAGGAAACCCCTCGCAGGTATCACAAATGGTCGGTATTCGTGGGTTGATGCAGGATCCTACCGGAAAAACCATCGAATACCCAATTAAGAACAACCTTCGATCAGGATTGACAGTAATAGAGTATTTCATCTCTACCCATGGTGCTCGAAAAGGACAAGCTGATACTGCTTTAAAAACCTCCGATTCTGGATATTTAACCCGCCGGCTTGTAGACGTAGCTCATTCGGTTATTATTCGGGAGAATGATTGCGAACATACAACAAAAATTGCTAAAGTTGCCGCTGGAAAGACCATTCGCAAGATTACTCCGCAAATTGTTGGATTGTATGCAGATCAAGATATATTAAATCCTAAGACGGAAAAAGTATTTTTGAAAAAAGGCGAATATATCGACTTTGAATCAGCTAAAGAAATTGAAGCTATGGGGATTGAAGAAGTAAAAGTATTACAAAAAGTAGAAGGTGTTCAAGTTGAACCCATTATCAGTGACGATAACGTTATAGAACCATTACGAGAGAGAATCATTGGTCGATATGCGGCAGAAGATGTTAAAAAAGGAAAGCGAATCCTTGTAAAGCGTAATGAGCTTATTACAGAAGAGATTGCCAACCAGATTGATAAAGCGCGCATTCTTTCTGTTCGTTTACGATCACCCTTAACCTGCCTTGCAGAAAATGGTGTATGTGCAAGGTGTTATGGATTGGATTTATCCACTGGACACGACGTTCTTGCTGGGGAAGCGGTAGGTGTTATTGCTGCACAATCAATTGGAGAACCAGGTACTCAGCTAACATTGCGTACCTTCCACCAAGGAGGAGCAGCAGGAGATGATATCACGCAAGGTTTGCCACGTGTCGAAGAAATATTTGAAGCCCGTAAACCTCGCGGAGAAGCAGTGATTACAGAAGAATCTGGAACAATACGTATCAAACATGAGCAAAAGCATTTGACCATATCCATAGAAAATGACTCTCCCAATTCTCCTAAAACATACGATATACGTTATGAAAGCGGTATCTTGGTAAAAGATGGGGATAAGGTTGAGATTGGTGATCAATTAACTCGCGGGTCTCTGAATCCACATATTTTGTTAAAAACTAGAGGTAGAATGCCTACTGAACAATACTTGATTCAAGAAATCCAAAAAGTGTATAAGAGTCAAGGTGTTGATATCAACGACAAACACGTCGAAATTATCGTGAAACAGTTGATGAGAAGAGTCATTGTGAAAGATCCTGGAGAAAGTGATTTTTTACCTGGCGATCGTGTTGATCGAAACCAAGTGGAAGAAACGAATCGCTGGTTAAAGAGCCAAGGAAAGAAAGAAATGACTTCCGAATTACAGCTCTTACGATTAACCAAAGCTGCCTCTATTAGTGAAAGCTTCTTATCTGCTGCGTCGTTCCAGGAGACTCCGAAAATTCTTGCAGAAGCAGCTATTCGTGAAAAACGAGATTATCTAGAAGGAATGAAAGAAGCTGTCATTGTTGGACACCCGATTCCTGCTGGAACAGGGCTTCGATATTATCGAAGAAAGCTGAATATTCACAATGAAGATTTATATGTCCCCCGACAATCTGAGTTAAATATTGCAAAAGAGACCGATAGAGAATTGATAGAGATAAATGATTCGAGGCGCATGGATGAAGCTTTCGATAGTTTAGAAGATCTATCGGAAGGCATGGATTTAGTTGTAGAACCAACTGACGAGGAATAACAAGGAACAAATACGAAAGAATATCGAATTGAATTATTGACTTAACGTCAGTATTTGATAAAATCGTATTTTGGTTTGAAACTTTGTTCGATATGATGTATTGCTATGATTTAATTTATATGTTTAGAGGTGAGTTATGCCAACAATTAATCAGCTGGTAAGAAAACCCAGAAAAATTGTTAAGAAGAAATCGAAAACAAGAGCTCTAGAGGGTTGTCCTCAGAGACGTGGTGTTTGTACGATTGTTCGTACAATGACACCCAAAAAGCCAAATTCTGCTTTGCGAAAAGTTGCAAAAGTAAGATTAACCAATGGATATGAAGTAATTGCGTATATCCCTGGTATTGGACACAATTTGCAAGAACACTCTGTGGTTCTTATTCGTGGAGGTCGTGTAAAAGACTTACCCGGCGTTCGTTACCATATTGTTCGTGGTGTATTGGATACCGAAGGAACTGCAGATCGAAAACGAAGTCGTTCCAAATACGGTACTCGTAGACCTAAAGGTTAGAAAGAGAGAAACACATGCCAAGAGCCAAACTACCACCAAGAAAACCCCCTGCACCAGATGCTAAGTATAACAGTGTTCTTCTTAGCAGATATGTAGGAAAACTAATGTTACACGGAAAAAAAGAACGAGCATTAAACATTCTTTACAAAGCACTCGACGATGCTTCTTCTTCTTTAAAAATGAAACCTGTTGAAGTCCTAGAGGCAGCTACAGAAACAGTTCGTCCTTTAGTAGAAGTTACACCAAAAAGAATTGGCGGAGCTACGTATCAAATCCCTACGGAAGTCGATCATGATAAGGGCATTACACTTGCGATTCGCTGGATTGTGATGACAAGTCGAAAAAAGAAGGGTGCTCCTATGGTTCGTAAGTTATCCTCAGAGTTTGTAGATGCTATTCGAAAAACCGGTGGCGCTTACAAAAAACGCGAAGATATGCATCGTATGGCCGAAGCCAATAAGGCCTTCTCACATTTTAAATAAATACGTGATTATATGAGTACCAACCCAACAAAAACCGATCCTATCAATATAGAAGCGTTACGAAACATCGGCATTGTCGCTCACATTGATGCTGGTAAAACAACCACTACGGAGAGAATTCTGTATTATACTGGAAAAATTCACCGTATTGGGAATGTTGATGATGGAAATACCACCACCGACTGGATGGTTCAAGAAAAAGAACGTGGTATTACTATCACATCTGCCGTCATATCATGTAGCTGGAAAGACCATACAATTAACCTAATCGATACCCCAGGACACGTCGATTTTACAGTTGAAGTAGAGCGATCCTTACGGGTATTGGATGGTGCCGTTGTCATTTTTTGTAGTGTCGGAGGTGTTCAACCTCAATCTGAAACTGTATGGTACCAAGCAGACAAATACCGAGTCCCTCGTATCATATATATCAATAAAATGGATCGCGTTGGGTCAGATTATCATCAAGTGATTCAAGACATCAAAGAAAAACTGGGAGCTAATCCCATTTTAGTACAACTGCCCATTGGTTCTGAGGAATCCTTTCAAGGATCCATTGATCTTATTAGTATGAAGGCATACATCTACAATGATACCACCTCTGGTGAATTTACAATCGAGGATATTCCCGAAGATTTAAAAGAGGAAGCTCAATTGTATCGCAATTCTTTGGTTGAGTCCGCGGCAGAAATTGATGACACTCTCATGGAAAAATATCTAGATGGACAGGAACTTACCGAAGAAGAAATGATAAAAGCTATTTCTAAAGGGTGTATTGAAAATATATTTTTCCCTGTGTTTTGCGGGACATCTTATAGAAACAAATGTATTCAACCTTTGTTAGATGGTATTGTTCGCTATCTACCATCACCTTTAAACATTGATCCTGTTAAAGGAAAAAATCCAAGAACCGAACAAGAAGAAGTTCGCTATCCAAAAGATGAAGAACCTTTATCTGCTTTGGTTTTTAAACTTGCTACAGATCCCTATATTGGATCTTTGGCATTTACACGTGTATACTCTGGTGTTTTGAAAGCCGGTTCTTACGTTTTTAATTCAAACAAAAACCGTAAAGAACGAGTATCACGTATTGTTCGATTGCATTCGAACCAAAGAGAAGATGTCGACCAGATTAAAGCTGGCGATATTGCAGGAATTGTAGGTTTTAAACAGAGCTATACAGGGGATACGATTTGCGATGAAGATCACCCAATCTCTCTTGAAGAGATTTCATTTCCGGAACCTGTTGTGTCTGTTCTCGTGGAACCCCAAACGAAACAAGACCAAGACAAACTCGTGAAAGGGCTTGGTAAGTTTCAATTGGAGGACCCCACTTTCAAGTATTCTCTTGATGAAGAAACGGAATCTACTGTTATTTCAGGAATGGGAGAGTTGCACCTGGAAGTTATTGTAGACCGTTTGTTTAGAGAATTTGGGGTGAAAGTGAATACGGGTAGTCCCCGAGTTGCCTACAAAGAAACTATTGAACATGAAGCTAGGGGTGAGGCTAAACATGTAAAACAAACAGGAGGACATGGGCAATATGCTCATGTTGTATGTGAAGTTTTCCCAATTACAACAGGAGAACGTTTTGTTTTTGAGGATCATATTAAGCAAGGTGTTATTCCAAAAGAGTACATTCCTGCTATTCAAACTGGAATCAAATATGCTTTAGAAAATGGTCCTGTTGCTGGCTACGAAATTGTCAACGTAGGAGTACGAATCATAGATGGTTCTTATCATCCCGTGGATTCTTCTGAAATGGCATTTCGTACTGCTGGATCAAAAGCCTTTTACGATGCTTTAAAAAAGGCTTCCGCAAAGCTTTTAGAACCTATCATGAAAGTCAATATTGTGGTTCCTGAAAGCTATTTGGGCGACTCTATCTCTTTGATTAGCTCGCGAAGAGGTAAAGTTGGAAAGATTGAATCGGTAGGTCAAACACAAATTGTCTCTGCAGAGGTTCCTCTAAAGAGTATGTTTGGATTTGTTACAGACCTGCGATCCATTACACAAGGTCGAGGCAGTTATACAATGGAATTCTTCCGATATGAAGTAGTTCCAGAATCTCAATTAGCCGTAATCACAGGAGGAACAAATGGCTAAAGAAAAATTTGAACGAACAAAACCGCACGTCAATGTAGGTACCATTGGTCATATTGACCATGGAAAAACCACCTTGACCGCTGCCATTACCAAAGTTCTAGCGAC
>Ga0334898_1003877_pt1 | contig 11649 bp, 10 predicted proteins | sample GraSluR3_MG_10_FD_207228 | JGI IMG/M metagenome (GOLD analysis project Ga0334898, IMG submission 207228) | Sludge microbial communities from methane-producing bioreactor in Wageningen University, Netherlands - Granular Sludge_3_08-R3 | ecosystem: Engineered > Bioreactor > Anaerobic >... | reverse complement strand
TCAAAAATCGTCATGCTTTTAAACTTTTGCTCCATATTTTAAACTTTTATTTCACAATATTACTACATTTATTGATATTATCAAAGTGCCTAATACAATGATTTATAACATGTTAATGCCATTTTAAACAACTAAAAATGAATTAGTTTTGTAACAGATGGAAAACAGTATTAACAAAATTTTTTCAACATGAGCATAAAAGGAATTAACTTACAGGATTATCAGATAAAAAAGTGGGATTATACATGGCATCCTATTGAAAAAGGTTATAATAACAGAACATTATATATAAATGTAGGCAGCAAAGAAGTAAAAGAAAAGCCAGTGTCGCAACAAATGAAAGAAAAGTTTATAGGAGGAAAAGGTTTTGGACTAAGACTATTATGGGATGCAACCAAGCCTACAACAAAATGGAACGATCCTGAAAATGAAATAATAATATCACCCGGACCTATTGGTGGCATTACTCAATATTCGGGAGCAGGAAAATCGCTAGTTGTATCACTATCGCCACAAACCGATTCGGTAATGGACTCAAATGTTGGTGGATTTTTTGGCCCATTTATGAAATTTGCAGGATTTGATGCTCTCGAAATTCAAGGAAAAGCAGAAAAAGATATCATTATTTATATAGATGGTACTAATCATACTGTAGAACTTTACGAAGATCCCGGTTTTTCAAAAGATTCGCATTTAATGGGCGAAGAGCTAACAGAATATTTTGCTGAAGACGAAAAAGACGCCAAAAATATCGGAATAGTGTCATCTGGTGCTGCTGCAGAACATTCACTAATTGGTATGCTAAATTTCACATTTTGGGATAATAAACGAAAAATGATTCGCCTTAAACAAGCAGGACGTGGCGGTATTGGCACTGTATTTCGCAATAAAAACATTAAAGCTATTGTTGCCAAAATTTCAGGAGTACAAGGCAATCTGAACAATGTTGCCGACATGAAAAAAATCACTGAACCAGGACGTGAATATGCAGGCGAAATGCGTGATTTAGACGATAAGCAAAACCAAATGAAGAAAAAAGGTACAGCCAATATTGTTAACGTTATGAACGATTATGACTTATTACCTACTCATAATTTCAAATACGGTTCGCACAAAGACGCTACAAAAATCCATTCTGATTTTCTGAGAGACAAATGGTTTACTTTGGGAATAAACGACGGCTGCTGGATTGGATGTGCAATGCAATGTGCAAAAGGTGTTGATGGTTTTGAACTTAGAACGGGACCCTATAAGGGGACAAAAGTTATAGTTGATGGTCCTGAATACGAAACCGCTGCAGGCTTAGGTTCAAATATGGGTATTTTCGACTATAGAGATATTATTGAAGCTAATTTCTATTGCGATACTTATGGCATCTGTACAATAACATGGGGTACTATTATGGCATTCATAATGGAATGCTACGAAAATGAAATTATAAATAAAGAAATTACAGGCGGACTGGAACTAAATTTTGGAAATGCGGATGCAGCTTTTGAAGTTATGCATCAATGTGCTCGTGGCGAAGGATTTGGAAAAATTGCAGGTTTGGGAGTGCGAAAAATGAAAGAATTGTTTGCCGAAAAAGGATGGGGAGACCCTCAATTCCTACAAGATATAGGAATGGAAAATAAAGGACTTGAATATTCCCAATATGTTTCTAAAGAATCTCTTGCTCAACAAGGTGGATATGCAATGACAAACAAAGGTCCTCAACACGACGAAGCTTGGCTTATTTTTATGGATATGGTTAATAACCAAATTCCTACTTTCGAAAATAAAGCAGAAGCTTTGCATTGGTTTCCAATGTTCAGAACGTGGTTCGGATTACAAGGTCTTTGTAAAATTGTTTGGAATGATGTTACACCAAGCGACAATAAACTCGAAGACGAACCACACAAAATACCTAAACATGTACGCAATTATTTGTCAGTATATGAAGGCGTTACAGGCACACCACTTACCGAAGAAGGACTTATTCGCCAATCGGAAAGAGTGTATAATTTCCAAAGGATTTTCAATATTCGTAGAGGTTTCGGATTAAGGAAACATGATGCCCAACCATACAGAGCCGCAGGACCTGTAACTGTTGAAGAATACGAATCAAGAGCCGAAAGATACGATGAACAATTGAAAGAACTATTTGGAATTGACCCAAATACTAAATCAGTAGAAGAAAAAATGGCAATGCTCCGCGAATATCGCGAAGCTCAATACGAAAGACTTTTAGATGCTGTTTACGAAAGAAGAGGGTGGAATAAAAACGGAGTCCCAACTATTGAACATCTTAAGGAAATAGAAATGGATTTGCCCGAACTTATTGAGATAATTACACCTTTACAATAATAATATCAAAGCCCTGTTTTAATAAAATAGGGCTTTTTTATTTTTTGAATAATGAAAATAATTCTAAATAACAGAACAGAAGTATTTGATAAAAATAATATGAGTATCTCAGAAATTATGGAGATAAAAAACTTCTCGTATCAAAAAATAATTGTTAAACTAAATAATATTATTATTGAAAAGGAAGATTTTAAGAATACAATTGTAAAAGAAGGAGACAATTTAGTAATACTTCATTTATTAGCAGGTGGCTAATAATCTTGTATAATAGGAATAAAATAACAATCACTAAATCTTTCTTTACAAAATCACTATTAACATATAATAAGAAATTTGCCAAGATTTTGAATCTTATTTAAAGCTTTAGTATCAGCTAACAGCGGTTATGCACAGGCTTTCATATTGATTTTAATCATAAACTCATACAATATAAGTGCAAAAAAATAATTAATTTTGTAGCTAAGAAATCAAATTAGTAAACTAAACATAAGCTATAATGAACATCGAAGCAATAAAAAAACAACACAAACAGATTGCAGAATGGAAATACGAATGGCATCCAATCGACAAAGGCTATAACAATCGTACTCTTTATGTAAATCTTTCGAATAATGAAATTAAAGAAAAACCCGTTAGCAAAGAAATGAAAGAAAAGTTTGTTGGTGGTAAAGGCTTTGGACTAAGACTTTTGTGGGACGGTACAAAACCCACAACTAAATGGAACGACCCTGAAAACGAAATAATTATAAGTGGCGGGCCTATTTGTGGTATTACTCAATATTCTGGTACTGGAAAAGCTTTATGTGTTTCAATATCACCACAAACCGACAGTATTATGGACAGTAATGTTGGTGGGTTTTTCGGACCATTTAGCAAATTTGCAGGGTTCGATGCTGTGGAAGTTCAAGGAAAAGCAGATAAAGATGTAATTATTTTTATAGACGGAGTAAATCATAAAGTTGAGATTTTAGATGCACCCGCAGAACCTATCGATAGTCATGTTTTAGGAGAAGTACTTCACGAAATGTATTCTGATGACGAAAAAGACCGCAAAAATGTAGCTGTTGTATCAGCAGGAACTGCTGCCGACCATTCTCTAATTGGTATGTTAAATTTCACCTTTTGGGATAATAAACGTAAACTAGTAAGGCTAAAACAAGCAGGACGTGGAGGTATTGGGACTGTTTTCCGCGACAAAAAAATAAAAGCTATAGTTGCAAAAATAGACGGAGTTAAAGGTAATCTCAATAATGTTGTTGACCTTGAAGCTATAATGGAAAGAGGAAAACGCTTCAACCGCGAAATGCGTGAACTCGACGACAAACAATGCGAGATGAAGAAAAAAGGTACTGCACACCTTACAAATATTATGAATGACTACGATTTATTACCTGTTCATAATTTTAAATTTGGTAGCCATCCGGACGCTAATAAAATACATGGAGATGTTTGGCAATCTTACTTTACCCAAGGTGTGCCAGATGGTTGCTGGATTGGCTGCAATATGTCGTGTGCAAAAGGAGTAGATAATTATGAATTAAGGTCAGGACCTTACAAAGGTGATAAAGTAATAGTTGACGGGCCTGAATACGAAACTACTTCATCACTAGGTTCAATAGCAGGTATTTTTAATCCTGATTTTACTATCGAAGCTAACTTTTATTGCGATACTTACGGTATTTGTACAATCTCGTGGGGAACTATTCTTGGCTTTGTAATGGAATGTTACGAAAATGGTATCCTTAACGACGAAAGAACAGGTGGGCTTAAACTAAATTTTGGAAATGCTGATGCAGCAATGGATTTACTGCACCAAGTAGCAAAGGGAGAAGGATTTGGACTTATTGCCGGATTAGGAGTTCGCAAAATGAAAGAATTGTTTGCCGAAAAAGGATGGGGAGACCCTCAATTCCTACAAGATATAGGCATGGAAAATAAAGGACTTGAATATTCCCAATATGTTTCTAAAGAATCTCTTGCTCAACAAGGTGGATATGCAATGACAAACAAAGGTCCGCAACATGACGAGGCTTGGCTTATTTTTATGGATATGGTTAATAATCAAATCCCTACATTCGAAGATAAAGCCGAAGCATTACATTATTTCCCAATGTTCAGAACTTGGTTTGGTTTACAAGGACTTTGCAAACTCCCTTGGAACGATGTAGAACCCGAAAACAACGCACAAACTGACGAACCGGCAAAAGTACCCGAACATGTAGATAATTATGTAACTATCTATAAAGCTGTAACTGGCAACCAAAATTTCGACAAATACGAAATGATAACTCAATCGGAAAGAGTTTACAACTTCCAACGTATCTTTAACTTACGCCGCGGATACGGAACCAGAAAACATGATGCTCAACCATATAGAGCTGCCGGTCCTGTTACGGTTGAAGAATACGAATCGCGTGCAGAACGATACGATAAGCAAATGAAAGAATTAATTGGTGTAGATCCTGAAGGAAAAACTACTGAAGAAAAAATTGCTATCACTCGTAAATATCGCGAAAATAGATACGAACAACTCCTTGATGCCGTTTATTTACGTCGCGGATGGACAAAAAACGGAGTGCCTAAAATTGAACATCTGAAAAAAATCAAAATGGATTTACCTGAATTAATCGAAATAATTAAAGATCATCAAGAAGACTAAACCGTAAAAGTATGTTTAAAACAAATGAATATTTTGATGGCAAGGTAGTATCTATTGCTTTTAATACTTCCAAATGCCCTGCAACTGTTGGCGTTATGGCAGCAGGAGAATACGAATTCAGCACTTCTACTATTGAACATATGACAGTAACATCAGGAAAAATGAGCGTTTTACTCCCAAATGAAACCGAATGGAAAACCTATCATGAATTTGAAACTTTTATCGTTCCTAAAGGAGTGAAATTCAAAGTTAAGATGGATACTGATGTCTCTTATCGGTGCTTGTATAAATAAAAAGTGATGAGAATTATTTTAAGTCCTGAAAATTGAAAATTTCAGGACTTTTTTTGTAACAAGGTATTATCCGTTTACAAACGGAAAGCCGTTACTAACGGTTAATAACGGATAAATTCTGAAACAGTAGAATTGACGAATCTCACAATTCGCTATTAATCAACGTGTTTTGTCAGGTTTTAACATCCGTTTACAAACGGAAAGCCGTTACTAACGGTTAATAACGGATAAATTCTGAAACAGTAGAATTGACGAATCTCACAATTCGCTATTAATCAACGTGTTTAGTCAGGTTTTAACATCCGTTTACAAACGGTAAGCCGTTACTAACGGTTAATAACGGATAAATTATTGTTAAGGGTTATTTTCTGCAATATTTTAATTGTAAATTTAACAACCTAAAACCTGCAACCTGTAATCGTACCCCCACATCAAACCATGCAACGGCTCTGCTGTTTTTAGCTTCCCGCAAACTTGCCATACTTTAGCAGTAAAATCATCTTTCTCAATGATTTCTTTAACCTGTGCTATTCTTTCTGCATAAACATTTTTGTCAATGCCACTTGGTCCTCCCCAGGCACATATCACATGATTTGAATTATTCAATATCTTTTTGAACCAATCTTGGTTTTCAATTCCTGTAATATGCTCAGCATTAAACTGCTTTAAATTTTGCTGAACTTCTTTGGCAAAAGTAGCTCTAATAGCAAACAAATTTAAAATAATGAGAGTTTTTACTTTAGGGAAACGATGAAATACAAATGTTTCTACTTTACGAATTGTTGCATCAGATGCTTTTTCGTCGGCAGAACTTGGATTTTTAAGTATTACAGCAAGCGATTCACTTCTTTCTTGCTGCATCAAATCAGGCAAATAATTCATTGTTAACACATAACGATAAAACTTATCATCACTAAATACTGCACTAATACTACTTAAATCAACGCGATCGAAATGTGGAATTTGTCGTCCTATTATAGGCATAAAAAATTGTTTTTGCAAAGATAAAAATCCTTACAAGTTTTTATTAAATTTGTCGAAATAATCAAACTTGTAGAATTTATGAAAACACTAAAATTATTAAGCCTTTTTTTAATTGTTTTATTACTAGGTGCATGCGGGAACAAATCTAATGACAAATCAAAAGAAGATGATCAAGCAAATGACGCCTCTACTGAGAATGTTGAAAGTTTAGACGCCACAATACCTGACGGATATGAAACTTTCAGTTCCAACGAATTTGGTTTCAACCTAGAAATGCAAGCACCTGCAGAAGCCGAAATTTATACTTCAATTCTAATGACCGACAAAGGAACCGAAGATTTACTTGTTGTACAGTTAGACCCCGGCTCAAATATTAAACTTTTCATTCGTAATTTTAATTCAGATTTTAGTGAAATAAAATCAAAAGCCGAAGATGATATGTTTAATAAATTTGATAGCTATATCATTGAAAAAGACAACATTATTGTTTATAAAGCTGAAAATTCTGAAGGCAACATGGTTCACCACTTGGCATACAAAATAAATAAAAAAGATGCTTCTTATTTAGTTTATACTGATTCTTTCTCTGAATATGATTTTGAAACAATAAATTTACTTTACGCTATAGCTAAAAGTATTAAATAATTAAAGATTTGGCACGAAACAAAAATTATCCCCGATACGAAAATATCGAGGTTATTGATATTGCCGATAAAGGTAAAGCCATAGCTCGTATTAACGAACAGGTTATTATAATAGACCATGCTGTACCGGGTGATATTGTTGATGTTCAGGTAATTAGAAAGCGTAAAAAATATTTAGAAGCCAAACTAATTTATATCCATAAACTTTCTGAACATCGTGAAACGCCATTCTGTGAACACTTTGATTTATGTGGAGGATGCAAATGGCAAGACATGAAATATAGCCGACAATTGTATCATAAACAACAACAAGTCGAAAATCAATTAAAACGAATAGGACATCTAAATTTACCATCAATTTCTGATATCCTACCCTCCCAAGAAAAAGAGTTCTACCGTAATAAACTTGAATATACTTTTAGTAATTATAGATGGATCGAGAATAGTGAACCAAAAATTGAACGAAACGAAAAAGAGCTTTATGCTCTTGGGTTTCATATCCCCGGTAGATTTGATAAAGTTTTAAATATTAAAAACTGTTATCTACAGGACACACCTAGCAATGATATCCGAAATTTTGTAAGAGATAAAAGTTTAGAATTAAATTTAAGCTATTACGATATAAAAAAACACACAGGATATCTACGTAATCTTACAATCAGAACTGCTCAAACAGGCGAAGTAATGGTATTACTCAGTATTGCCGGCGAACTCAATAATGATTGTAAGAAATTGCTCGACAGCTTAAATCAAAATTATAATATTACGTCTTTAATGTATGTAATTAATACAAAACTTAACGATAGCATTAACGACCTAAATCCGGTTTTGTATAGTGGTCAAGACTTTATCATTGAAAATTTAAATGGGTTAAAATTTAAAATTGGGCCTAAATCATTTTTTCAAACAAATACTAAACAAGCCGAAAAACTGTATAGAATTGTTAAAGATTTTGTATTACCAAATTCAGATGATATAATTTACGATTTATACACAGGAACTGGAACTATTGCAAATTATTTAGCCTTAGAAAGCAAAAAAGTTGTCGGCATTGAATATATACCCGAAGCAATTAGCGATGCCATTTATAATGCTGAGTTAAACGAAATTACAAATACTATGTTTTTTGCCGGAGATATCAAAGATGTGCTAAATGAGGAATTTGTTGACAAACACTGCAAACCCCAGAGCAGGAATACACGAAGATGTTGCTAAACAAATTCTCAAAATCTCCCCACAAAAAATAGTTTATGTTAGTTGCAATGCAGCCACTCAAGCCAGAGATTTGACTATTTTATCTTCAAAATATAGTATTACGAAAGTACAACCTGTTGATATGTTCCCTCACACCCAACATGTTGAAAATGTAGTTAAACTTGAACTGAAATAATTCAGAACAATTAATAGGACTAATCTAAACTTGAAGATTTGTAATTTCTTTAGTTATTTCAAAATCGGGATCAGGATAATCATAAATCGACATACGTGGTTCTGTTTCGCCTAGCGAATAACCCCAAACATTTTCGTAGTCTTCACTTTTTTCACCCAAGTCTTCTAACTGTCTTATGTATTCACTCATCGACTTAGATTCTACAATAATTATTTTATCCATTTTTTCAATTATCGGACTGTGGGTTCTGGTTTCGTCATGCTCAAATTCTAAAATTCTACGACCATAGCGGGTAATTCCGATACACCTAAAAGTAAGACTTTTCCCAACTCCCGGCATATTTAACACATTGCGGTCTGTAGCTAAAAACGGTAAACCTGAATCTTTTCGTAATGTAGTAATATGACGATTTATATTTGGAGCATCTAATGCAAACTCTCTAATACGATTATGATATTTTTCGGGTATTTTACCAATCATTTTTTCTTCAATTTGTTCCTGAACAGCTCTGGCATTAGTAGCAAAATTGAATTGATTTTCCATATAACCTTTCACACTAAAAGTATAATATGTAAGCACACCTATATCATTAAGAACCTGTCTTAATCTTGCAGTATGCCCTCTTCGGGAAGCCGCTGCAGTAAATACCAATTGGTTTGTAATTATCCAACCTGCCGAAATGAGTTTTTGGATTGCTGTTTTTGACTCAGGTGTAACTTCCATTGGCGATTCAAAGTGAGTTTGGATAAAAAACTGTTGAATCCCTACTTTAATAGCTTTTTCTCTAAAATCAGACAAAACTTTAACCAGATTATTAGTTATTCGTTGTGGCAAATATACCGGCAAACGTGTACCCAATCTAACTCTTTTAATTTCAGCATATTTCTCGCCTTCTGCTCTTTCAATATTAGCTTCTTTCTTTCGTTCTGCCATTTTGCATACTGAATTGAGTATTTGTTGTAAGGAACTATCGGAACTCATTAATGCATCTCCTCCTGTAATAAGGATATCCCGCAATTGTGAGTCGTTCTCGAAATAGTCTAAGTACCTTTCTAAGCGTTCTGCCCAGGTTTCGTCGGGTCGCAATTTGTCTAAATTAAAATTCAAGTGCCCATTCTGAAAATCATACATTCGTTGACAACTAGAACATAAACCACCACAAGCTCTACCCATTGTTGCCGGAATTAAAATTGCCACTTCGGGATAGCGCCTATGTACACTATGCACTGCGGGCAAAATCCAACCTGCAGCATTAGGTTTTCCTTGTTCAACTTTATCTTCTTTTTCCCATGCCACTATACTTCCAAACTCATCTACCAGTTCTTTACTATATACAACATAATGTCGTATTGCCAAATCGGCTCCAATAGCAAAATATGGTACTCGAACATGTAACAACGACAAATAGTAAGGATTAACAAAAAAAGGTATTCCCTGTTTCTCTGCATCATATAGTATATTCATAGTGTCAGGATCGAGAGAATAATCAAGCAATTCGTTAAGCAAATCAGGGGACTTTACTGCAAATCGCAAATGAAAAAGACTATCGTTCCACCATTCAATCATTTGCATAAACTTCTGTTCCTGCGTAAGATTAGGCTCAAATTTATATTTTGAATCACTTATTAATCCATCTTCCATTTTTTTAATAAGAATATTGATTATCCTATCTCTGTTTTCTTGACGCAATTTTACAATCCGAGGATCTGTACCACTAGGCCAACGCTCCATCCATTCTAATACGCAGGATTTTGCAGGTATAAATCTTTTGCTTTTGCCTGTAAACTATCTGAAAAGATGCAACATATCTTCAAAAAAATATGGTTTAGCACCGCCGGTACCCTTGTGTACACCCAACCATATCATCTTTATTGGGTTATTCACAGCAGCCTCGCCATGTATATTTAAATCCACAAACTCCTTACCTGCATTGTCAATATAGTCGAGCAATCTAATAGCAGCATAATCTTTCCATTTTAGTTTTTCGAATGTTTCTCTATCGGTACGCTCTCTCTTATAATAAGAATAGGCAACATTACTATTTTGCAATTCACGCAATACCCATTGCTTAACTCCAATAAGAGCCTCGGTTTCATTTCGAGAACCGTACATAATCTCTTTTAAACGTGGATTCTCATCTAATAACTTTTCTAATAGTTTGTGCGATTTTACACTTATAGCAATTTTGTCAAGTGCTTGATTTTTCATATACTGTTAATCTTTAATAATTTTTATGTAACTGAACTAATTTAAACATCGTATTTAACTTAAAACCAATAATATACATATTTTTTTCGACATATACAAAATTGTCGCTTAAATATCATACAATTAGTTACATATTTAATACTTTATAAATATTTGCTGATTGTAAATAATTAATTAAGTAATAAAATAACTGGAATAAGCCTAATAATTATTAGCAGCTTTTATTAAAGATTCGAACCACACTATATCTTCTTTGTATGTAATTTTATTGTTGTGAATTGAACCATTAACGATATATACATCTTTTGAATTATAAGCATAGCAGTAAACACTGATATCATCTGTTGGGATAAAGCATTTTTGCTTCAGCCACATATTATAAGCAGCTAAAATCATCTTTGCCTTAAACCCTTGTGGAGTTTGTGCTGCATAATATGATTCTCTATCCTTAACCTCAATACCCAATTTACTGATTAAATACAGTGTGTCTTTTACAGGTATAGCAGTAGCAACAGCATTATATGTATTTAATGCCAATACAACTTCTTTTATAATATAATCAGAAATATTTGGTCTTACAGCATCGTGAATAAGAACAAACGATTCTGGATATTTTTCAAAAACATACTTAACACCATTATAAACAGAAAGATATCTTTCTGTTCCACCCTCTACTATATGTATTTCTTTTTCTGAATTTACCCCTTTTGCAATTTCGCTTGCAAGTTGTATATAATCAACATTAGCAACTACAACAATCTCTGAAATATATTCACTGAGAATAAATTTTTCTAAAGTATATTGAAGTATAGGCTTTCCCTCAACATAAATATACTGTTTTGGGATATCTGCTCCAAGTCGTTTACCTGAACCCCCTGAAACTATTATGGCTACAGCTTTATTTAACATAAAAAAAACCACCAACTATTTGTTGATGGTTTCAAATATACAAAAAATATTCTCTTAATCGTTTGCAATTTCAGAATATTCATCAGCACTTAACAAACTATCAAGTTGTGAAGCATCTGATACTTTAATTTTTATTAACCAACCATCGCCGTAGCAATCTTTATTTACTACCGAAGGATCGTCTTCTACTGCAGGATTAAGCTCTAATACTTCGCC
>Ga0334898_1003872_pt1 | contig 11659 bp, 9 predicted proteins | sample GraSluR3_MG_10_FD_207228 | JGI IMG/M metagenome (GOLD analysis project Ga0334898, IMG submission 207228) | Sludge microbial communities from methane-producing bioreactor in Wageningen University, Netherlands - Granular Sludge_3_08-R3 | ecosystem: Engineered > Bioreactor > Anaerobic > Unclassified... | reverse complement strand
TACGTCGGGGAATATGACTGCTTCGATTCCTTCTGCGCGAGCCGACTTGTTCGCGATGTAGGCGCGTACCAGCACCTGCTCGACCTGCGGATGGGTCTGGAAGAGGTCCTCGATCTCCTCCGGATAGACATTCTTTCCCCCCTCGGTGACGATGAGGTTTTTCACGCGTCCCTTCAGGTAGAGGTATCCTTCCCTGTCGAGCGCCCCGAGATCGCCGGTGCGTAGATACCCGTCCTCAGTGAACAGTTGTGCGGTGTTCGCCAGATCCTTGTAGTAGCCTTTGCAGATGTTTGGCCCCTTGACCTGGACTTCTCCTACGCCGAGTAGGTCTGCATTGGCGATCCGCATGTCAACCAGGGGAAATACTTTGCCAACCGAGGTCACCTTGAACCTGCTCACTGGATTGAGCGTGAGGATCGGTGCAGTCTCGGTCAGGCCGTAGCCTTGGATGAAATCGAGACCCAGTTGCTGATACTGCCTGAAGGTGGACGGCGAAAGCGGCCCTCCCCCGCAAATACACAGCTTGTTGTCGATCATCCCGATCCCGTCGAGCAACTGGTGGAACCACCTTCGGCCGAGGTTGATGTGAAGGCTCTTGCGTAACCTACCATTTATCCACATGAGGCTCCTGATGAGCACATAGGTGAAGATTCCCTTCTCTCGCACCTTCTTCATCAAACCGGCAAGTAGCTTGTTGTAGAGGAGGGGGATCGCCAGGAAGAGCGTCACATTTCCCACCCTCATCTCATTGAGCACCCGGGATACGACGATCCCTTGGCCAAATAGGAGCTCGCACCCGTGCATTAGGGATTCGAGGAATACGGCAGTCATCGTATAGGAGTGGTGCAACGGGAGTAATGCGTAGAAGATGTCTTCGCTGGAAATCGCGAGGAACTCGGGGTCTCCCGCCTGATAGACATCGCTGGTGAAGTTCGCGTGTGTGAGTATGACCCCCTTTTCATGGCCAGTTGTTCCGCTGGTGTAAAGTATTGCGGCGATATCCTCACCGCTGGGAAGCTCCGAGGCTTCGATCGAAGTGTCTCCAGTGGGAATCTGCGCGAATCCGGTACCTTGTTCATCGCCCTCGGCATCAAGGTAGATGAAGAAGGCTTGCGAGTCGGGCCAGGCTCCGCCCGCTAGTCTCTCGATCACATCACGGTCACCGAAGAAGCCCTTTGCCTCGCTAAACGCGCTGAGAGCCTCTACCCGTTCAGTCGCCATCTGGTTGTCGAGCGGAACGACCGTAGCTTTACAGAAGAGAATGCCCAGGTAGGCGATCGCCCACTCCGGAGAGTTTTTGCCGTTGAGGATGATACGATCGTTTTTGCCGATGCCCTTCGACAAGAGGTAGGTCGCCACATCGAGGATACGCTGGTGGACTTGTTGGTAAGTGAGCGATACCTTTTCACTTCCTTTGATGATGGTGAAGGCTTTACTCCCGGCGTGTTTCTCCATCGTGATGAGGAATAAATGGGGAATAGAAGGCCAGTCTCCCTCGAACAGTGTTCCCCGGTAGGATTCCAAAACATCCCATGCTCGTGCCATTTTGTTTTTACCTCCCGATTCTCTAGTTAATATTGACCATACCCCTTGCATATGGTGTGCGATGAAGAGGGGAAAGTCAATGAAGCGTATTGCCTTATAATTATTTCAACCACAAAAGGAAAAATCCTCAAAATCAGGATCCAGCCCAACTGATTGTCCAGAATGTCACAGGTTCTCGTATTGATACCACAAATCCAGGAAATATGAATTAATTACTTCGCGATCTCCTCGTTAATCCCACTAATCATTGAGAAAATGTCCCTCGTAGATCCTATCTTATCGACCAGACTCACAAGCACTGATTCCCGGTATTTGAAGAATGAATCCGAGAGTGGCCACATATGTGTAAGGATGATATCTTTCTCCATCTCATCCAGATTGAAATATCGATGTGCGTTCTTTAAGGCAATTCCAGCATGCATTGTAGCATGGTGGGGATGTTTCTCATCTCTCCAGTCATAGAGGAAGAAGTCATGCAATAGGGCACCCCTGGCACATGCATCTTTCTCCAAGCCGAAAGCTCCCGCCAAATACCAGGAAGCTTGGGAGATTGATAGGGCATGTTCCAACGTTGAGCCATTGTGGTGGCGATAATTTGACATGGATTGAACAGCCTTATTGGCCAGCAGATCTTCAATCGACAGGAAAAACAACCAATCTTCCCAATCATTATAAACAGGTGAGCCATGGAAGAGGATTGATACCGCTTTTCGAAAAGGAAAAAATCCTGCGGGAAGGTTGGCCCTCCGGTTCACCTCGTGCAGGAATACATTAACGAAACTCTTGATCAAATTGGGAAATGCCACAAGGATTCTCCGATTAACGTGAAATCCTAAACGCAATATATGTTCTATGCCCGAACCGTCAAATTGATTGGACAGAGTTGCTTTCATAGCCTTTAGTGTACCAAGCTCAAAGAAACTGGAAATCACTTTGATAGCGAACATCACGGTGAAACCGATGAAAATCACGCCAAGAATCGGTACGTCTCGAATTCTACCAACCAACCATAAAAGTTGGGTTTGGAGTATTTCCAAATATACTAATCCAAGGAGGCCCCAAAATAAGCTGTACAACAGACAAACCCGCCCTTGAATATTCAGGACCATTTTGGAGTAGTCCCATAATCTCAGATGGAATACTGTTTCATAGAACACGCTCACAAGAAATTCCAACAACGTACATAGGAGGATGCATAACGCCAACTTCCACCCCAAATGATGATATCGAAAAAGAGTATCCACCATTTCGACAAGCAAGGCTCCAAATCCATATATCGGGATAAAAGGCCCGCCAAGGACTCCCGAATCAATAGGTTTTTTGGCCAAGATACTTCGATATGTTGATTCGAGCATCCATCCTAGAACCGAACATACCAAGAATAAAACGAACCAATCGAGAATACCTTTCATCCCACTTCCTTCTTTAGCCTATCTTGCTGGATTGATAATCAAACGACTGATCAAATTCTAACGTAGCGACCGGATTACTTGGTCCAATCAATCTGTTCCAGTATTCCATATAAATTTCTACTGGAAAGCACCCAAACTCCTAATTAGTCCTCACCTAGCATGTCGGGGAAATTCGTCTTCCCAGAGCTGGTTAGCCGATGGGATCCATTCGGTTGCAGCTCGGGCACATTTGGCTGTGAGATCATCCACATCCTCTATGTCGAGCGGCTGTGTCGATCGTGCACCCGAGGCTTTCACCATTTCAGCGAGAGCTCCTGTGTTGTCCATGAGCGGGCAAGGACGGAAATGGTTTTCATTGAATGGTTGGTTCTCCCTAAATTCCATGAACAAGGGTGAACGCAACGCATCCAATAGCGAGACTGTCCTTATATTCGCATTCGAATAATGGATGAATGCACAGGGTTCGACATCACCTGCCGCATTGATGTGGAGATAGTTTTTACCTCCCGCGATACACCCTTCCACATATTGTCCATCATTCCAGAAATCCATAAGGAATACCGGTTTCCTTGAACGCATCTCACGTACCCAATGCGCCATATAGAATCGCTGGTCCGCTCTGGCGATCAAGTCAGGATCCGCCTCCTTGCCAAGAGGGATATAGGTAAAATACCATCCAAACATACATCCTTGTCCGATAAGGAAGTCAAGGAACTTTTCATCACCAACAGATTCTGTATTCTTTGCGTGATAGCAAGCGCTGAACCCGAAGGGAGCACCCGCCTTCCGCATGTGCTGCATCCCCTCGAGAACCTTTTGATATGTACCGGTTCCACGCCGGTAGTCAGTCGATTCTTCGAAACCTTCAATACTGAAAGCAAGCATGAAATTGCCCACATCAGCCAATGCTTGTGAAAACTCCCTATCAACCAGGGTTCCGTTGGTGAACGCAAGGAACATGCAATCATCATGTATCGTGGCGAGTTTGAGAATATCCGCCTTCCGTAATGTCGGCTCACCTCCTGAATAAAGGTAGAAATAAATCCCCATCTCTTTACCTTCTCTGATAATCCTGTCCAACAGGGCAAATTCCATCGTATCGGTTTTGTCATATTCTGCTGCCCAACACCCCATGCATTTGAGGTTGCAGGCACTCGTAGGATCCATAAGAATTGCCCAAGGGATATTGCAATCATATTTTTCCGCAAACTTCTTCGCATGGGCAGGTCCGAACATCGATGCATTCAACACGAAGTTCGAGACGAAACGTTTGCGGACCATCGGTTCAAGTTCATTGAATCCCCTGATGATGAGATTGCGATAGGGATTGCCGGGTTCTTGCATGACGCGTTTTGCTGCAATGAGCTTTTTTCGGCCATCTTCAGTCTTTATGAAAGTCAACAGGAGGTCGATAACTTTCGGTATATTCTCTTCAGGATTGCTTTCCATATATTGCAGGGCAAGTTTGAGTGCGTTGTTGCTGATCCCATGGGTAATCTGATTCATGTTAGTTTTCCTTCGTCATGAAACTTAGTCTTGCTTGGGTTCCTGATCATTTCATATCCGACGTGATAACAGCTCTTGAACGCCGATCTTCTTTTTGGATACCTGCCAATCTTCCCAATGTAGCGATATAGTCCCCGATTGTCGCAGTATCCCCGAATAGTGGCTGCAGGATTTGGCTCTGTAGGAATGTAAACAGCATCTTTGCGGTCGACGACAGGTAAGATGATTTGTTTTCCAAACTCTCGAACAGCTCCCGGACTGCACATATCAATGATTTGATGGAATCTTCGAGGTATTCCGTAAGCTGTAGGTTCCGGCGTTTCAGGCAAATTAAAAATTCCAAGAGGACCGCGGAATCCTCTTTGTGTTCCATCACACCGATGAAAATCATCAAGATCTTTTGTAATTTAAGTGATGTGGAGAGGTTGTTCTCCTGAACAATTGAAAACACCCGTACTGCAATTGTATCCACCACATGTTCCACTGTCTCCTTGAAGACTGCTTCCTTATTGGGGAAATACTGATACAATCCGGTCCTGCTCAGACCGCATACCTGCGCAATCTCATTATAATTAGTGGAATAGAAGCCCTGTTGAGCGAATATAACAAGAGCTTTCTCGATTATAAGAAGACGACGATCTACGTGATTGACAATCTTCGGCATCTGATATCCCCCTCTTTCCCCTTTCAATTTTCAATTGAATCATGGGCGACCCATTGCTTTGGGATTTATTCTGACACATGTGTCAATAATAATTCGACAATTGCCCATTGTCAATACCCCATCGGCAGAGATGAAAGGTTATGAACATGTGGCTTGGATTAGGTCGGTTTCGTCGTACATCAATCATTGGATTCTTGGAAACCCAAGTCCTCGATATACTCAAGCATGTTTCTTAGTTGGGTGGCCTCTAAATTCATGTTTCGAAGCAGTTGTTGTGTTTCAGTCAGGATACGACTGCGTGACAATGGAATTCTATCGATATCTTCCTGCACATGAGTCAGCGAGAGAATTATATCATCCAAGTTTTCTTGCCAATCACTACCCATATTTTGGGCCCCCTCCCATAAATCCCAATTCCAAACATGTTCTCACATTCCATTTCCTTCCATCCAAAGTTATAACTAACGGGATAAGTGCCGTATTATCCACAAGCCCCTAGATGTTTACGCCATTTGCCAGAACATTGGATTATCTAGGGGAGAGGCAGCCATCGAAAGGTTTCTTTACCCTTTTCCGATACAGTCTCTCATCATCGACTATTATTGACACTACTGTCAAAAATAATATATCTATGAGGAACAGTCAACAATTCATTGCCGAATGCTTTCACGAAAGCTTGGTTTGGAATTTTCTTGTTATATTTCCCATGACTTCTTATGAGAAGTAAAACTGAAAAAATCATGGGGCATGGTGTTAAGATTACCAAGAACCGTTTCGAAGAAATGATTTTTTATGAGTTGTAAACAGGAATAGGAGGATTCGACATGGGAAATATTATCGATTATGCGGAAGCCATGGAGGATAGTTTCACAATTCGTGATATCAATGCAGTGGATAGTCTGATACTATCCCAATTCGCATATCTTCAATTCGGTGGATTTGTTCCTGGATTTTCAGATAATTCAGAACCGATCAGCATACGAGACCTGGCAAAAAACGACAATCTTGATAAGTTGTTCATAGATGTACGTGATAGCCGGAAGAACCGGAGACTGTTCCATGCGCTTTCCCAAAGCCCGAGGTTTCGTAATGTGAGATTGGCATATCATGTGGACAAGACAGATTTCACGTTGGAAAAGCAATTCTCGGCAATCACCTATCTGCTCGACAATGATATTGCATATGTCGCTTACCGGGGCACTGATTCGACATTCGTCGGGTGGAAGGAGGATTTCAACATGGCTTTCCTCTATCCCGTCCCTTCACAGGAAGAGGGTGTCACCTATCTTAATTCCGTGGCGGGACTCATTTCGAGTAATTTGATAGTCGGCGGACATTCGAAAGGAGGAAATATTGCTGTCTATTCATCCTTGCGATGCAAACCGCACATACGTGGAAGGATAACCATGATCTATACCCACGACGGACCTGGTTTCATCCCCGAGGTATTGCTGAGTGAAGGATATTCGGACATTCAGACGATGATACAGAAGACCCAACCCCAATCTTCCGTGATTGGGATGCTCCTGCAGCATCAGGAGCCGTATAAGGTGGTGAAGAGCAACCGAATCTGGATCATGCAGCACGACCCATTCTCCTGGCTAGTCGAAAAAGAAGATTTCCTCTATGTCGGAACGGTGCGAGGTAGTACGAAATATACGAATGAAATACTCAACCGCTGGATACTGTCAGTGGATAAGGAAAAGCGGGAGTTGTTCGTGGATACTCTGTATCAGGTTGTGAAGGCAACCGATGCGAAATCATTTCATGACCTTACAGATGACTGGCGAAAGAAAGCTATCGCAGTGGTCTATTCCATAAAAGATATTGATGAGGAAACCCGATGGTTCGTTCTAAAAACCATCGGATCCCTATTTATCTTGTTGGTGAAGAACATCAGGGATTCCAGCTGAACAAGTACTGCTTTGATCATGAACAGTCGGTTGACAATTGTCTCTGCTTCTGGACAATGCGAAGCAGATGAATGGTATCTCATGGGCAATCGCCACAGAAAAGTTCTGCAATGAACCCTCTTGCCGGCAACCGGGAAAAACAGTTTTATTGGAGTTTTGCATGATGGGTTTTGCCTATCAGGTCCTTGCGCATCGGTAGGGTCGGTCAGCCGAATATGTTGGGTTCAATCCTTTGCGTTTTCTGAACTTACTTCTCTTGGTATGCCTCCCAAAGACTGTCAGCTATCGGTTCCCAGCTATCAGCTATCGGCTTGCATTTAGCATAGAGCTGTTCTACTGATTCTGAGTCGATCCGTTGGGTGCTTTGAGCCCCCGACTGGTTGACCATATCCAACAACAACTCAGGATTGTCAAACATGGGGCAGGGACGGAACATGTTTGAATTGCATGGCTGATGCTCCCGATATGCCTTGAACAATGGGTTCCTAAGAGCTTCCACGAGAGGTTTGCCATGAATGCTTTCACAGGCATAGTGGATGAATGCACACGGTTCCATGTCACCATGAGAATTGATATGCAAATACCTTCTCCCTCCAGCAATGCATCCATTTACATGGTTACCATCATTCCAGAAATCCAGGACGAAGAGCGGCCTGTGTGCGCGTATCTCCCTAACTCGCTCGAGCATATAGGCCCGCTGTGAAGGGGATGCAACCAAACCGAGTGAGGCTCCTTCACCCACAGGAATGTAGGTAAAATACCACCCAAAGAGGGCCCCCTTTTCCACCATGAACTCTATGAACTCATCAGAACCTACATACTCGGTATTGTGTGCGTGGTAGCAAGTGGAAAAACCAAAGGGCAAGTTCCGTTCACGGAGTAGGTCCATCGCATGGATACATTTCTTCCAAACCCCACTACCCCTTCTTGCATCGGTCATTTCCTCAGTTCCCTCGATGCTGATTAGTGGGATAAAGTTTTTCACACTCAGTAGGTCTTCCGCAAATTCATCGTCAATCAATGTTGCATTGGTAAAGGCAGCAAAGATTGCGTCGTTGTGTTTGCTTGCAAGCTTTATCAGGTCATGTTTACGAACCAACGGTTCACCACCGGAAAAGAGATATGCATAGGTTCCCAGTTCCTTTCCTTCGGTAATGATGCGATCCAAGGTCTGGAAAGAGAGCTCATCAGTTTTCTTGTATTCGGCGGCCCAGCATCCTGTACAGGAAAGGTTGCAGGCAGACGTGGGATCCATCAAGATTGCCCAAGGGATATTCATATCCATTTCTACACGGTTTTTCTCCAACTGTTCAGATCCAAACCAAGCAGCATTGAAGACAAAATTCATGACTATCTTCTCTAGCACCTCGTAGTCTGTCTGGTGGATGATCCTCATGATCAAGCCGTATCCCCCTGATGAGGGGTCTTGAGTAATACGTTTGATCATCTTCCATTGTTTCTCTTGTATTCTTCCCGTTGCTGCTGCAATGGGCTGTGCCCAGTTCACAAGTTTGGGGAGATTTTTCTCTGGGTTTGCATATACAAGTCGCAGACTTGTTCTCAATACGTTCTCGGGAATTGATTTCATGGGTTTGTCCTAGGTGGAGAGAAAGCCAGCAAATTAGCTTCCTCTCCTATGTTTCATAAAAGTTGTTGGTGAATGCTACGCAATCGTCTTCATCGTTTTTGCTTCTAGAATAATCATGATGATGGACACGATACGAAGGTTCCACGCAGCCCAGCCGGTAATAGATGAAATCCAGGGAACGATGAACAACAATACGCTCGCAACAATGAGAATCCATTGAACAGGTTTTGATTCTGGGAGTGAAAGAGCAATTACAGCACAAATGACAATTGCAATAGCAATCACAACACTGAAACCAGAACCTCCTGAGTAGGTGTAGAAGAGCGGAGAAAATGCCGCATACAATCCCAGAACTGCAACTGTCCAATCTTGGGTCCGTTTAAATTTGTCCATGTGTACCTCCAAGTACGTTTGGTCTTGTTTTGTGCTTGAAACGTATCATTGAGCGCCTTACAGAGGTACTGTACGAAGGTACAGTTGTGGTACAGTAACGGTTTGTTGCCTCAACAGAGGTTTCAAACTATACTTACATACCATATGAAAGAAAATGAATCGACCAAAGCGACACTCTCTTCAGTCTCACGAAGCGCTTTGGTGGAAAGGCCTCGATTGGATGAGAAGCTAGCGCTCTCGCTGCACTACCAGACCGCTCTGGTTCATGCACCCCATGGGTATGGGAAGACAACAGCAATAGCCCGATACCTAGCTTCAAGAGAGTACTGTCATGCATACATGCAATGCACTTCTGACGATAACAATCCAAAAACATTTGCTTCCCGTCTGAGCCTTATGCTTATTTCCTTGCTACCAAATGTTACAGAAAGTGAGGACCCTTCTGATGTGCAGTTAAGCCGAATGGTTGAGCTTCTTGGAGAAATCAGTGAACCACGGTACCTCATATTTGATGATGTTGAGTTCCTGAACCATAAGCACATTACATCCTGGTTATCCTTTCTTGCAGCATATCTTCCTGAAACGGTGCATCTCATGCTTATTGGAACAGATATTGCTGTTTTCCCAAAAGCCTCAATGCATCGTGATGCAGTGATGCAAATCAACAGGGATGATCTTGCCTTCACGCAGGAGGAAGGGAGACGTTTAGCTGCATACTTTGCAGATGATATCGATGACGAGGCGCTGGAGCTCATGATCGAGAACACTTGGGGATCAGCACTGTTGCTTAAGGCCTGTTTTGCCAAAGGGGAGATTCAAAACAGTGCACAGGTGGGAGAGAGAATATGTGATCTTGATCCGTATTTCCTCCCCATTTGGGATGAGGTTCCAAAGAAAGCGGAAACAGCACTCGTGTATACTGCATTGCTTGGAACGTATTTTCTTCGGAAGGAACATGAGAAACTCAAGGCAGGGGTAATGCTTCTAGTCGAGAAATCTCTGTTTGTCGAAATGACAAGTGCTGGAGAGGTTCTCATTCACCCTCTTTTCCGTTCCTTTGTGCTCAATCGCGTGAAAGCAGGGAAGAACAGAAGAATTGAGCATGCCGTGGCACAGGCAGTTGCAGATCTTCTTGCAGCATCATTATATCGGGAAGCGATAACGATGGCCCTTGGGATTGAAGACTATGAATTGGTAGCCAGTCTTCTCGATGAATATTGTGCAAAATTGTTGACAGATGGGAATCTGGATTTTATCACCAGTATCATTGGACAGCTGCCTAAGGTTTCGGTAGAGAGGTATGCTTCCTTAATGCTACTGGAGATACTCAGCGGAATCCGCAAGGGATGGACCGCGAGACATGTGATGGACAGAATTGCCGGGATACAGTCATCCAGGCTAAGGAAGAAAATGCAGGAGGTTGATCTTCTGTCCATCCTTGATGGGATAGACTTCTTGCTCCAACGTGATTTCTATCATGCTGAAAAACTGTTGAGCAAGCTTCCTGATGAACTGACGTATCTCCGTCCGCTTATCAGCGTATTCATTGCTTCCTTGCCTCTTGGACCGGAGGAAGATCTTGAACAGGTCTATCATCATCTACAGGAGACGCTACGAACCATTGGAGTCAAGCAATACGACGCACTTTCCATCGTGTTGCTTGGGCAAATAGGGTCCATCCAACTCGAACTCTTGTTGTTTGAACAAGCAAGGCAATCCTTTGATGAAGCGCTGAGATTGGGATATGAGGAGAAAGCAGGGTATGCCACTTCCTGCAGCTTGGCTTGGATAGGTAAGGGGTTGCTCTCTCTTTATTCAGGGATGAGAGAGGATGCAGAGGAGTATCTGTTACGAGGACTTGCCTCTGCAAAGGGATATTCATTCTATCTCTCTCTCCATGCACAATTGGCACTTGCTGAGTTCTATATAGTGAGTAGTCGTCATGAGGAAGCAGTACGGTTGCTTCGCGATGCAGGCAAGCAAGCCTATGAGTATGATGTCACTTCCATTGATGACCGTTTCATAGAGGTGATGTATGCCATGGCTCAGAGACGTGCTGGTGACATTCCTGCGTTGGAAATGTGGGTGCATAAGCACCAGGAGAAGGAAGCACAACAGGATACCCTCTTTGACCTCTTTGTGTTGGAAGAACGACAAGTGCTTGGGTACTACCAGATTACTGGGCAACAGGAGAAAGCTGTGGAACTCTATGCTTCTTTGCAATCAGAGATCAAGAAGAAACATCGGTTGTTGCTCTCGATGATCCTCTCAATGGAATTTGGTGACTATGAATCTCAACAACTAGATCTCTCGAGAAGCCAGATCAGTGAAAAACATATCTCTGTATTGCAGGAATTGTACGGAGTCAAACAAGAAGGAGAGGATCAACTCCTGACTGACCGAGAGCAAGAGGTCCTGCATTTGATTGGAAATGGCTATATGAACAAAGAGATAGCAGGGATGATGAACATAACTGAACGAACAGTGAAGTGGCATGCCTCAAAGATCTATGAAAAGTTGCAGGTGACATCAAGAATGGAGGCAGTTTCTGAAGCTAGAAGGATTGGTATCCTGTAGAAGGAAGACCTATATTATCCTGTCATGAATTGGAACACCAAATGATCCTCCGAAATGTTGA
>Ga0334898_1003866_pt1 | contig 11670 bp, 6 predicted proteins | sample GraSluR3_MG_10_FD_207228 | JGI IMG/M metagenome (GOLD analysis project Ga0334898, IMG submission 207228) | Sludge microbial communities from methane-producing bioreactor in Wageningen University, Netherlands - Granular Sludge_3_08-R3 | ecosystem: Engineered > Bioreactor > Anaerobic > Unclassified... | reverse complement strand
GCGCTTGTCAAAGGCGAGAATGTGAGCCAAGGGCGCATCCTTTGGGATATCGCAAAGCGATGGCCAGCTTCAGACTGGCAGAGGTTGGAGAAGTACCAACTGCAGCCCGGCGACGTGGTCGTGGCGATGGACCGACCGTGGATACCCGCTGGGTTGAAATGGGCGTTCATCCGAAAGGGTGACCCCGCCGCACTGTTGGTCCAGCGCTGCTCCCGACTACGCGCCAGCAACGGCAACCTCGACCAGGACTTCCTTCGCTTTGTGATCGGCGGGCCTGGCTTCGAGAACTATGTCAGGCCCATCACGACAGGCGTCAACGTCCCACACATCAGCGGGACACAGATACTTGGCTTTGAGTTTGAACTGCCTCCCCTCCCCCTCCAGCGCCGCATCGCCGCCATCCTCTCGGCCTATGACGACCTGGTGGAGAACTGCCAGAGGCGCATCAGGATCCTCGAGGAGATGGCCCGCTCCCTGTACCGGGAGTGGTTCGTGGACTTCCGCTTCCCCGGCCACAAGGACCACCCCCGCGTCCCCTCCCCCCTCGGCGAGATTCCAGAGGGGTGGGAGGTGCGACGAGTTGACGAGGCTCTCGACTTTCGATCAGGCAAGCCCATAAAGAAGTCCTGCCGCCAGGGCGGGGTTATTCCCGTCTATGGTGCAAACGGCGTCATCGGCAGCACGGACAATTTACCCATGGCTCAGCGATGTATAATTATGGGAAAGATTGGCTCGTGCGGAGCACTGCATCGTTCAGAGACGCCCTGCTGGGTAACAAACAACGCTTTCCTGGTCAGCCCTGCCGCCATTCGATCAATTGAGCTTTCGTGGCAGGTCTTGTCGAACATCAACTTCGGAAGCTACGTCGGCGGTGCAGCCAATCCATACATGCCCATTAATAACTTCGGGCACCATGAGGTCATCGTCCCAGCAACCGCAGTTCAAGCTGAATATGAGTCGCGGACGAGCCACGCCCGCCGGTTGGTGGTCCTCCTCTCGAATCAGATCGCCACCCTCCGCCGCACCCGGGACCTCCTGCTCCCCCGACTCCTCTCGGGCCAGGTCGACCTGGAGGCCCTCGGATGACCCCCCACGCCTACACGGAAGACCAGCTCGTCGAGCAGCCCGCGATCCACCTCTTCGCGGACCTGGGCTGGCAGACTGTCTCGGCCATGGAGGAGACCTTCGGCCCGGATGGCACGCTGCAGCGCGAGACGAAGTCCGAGGTGGTGCTTGTGGCCCGCCTGCGCGCGGCCCTGGAGCGGCTCAACCCGACCCTTCCGCCCGAAGCGATCACGTCGGCGGTGGACGAGCTGACCCGGGACCGCTCAGGGATGACGCTGGCGGCGGCCAACCGGGAGGTCTTCGGCGACTACGTCTCCATCTATGACTTCCAGCAGTCCGTGGAGGACCGGGCCACGGTGCCCCTCTACTACGAGAACCGCACCCCCGAGCTGGAGCTCGTCAACCCGGACCTCAATGACGACCTCTACGACCTGATCGAGGCGGCGGAGCTCGACCCCGAGCAGGAGGCGAAGCTGCAGCGGGAGCTGGGCCGCCAGTACCACCTCCTCACCCGGGATGACCGCCTGGAGACGGTGGCCCAAGACCTGGTGCGCCACTTCTTGGCCCGGGAGTTTCGGGGCAAGGCCATGGTGGTCTCCCTGGACAAGGCCACGGCCCTGAAGATGCACGACAAGGTGCGCAAGCACTGGGCCGCGGAGCAGGAGGCCGTGGAAGGCGAGCTGGGACACCTGGCCTACCTGCCCCCCGACCAGCGCCGGGCCCCCGAGGTCCGGCAACGCCAGGCGGAGCTCAAAGGGCGCCTGGAGGTGCTGGCCAGCACGGACATGGCCCTCATCGTCTCGCCCGGCCAGAACGAGATCGCCCAGATGAAGGCCCTGGGTCTGGACATCGAGCCCCACCGCAAGCGCATGAACGACTCCCAGCCCCCCCTGGCGGAGCGTTTCAAGGACCCCGAGGACCCCCTGCGGGTGGTGTTCGTATGCGCCATGTGGCTGACGGGCTTCGACGCGCCGAGCTGTTCGACGGTCTACCTGGACAAGCCCATGCGCAACCACACGCTGATGCAGACCCTGGCCCGGGCCAACCGGGTGTTCCCCGGCAAGCACAGCGGCGTCATCGTGGACTACGCCAACGTCCTGGCCTCCCTCGAGCAGGCCCTGGCCCTCTACGGGGCCGGCCAGGGGGGCCGGAGCCCCGTCCACGACAAGAGCGAGCTGGTCGAGGAGCTGCGCGCCGCCGTGGCCGAGGCCACAGCCTTCTGCGCCGGCCATGGGGTGAAGCTGGCGGACATCGAGGACCGTCCCGCCGGGTCCCTGGAGCGCCTGCAGGCGGTGGCCGACGCCGTGGACGCCCTGATCTCACCCGACCCCCTGCGCACCGAGTTCCTGGGCCACGAGAGGCTGGTCAGCACCCTCTACGGCGCGGTGAAGCCGCACGTAGCGGCCCTGGAGTTCACCAGCCGGGTCTCCTGCCTGGCCACCCTGGCGGCGGAGATCCGCTCCCGGCTGAATCCCGAGCCGCCGGACATCTCGGCCGTGATGGGCGGGATCCAGGACCTCCTCGACGAGTCCATCCTGGGCATCACCATCCGCGACCAGGGCCCGCCCGCCCTGGACCTCTCCCGGATCAACTTCGAGGCCCTGGCCCAGCGCTTCAAGGAATCCAAGCACAAGAACACGGACCTGGAACGGCTGAAGGCAGCCCTGCGCGCCCGCATCGTGAAGCTGGTGCGCCTCAACCGGACCCGGACCGACTTCGCCCAGAAGTTCGAGGAGCTGATCGAGAGCTACAACGCGGGCAGCCGCAGCATCGAGGAACTCTTCGAAGAGCTCCTCAAGCTCAGCCAGAGCCTGACGGACGAGCAGGAGCGCCACGTCCGCGAGAACATGACCGAGGAGGAACTGGTCCTCTTCGACATCCTCACCCGCCCCGCGCCGGAGCTCAAGCCCCGAGGAGCGCGCCGAGGTCAAGAAGGTGGCCCGGGACCTGCTCCACCGCCTCAAGGAACTCCTGGTCCTGAACTGGCGCCAGAAACTCAGCGCCCGGGCGCGGCTGAAAGATGCCATCGAGGACACCCTGGACACAGGCCTCCCGCGGGCCTACACCCCCGACCTCTACAAGCAGAAGTGCAGCGCCGTGTTCGAGCACGTCTACGAGTGCTACCCCGAACGCGACCAGGGGGTCTACGCCGAGGCCGTGTGAGGAGGCGTCATTGCGCGCGCGCTCCAGGGCTTGGCTTGTGTATGGCCTCGGGTCAATTTTCGGACACAAATCGGCTTGTGTATGGCGGGTCGGACTCAAAAGACCTCGCGGCCCTCAGCGCAGTTCAACAACCCGACAAAGGCCAGGATTGCTGGACGCCTCCCACTCTGCTCCCGAACGGTACGCAGAACACCTGCCTCCCGTAGTTTGCGCAAGAAGGGCAGGGCCGTCTGTTTGGGGATCCCCGAGCGTTGCACGAAGTCGCTGGACCGGAAGACAGGTCGATCGAACAAGCTGTCCAGGACGGCAATCGCGTACTGCGAGTGGGTCAGGTCGATGATTCGCTGCTTCATCCGCTCATACAGATCCATGATCGCCCGAACCTTGTCGGTATTAGCCACCGCCTGGCGCTGCACCGCGTCAAGGAAGAATGCCACCCAGGCCGTCCAATCCCTCGCTCTGCTGAGACCTTGCAGACAGGCGTAGTAGTCCTCCCGATGGGCCTCCAGATACTCGCTCAGGTAGAACATGGGCGTCGCCAGGACTCGCTTGTGGTAAAGGAACAGGGGAATCAGCAGACGCCCCACACGCCCGTTTCCATCACTGAAAGGGTGGATCAACTCGAACTGGGCGTGCATGATGGCCGCCTGTACGAGAAGATCCACGTCCTGCCCGGACAAGTAGCGTTCCCAGGCCTGAAGATGGTCGAGCAGACAGAACGGGGATGGCGGCACAAAGGTGGCCTGCCCGATCGCGCACCCGTAAGGTCCGATCCAGTTCTGCTCGCGCCGGAACTCGCCCGGAGACCTGGTGGCCCCTCGGACACTGTCCAGGAGGACAGAGTGCATCTGTCTCACCAGGCCGAGGTTGATGGGACGGTCTGCCACGTGACCCGCAGCCAACCCCAGAACCTTTCGGTAGTTTAGAATTTCCTGGATATCCTTGACCTTCTCCCCCTCGAAGTCGAATCCGGCCTCGAATTCCAGCACCTCATCCACTGTGGCCTGGGTCCCCTCGATCTTGGATGACAGAACTGCCTCCCGGTTGGTCAGGGGCGACAGCATCACTGCGGGGTTGATGACGCTCTGCAGCAACCCGTCGTAGCGCGCTAGAGCCGCATTGGCCGGGCCGATCCTGGGGAACAACCTGGCAAGGTCCAGATCTGCGATCGGGAGAGATTCGGGAAGGTATGGTTTCATCGCCTGCTCCTCTCGTGAGATAGCGAGCCAGCCAGGAGTCATGGGGCCCGAGGCTCCACGGGGCCAACCTCGGCCCGCCCCGGATCGGTCAGGCCGACACGCCGGAAGGCCACCAGAGTTCGAGCAACCATGGCAACCCTACCTCGGCCCCTTCGGCCGCTCCCCCGAAGGTCCCAAAGCCAAGCATACATTGTGTATGGCCTCGGGTCAATTTTCGGACACAAATCGGCTTGTGTATGGCGGGTCGGACTCAATGCTCCCCCTCCCCCGCGCCTGCCCCTTCCAGCCTCCCTCGTGAAGCTGCCGGGCCCGGTTCCGTCATTCCGGGACAGCCCTGGTGGGCTGCGGGAGAGCAGGTATCCCCGAAGTGCGGGAAAGTGGGTGCCCTTGACATCTGCGGGGATCCGGGTCGGTCACCCGTCCCAGCGGGGGCAGGACCAGGCGCTGGCGCGTCAAGCACCGGTCGCGACAAGGCGAAACGCGCATGTCGCTTTGGGGGCGCGGGCCAGGCCTTCGCGCATCTGGCCCGCAGGCGTAGATGATTGATTCCCTTATTCTGCGTGAACAGACCGGCGTAGATTCCCGATGGTTCCATGCCACACCTGGCTCTTGAGTGAATAATTTTACACGCTGTTCGGTGCCCCTTTTCAACCCCATAAGTTATAATGTGAATGGCCGCCAGAGGCGCGGCCCACCCGGCAGCCAGACTGCCGAACGGGAGGGGGATCCCGTGAGCATCACCGGTACGCTTCCGTCTTCCCGAGCCCTTCCCTCGAATTTCCCCGGACCCGGCCCTGAGCAATTCCCTGAATCCGGGCCGGCGACCCGTCACCCTGAGGTCGAGAGCCTGCCAGACGAGGAACTCCTGACCTCGGCCCTGTCGGCCTCGGTGGCCCTGGTCCAGGAACGACTCTTCCTGGGGCGCTGCCTCCTGGAGATCCAGCGGCGCGACCTGTGGAGCCAGTGGGGCTTCAGTTGCCTCAACCAGTTCCTGACCCTGGGTCTGCAGATGGACCCCCGCGAGGGCCGGGAGGCCCGCCGCGTGGCCCAGGCCCTGGAAGACCTGCCGATGCTGGCCGAAGCGGCCGAAACGGGCCGGGTCCGTTGGGCCAACCTGCGCGAGGTGGTGCGAGTAGCCACCCCCCAGACCGAGGAGTTCTGGACGCACGCGGCCCTGACGCGGCGCTACCGCCCCCTGTGCCGGATGGTCCGGCGGGCCCTGGACGGCGGCCAGGCGGCCGACGAACCCGAGGAGCGCGACAGCACGGGCACGCGCCTGCACATGAACCTGCTGCCCGAAGAGGTCGAGTTGATCAAGGCCGCCACCGCGGCTCTGTCGGCCCAGGCCGAGCGGATGCTGGACCCCTTGGAGGCCTGGCTGGACATGTGTCGGCAGGTCGTGGAGGGACGGCTGCGCACCACCCCCGACCAGTTGCAGAAGACCCGCGAGATGGTCGCGGAACTGGAGGTCCTGCGAGAGGAGCAGGACATGCGGGAGTTCCAGGCCGTGGCCCGGGAGGTGGCAGACCAGGAACGACACGCGCGTGTCATGAACGGCGGGTCCCAAGTGCGAGAGGGCGAGCTCTCCGGTGGCGCCTGGGAGATCATGGACCGGATGCCTGGCCTGCCCTGGGCGGCAGCCGCCACCGAAGAGGCGCCCATCCCCGGAGATCCCGACCTGGGCGTGGCCTGGCGCAGCCGGGTTCCCCACTGGGACGAAGCCGACCAGCGCGCCCGCCATCCCGGCGCGGCGATGCGGCGCCACGTCCTGCGCCGCGACGGCTTCCGCTGCGCCTGCCCGGAGTGCCCGCATGATGTCTGGCTGGACATCCACCACGTCAGCTTCTGGTGCAGCGGCGGGCTGACCGTGCCCGAGAACCTGGTGCTGTGCTGCTCGAAGTGCCACGCCAACATCCACGACGGCAACCTGCGGGTCACCGGCAACGCCGAGCAGGGTCTGACCTGGACCGATCGCCGCGGCCGCCCCCTGGGCGCCTGGACCGAGGCCGAGCTGGCCTTGGCGGCGCAGGAGGCGCTGGGGCGCCGGCGGGGCCTTGTGGGCCGGGCGGGCCGGGATTGGGCCCCTGGATGACACGCGCGTGTCGGTGGTGGGGGCGGAGGGCTGGCAGCCCCTGGCTGGTCTTGCCTTGAGCGCCGTCAGCAGGCCATCTCGGCAGCCGTGGCCGGGGGACCTCCCGCGCGCGGCGGGGAGGCGCGCGGCGGGGAAGCGCGAATCGGGCTCGGGCCACGCTGCCGAAGGGATGCCTCGCCATGTCCGCTCCATGCATCGCCCCGGACCAGGAGACCCGAGACCTGGCCCTGGACCCGACCGGCTCGTTCCTGGTGCAGGCCCCGGCGGGCTCGGGGAAGACGGGTCTTCTGACCCAGCGCTACCTGACGCTGCTGGCCACGGTCTCGGAACCTGAGGAGATCCTGGCCATCACCTTCACCCGCAAGGCGGCTGGTGAGATGCGCGACCGCCTGGTCCGAAGCCTGGCTCGAGCCGCGGCCCCCCCACCCGAGGACGCCTTTGCCCGGCGCACCTGGTCGCTGGCGCGCGAGGTCCTCGAGCAGGATCGGCGGCGAGGCTGGGGGCTGACCGACAATCCCTCGCGGCTGCGGATCCAGACCATCGACTCGCTGTGCCACGGCCTGGCCCGCCAGATGCCGGTCCTCTCGCAGTTCGGATCTCCCCTGGAGGCGGTGGAGGACGCCCAGGAACTCTACCTGAAGGCCGCCCGCGAGGCCTTGAAGCACCTGGACTCCCAGACCCGCTGGGCTCCCGCCGTCGAGCGGTTGCTGCGCCACCTCGACAACGACCTGGTCCGGGTCGAGCGCCTGGTGGCCGAGATGCTCTCGCGCCGCGACCAGTGGCTTCGCCACGTGGCCCCCCCCGAGCGGAGCCGTCTGCGCCCCGTCCTGGAAGAAGGCCTGGTGCGCGCCCTGAGTGAGGAGCTCGGGACGCTCCGGGCCCTCTTTCCGGGATCGGCCGTCCAGGAGCTTCTGGAGATGGCCCGCTACGCCCTGAGCCAGGGGAACCTGGAGCTGGCTCCCCTGGGCGAGCGGAGGACCCTGCCGGGAGACCGACCCGAAGATCTGCCGGCCTGGGTTGCCCTGACCGGACTCCTGCTGACCGCCAGCGGAGAGTTTCGCCGACGGGTGGACCAGCGCCAGGGCTTCCCGGCGGCGGGCAAGGGGCCGGGCAGCCTGGAGCGCAAGCTGTACAAGGAGCGCTTCGGGGCCCTGTGCCTGGACCTGGCGGAGATCGAGGACCTGTCACGCCGCCTGGCCGGCGTCCGGCGACTCCCTCCCCCGGCCTACGAGGACCGGCAGTGGGAGGTCCTGGAGGCCTTCTTCGAAGTCCTGATGCTGGCCACCGCGCAACTGACGCTGGTCTTCCGCGAAGCCGGCCGCTGCGATTTCACCGAGTTCTCGTTGAAGGCCGTCGAGGCCCTGGGGCCCGAAGACGCCCCCACCGACCTGGCCCTGGCGCTGGACCACCGGATCCGCCACCTCCTGGTGGATGAGTACCAGGACACCTCCACCTCCCAGGACCGGCTGCTGCGCTGCCTGACGGCCGGCTGGGAGCCGGGGGATGGCCGGACGCTGTTCCTGGTGGGCGACCCCATGCAGTCGATCTACCGCTTCCGGGACGCCGAGGTCGGGCTCTTCCTGCGGGCCCGGGACGAGGGGCTGGGTGCCCTGCCCCTGCGCGCCCTCTCGCTGACCAGCAACTTCCGCTCGCAGGCCGCCCTGGTGGACTGGTTCAACCAGTGCTTCAGCCGGGTCTTCCCCCACACCGAAGACCGCAACACCGGCGCCATCTGCTACTCCGCGGCCACGGCCTCGCGCCCCGCCCTGCCGGGTCCCGGAGTCCTGGTCCACCCCCTGTACCAGGAGGACCCCCGGGTCGAGGCGGCCGAGGTGGTCAAGGTCATCCAGGAGGAGAGGAGCGCGGACCCTCATGCCCGCCTGGTGGTGCTGGTCCGCAGCCGCGAGCACCTGCGCGAGATCCTGCCCGCACTCCGCCAGGCCGACCAGCCCTTCCAGGCCGTGGAGCTGGAGAAGCTGGACACCCGCCCGGTGGTCCAGGATCTGCTGGCCCTGACCCGGACCCTGCTGCACGCCGGCGACCGGGTGGCCTGGCTGGCCGTGCTGCGGGCCCCCTGGTGTGGCCTGACGCTTCACGACCTGACGCTGCTGGCCGCGGGCGAGGAAGCGGCCCTGCCCGACCTGCTGGCCGACCCGGTGGCCCTGGATCGGCTCTCTCCCGACGCTCGCGCACGCGCCGGACGGGTGCACGACATCCTGCAGGAGGCCTGGAGCTCGCGTCGCCGCCAGCCCCTGCGGCGCTGGGTGGAAGGGACCTGGATGGCCCTGGGGGGACCGGCGTGCCTGGCTCAGCCCGGCGATCTGGAGGATGCCCTGGCGTACCTGGCCATCCTGGATGGCTTTGACGAGCGCTCGGAGTGGCCCGACGTGGCGGATCTGAACTCCAGGCTTCGCCGTCTCTTCGCCCGCCCCGACCCCTCGGCGGGCCCTCGGCTGCAGGTCATGACCATCCATCGGGCCAAGGGCCTGGAGTTCGACGTCGTCCTTCTTCCGGGGCTGGGGCGGCGGACCCGTCGTCCAGGCCAACCCCTGATGCTGTGGGCCGAGCGTCTCAACCAGGTCGGCACCACCGACCTGCTGTTGGGCCCGATCACCGAGATCGGCCGGGACCGGGACCCCGTCTACTCCTGGCTGGCCGACGTCGAGGCCCGTCGGGAGGTCAACGAGACGTCCCGGCTTCTGTATGTGGCGGCCACCCGGGCCATCCGGCGGCTGCACCTCTTCGGCCAGGTGGACCGCGATGCCGAGACCGGCGAGGTGGCCGAGCCGCCCGAAGGCACCATGCTGGGATTGCTCTGGCCGGTGGTGGCAGCGGACTTCGCGCCGGGACAGGCCGGCCCCGAGGCCTGTCTCCTGCCCGCCGAAGAGCCCCCGCCGCCAATCCCGGGAACGACGTTCGACGAGGAGGATCCCCTGGCCGACCCCCTGCCCCCCCTGCGGCGCCTGGAAGCCGAACCGCGACTCCCCGACCCTCCCCCCGCCGTGGCCCTGCGCCCGCAGCGGGACGAGACCCTGGAGGAGGCCCCGGAATTCCGCTGGGCCAGCGAGACGGTGCGCCACGTGGGCACCCTGGTCCATCGCGTCCTGCGATCCATCTCCCATGAGGGTCTGGCGGCGTGGGACGCCTCACGCCTGGAGGCGATGCCAGGGGCCCTGCGCGCGGCCCTGGTCCGACTGGGCGTCCCCCAGGACGAACTGCAGGCCGGGACCCGGGCCGCGATGCAGGCCCTGTCGGGTCTTCTGGATTGCCCCCGAGGCCGCTGGATCCTGGATCCGACCCACCGCGAGGCGCGCAGCGAGTATGCCCTGGCGGGCCGCCTGCACGGGCGGGTGGTGCGCGTCCAGGTGGACCGCACCTTCGTCGACGACCAGGGCGTCCGCTGGATCGTGGACTACAAGACGGGAACCCACGAGGGGGGAGAGCTGGAAGCCTTCCTGGACTCCGAACAGCAGCGCTATCGTCCGCAGATGGAGCGCTATGCCAGGTTGATGCAGCGCCTGGACCCGCGACCGTTGCGGCTGGGCCTGTACTTCCCGCTGCTGAGGGGATGGCGGGAGTGGAGCCCAGAGAGTTGAGGGCGCCCGACCCTCAGGCGCCGGGCGGAGGCTGCGGGCGTCCCCGGACCACCAGCCCCAGCATCCCGGCCAGCACGCCCGCCATGCCGAGCCGGCCCAACCCCTGGAAGAACCCTCCGATCTCCACGCTGCGATGCAGCAACCTCATCTGCCCGAAGAGATAGTTCCAGTCGTGGCCCTCCAGGGGATCGGCCCCGAAGAGCGGCAGCAGCAGGAAGCGGGCATCCTTCATGTAGATGCCCATGTTCTGCATCGAGGCGAAAAGCCACAGCAGGGCCACGCAGGCCGAGAACGGCTCGCGTCGCTTCCAGAAGAAGTAGACGGCGAATCCCAGGGGCAGACCCAACTGGGCCAGGGTGCCCCCCGCCGCCACCAGGAACCTGGGTGCAAAGGGCATCAGCACCAGGTGCCCGGCCTCGTGGAAGGGCAGGATCGCATAGTCCAGCAGGCCGAAGTGGGCGGGGCGGGTGAAGTAGGGATACGACAGCCAGCCCGCCAGGATCAGGACCCCCACGTGGAAGCGCCAGCGCCAGGCGTCCTGCAGGTACTGCATCTCCAAGGCCACCCCGTGGGCCGCCTGGCAGGCCCGGGAGGTCGGCGCCGCGAGCTCGCCCTGGCACTGGAAACAGGCCAATTCCCCCGAGCGGTTGCTGGCCCCGCACTGCGGGCAGCGCACGTAGCCCCCCCGACTCACGCAGGGTCCTCGGCGGAAGCCGCCACGCCGACCAGCCCTCGGGATCGCCGCAGGCGCAGGCGGACCGACCAGACCAGCCATCCCAGGCCCAGCACCAGGATCCCCCCCATCCACGCGGTATACCAGTCGGGAAGATTCCTTCCGAAGACCCACACGTAAGTCCAGGGCGACAAGGTGCTGGAGAGGTTCAACAAGGCCAGCGCGGGGATGGGCTGGAAGCAGCGCCGTCGGACCAGGGCCACGATCCGCGCCAGGGTCCAGCAGAAGACCACGCTCTTGAGCGCGTACAGGGCCGCAAAGACCAGGGGATCAACCTGGTAGTAATGCGTCAGGTGGTTCCAGCAGAAGGTCCACCAGGCGGACAGGTCAGACGACACAAGAGCATTCTACCACGGATGGCGCCAGGACAAGACAACCGGCCCCCCGGGCACAAGCCACGAGGAGCCGGCGGGTGGGGTCGTCGGGCGTCCGAGCGACCTTCAGATTCAGCGCCCCGGGGGGATCGCCGCGTAGTACAGGCCGTCGGGGTTGCGGAAGACCAGGTGGCTTCCCTGGGCGGCCAGCCGCAGGACGCCGGGCTTCTTGTTCTGCAGTCCGGGCAGGGGCCTCAGGTCATAGCCCGACTGCTGTCGGCCATAGAGCAGGTTGATCAGTTGGCCTGCCTTGCGCCCCTCGGTCAGGACCAGCGTGCCGGCATCGTCCGAGATGAACGGATAGTTGTACTCCCGCTCGGGTGGAAGGGCGGGGGCCTCCCAGCGGGCTCCGCTGGAGGCATCGAAGAGCATCGCCAGCGAAAGCCCCTGCTTCGAGACGCCCGTCAAGGCCAGGTGCTCCCCCATGCCCAGCATGCTGGTGACGCGC
>Ga0334898_1003863_pt1 | contig 11673 bp, 10 predicted proteins | sample GraSluR3_MG_10_FD_207228 | JGI IMG/M metagenome (GOLD analysis project Ga0334898, IMG submission 207228) | Sludge microbial communities from methane-producing bioreactor in Wageningen University, Netherlands - Granular Sludge_3_08-R3 | ecosystem: Engineered > Bioreactor > Anaerobic >... | reverse complement strand
AATGTATCTTTCGAACTGGTCAGGTAATCCTTGCAAAGATTCTCTATCCGTATCCTAGCCATGTCTATGCAACCTCTCTTCAAGTATTCCCACCAAGCGGGACAGCACCAGGGTGATCACCAGGTAGACCAATGCGACAATGAGCATCGTCTCCAGGGACAGGAAGGTCCTGGAAATATATTCCCTTCCCTTTCTGAGGATATCGCTGAGCGCGATGGTCGATACCAAAGACGAATCCTTGAGCATCGATATGAATTCATTGCCTATCGCAGGCAACACGACCTTGATGGTTTGCGGAAGGATGATGTAGCGGAAGGCCTGTCCCCTGGAGAGTCCCAAAGCGATCGCAGCTTCCATCTGTCCTTTGGGTATCGCCTGGATTCCTGCCCTGACGATCTCCCCCATATAGGCCCCGAAACAAATGGACAGGGCTGCCACCGCGGCGGACATGCCCTCGATCTGAAAGATCCTTCCCATCGCGTAATAGATGAAGATCAGCTGTACCAGAAGGGGAATCCCACGGATGAATTCCACATACACGCCACTGATCATATTGACCACGCGACTTTTGGAAACGGCACCCAAACCGGTGAATAGACCGATGATCATTGCTCCCATGATGGCGAGAATCGTCACTTGGAAGGTGGTGGGAGCCCCTTTGATGACCACTAGGAATATCGATCTATATGGATCCGGGACGAAGATCACCAACGAAGAGAGCAATGCGATTGCAAGGAAGAAGGTGATCCTCCAGGCGTTGAAGACATTGTTGTCGTTCTTGTTTGGGATCAACACTCCGTCGGTCATTTGGATTGCCGTCGGTTTCTTTCCATTCTCATGACGATCCTTCGACACGACTTTCGCGACGAGCGAAGGATTTGGCTTATAGGAGGATTCCGATATGTGCTTCTGTTCCATGGTGCCTCTACAAATGGGTGAACCGAAGCGTAGACTTACGCTCCGGTTCCCGTTCTCGCATGTTCGTTGGTTCTACAGGATGTTCCACTTGGCCTTCAACTCGGCGATCGTGCCATCGGCTTCGAGCGCGGCAAGATTTTCGTTGATGATGGTGAGCAACTCGGTGTTGCCTTTCTTCACCGCCATGGCGATCTGTTCGACATCACCGGCGAGTGAACCTGCGCTCTTGAGCTTGTTTTGGTAGTTTTCATTGGCCAGGACGAAATCACTGGCAATAATGGAATCGGCTACCACGGCATCGAGGTTGTTGTTCAACAGGTCTTCAACAGCAAGTCCGATCTCATCATAGGCCTTGACGGTGACTCCTGCGATCTTTTCCACAGCGAAGTTGCCTGTGGTACCGATCTGTACACCTATCGTCTTGCCTGCAAGATCCTTTTCACCTTTGATCGAATTGTTGTCAGAGTTCACCACGATGGATTGGGTGACTTCAAGGATGGGAGTGGTGAAGTCCATGGTGGCTTTTCTTTCTTCCAGCACGGTGACACCCGAAGCGACCGCATCATATGCTCCATTGGCGAGTCCTGCGAAGATTCCGTCCCAAGCGACGTTCCTCACTGTCATCGGAATTCCCGAACGCTCGCTCATCGCTGCGATCAGATCGATCTCGAAACCGACAATCTCTCCATTCTCATCGACGAACTCAAGCGGTGGCCAGGTACAGTCGGAACCGAACACATAGCCTTCCTTCTCCTTGTCTCCAGCTGCGAAGAGCATGGTCATGGAGACCAACAGCAGGATACCCAACAACATGGCTTTTTTCATAGCAACCTCCAAAACATTACAGATTGCCAAAAGTTACATAATTATACAGCCAATGTCAATGAGATTTGCATAAATATTCATAAAATGAGCGTAAAAAGAATTCCGTTTGTGAATCCAACCACCATTCCACCCAAAACTTGGATAAAACTGTGTCCCAGCATGGTCTTGAGGTTCTCGGGAGTAAACTGCCCATCCTCATGGATCTGGGCAAGCAAACGGCTCCATTCGTTGATCACTTCGGCCTGTTTTCCCGCTGCCCGTCGTATACCCATCGCGTCGTGCATGATGATGAGGCTGAAGGTAAGGCAAATGGCGAAGGCGAGACTGGATACTCCTTCTGTGATGAAGACACTGGTGCACAGTGCGACCACCATGGCGGTATGGGAGGAGGGCATGCCACCTGTACTGAAGAACAGTTCCGGTTGGAATCTGCGCTCAAACGGCCAGATAAGGAAAGGCTTGAGGAATTGGGCTACGAATGCAGCGGCGAGCGCAGCTACCAGTGGCCTGTTCGAAAGCAGTATCTCCATGATGATACTGTACCCCATTTCGAGATTGTTCGGCAATATGGCGAAAATGGCTTGCATCCCATGGTGGAAGTTGGGTACAACACGAACATGGATCATTCACGTGAATCTTCGGTGCAATCCGCGATCATCAACAGTGCCTCGTTTTTCGCACAATTCGCGATCTCCATGGTGAATCTAGCTCTTGTATACCATCTGAGGGTGAAATTTTCATTGTCGGCCCAAATGGTGGGACTTTCGGCAGCCATCTATACCACCACGTATTTCTTGTGCTGTCTTGTCCTGGGACGATTGGCATCGCATCTCAAACCACGACATAGTGTGGAATTGTCGATGTTGGGGATGGCTGGTGCGACCGCGATCGTCATTGCGACCGACCGTGTGTCGATCGCGTTCATGGCACTTGTGCTCTATGGCGTGTCGATGTCCTTTCTGTGGCCACAGATCGAAGGGTGGTTGGCCAGAGGCAAGGAAGGTCGGTCACTCAACAAGGCCACCAGTAGCTTCAATGTGGCGTGGAGCGTGGGAGCAGCCCTCTCGCCGTACCTTACCGGGATGCTGTTGGAACGCTCGACAGGTGCGGCGCTCTTTGCAGGACTGCTGTTGTTTGTTGCGGTATTCCTACTCATCCTCCTTTCGACGTATCTGGTGCCGGGTATTCGGGCAGTGGTATCCGAAAGACACAATCTCGACATCTCCTCGGCAGTGGACGCGAGTACACCGCTGAGGTTCCTCTCATGGGCCGGGGTACTCACCGTGTATGCCTCATTGGCGGTGACACTCACCATCTTCCCCATGCATGCGATGGACAACCTGCCGTTTTCCGAATCGATGGTGGGGTTTCTTCTATTCGTAAGAGGGATGTCCACCGTGGTGATGTTTCTGTTGATGGGAAAAAGCAGCATATGGCATTTCAAACGAAAACTCGTGCTTACGACCCAAATGCTTGTCGCGTTGGTATGTGTGGTGGGGACACGAATGACATCCTTGGTTTCCCATGTGATTTTCTTTTTTCTCTTTGGGGTGCTGTTCGCCATGTCCTATTCCTACAGTATCTTCCATGGAGCTTCCGGTAGCGTGAACAGATCGCAACGGATGCTCATCCACGAAGTGTTGCTGACCATCGGAACGGTACTGGGTTCGTTGGTCGGAGGAACGGTCTACCAACACTTCGGGTTTGCCGAAGTGCTCCTTGCCTGCGCCGTATTGGTGATGGTGCCAGTGGTGTACAGCATGGTCAGAAAGGTCGTTGGTTAGTTCGTCCCCTGTACCAAACCGATGTTTTCAGGCATTATTGACATAATCCAAAAATCGAGGAGTGAAGCATGGGTGCAACATTGACATACAAGATATTGCGTGAGCATTTGGTTGAAGGCGAACTGCAGGCCGGTAAGGGTATCGCCATACGCATCGACCAAACGCTTACACAGGATGCCACGGGAACAATGGCGTACCTGCAGTTCGAATCTTTGGGTTTGGACAGGGTGAAGAATGAACTTGCGGTGAGTTATGTGGACCACAACACGATCCAAGTCGGATTTGAAAATGCCGACGACCACAAATACCTTCAAAGCGTTGCCCAAAAATATGGTATCGTATTCAGCCGTCCCGGCAATGGAATTTGCCATCAGGTCCACCTGGAACGTTTCGGGGCACCGGGAAAAACCCTGTTGGGTTCCGATTCCCATACACCGACCGGAGGTGGTCTTGGTATGATCGCCATCGGAGCGGGAGGACTCGACATCGCGGTTGCCATGGGGGGAGGTGCGTTCCATCTCGTCGCACCCAAAGTGATCGGGATACGTCTTACACGGAGGCTTCGTCCTTGGGTATCGGCGAAGGATGTCATCCTCACTGTATTGGAACGTTATGGTGTGAAGGGCAATGTGAACTGTGTATTCGAATACACGGGGCCGGGTGTGGATACCCTTTCGGTTCCCGAGCGGGCGACCATCTGCAATATGGGAGCCGAATGTGGCGTCACCACCTCGCTGTTCCCATCCGACGAACTCACACGAAAATTCCTCAAGGCCCAAGGGAGGGAAGACTCTTTCCGTTCCATGGCGGCTGATGAGGATGCGACCTACGATGATGTGTTCGAGTTGGACCTTGGAACCGTGGTACCCAAGACCGCAGCTCCCCATTCTCCAGGCAATGTCGTGGATGTGCAACAGTTGAAGGGGATGAAAGTGGATCAAGTGCTTATCGGCAGCTGTACGAACAGTTCGTATGCCGAACTGCATCGGGTGGCCGAAATCCTCGATGGACACACCGTCTCTACCGATGTGAGTCTGGGAATCGCTCCGGGTTCGAGGGAAGTGATGTTGATGCTCTCACGCGAAGGTTCGCTCGGGAAACTCATCGCAGCCGGAGCACGAATACTGGAAAGTGCCTGTGGATTCTGTATCGGAAACCACCAGAGCCCGGGTTCCGATGCAGTCTCGTTGCGCACGAACAATAGGAACTTCGAAGGAAGAAGCGGCACAAAAAGTGCCCAGGTCTATCTGGTGAGTCCGGAGACAGCCGCACTTGCAGCGATAACAGGTGAATTCGTGAATCCGCTTTCCGATCATGGAATAACCTATCCCGCGCCGGTGGATCCCGATGCCTTCATCGTAGACGATGGAATGTTGGTGTTTCCTCCAGAAGATGGATCGAAAGTGGATATCTTGCGTGGACCGAATATAGGCGAACCGCCGAAGAGCGAACCTTTGGCGGATGAACTGGAAGGTGTGTGCACACTGAAGGCGGGTGACAAGATCACCACCGACCACATCATGCCCGCCGGTGCCAGACTGAAATATCGTTCCAATATTCCCGCCTATGCGAAATATACCTTCGAGGGAGTCGACCCCACATTCCATGATCGGGCCATGGTGAATAGGAACGAAGGCAAGGCCAACTTTGTGGTTGCCGGTGTCTCGTACGGCCAGGGTTCGAGTCGTGAACATGCGGCTATCTGTCCGATGTATCTCGGAGTGAAGGCGGTGATCGCCAAATCGTTCGAGAGGATCCATCAAGCCAACCTCTGCAACTTCGGGATATTGCCATTGGAATTCGTCGATGAGGACGACTACACCAACATCGACCAAGGCGATGTGTTGAAACTTTCGGCCATCCACAATGCCTTGCAGCGGATGTTGGCGGAAGGAACTCCGATCATGCTGCACAATGTCACCAAAGGCATCGATATTCCATTGGTGGCAAGGATCACCGCCAGGCAGCATGAATTGCTCACCTATGGTGGATTGTTGAACCATACCAAGCGGTAATGTGAAACAGCCTGTCTTGCATCATACAAGACAGGCTGTCGTTCAACGATCGCTCAAGTTCTGGACTTTTCTCACGTATGGTCCATCGTAGACCTGACGAGGTCTTCCTATCTTCCCATACGGATCCTTCTTCCATTCCAACCAGTGGGCTATCCAACCGGGCAATCTGCCCATGGCGAACATGCAGGTGAACATGTTGGTGGGGATTCCCATCCTCCTGAAGATCAATCCGGTGTAGAAGTCGACATTGGGATACAGACTCCTCTCCTTGAAATAATCGTCGTTGACCGCGGCATCCTCGAGTTCCAAAGCAAGGTCGAGCAAAGGATCATGCTCGCCATCCTCCGATAGGACTTCCTTGCAAAGACGCTTCGCTATCTTGGCTCTCGGATCGTAGGTCTTGTAGACACGATGTCCGAATCCCATCAAAAGGATTTCCTTGTTTTTCGCCTTTTTCACAATGTCCTGGGCAGTCCATCCGTTGGCATGGGCTGTTTCGAGCATCTCGATCACCGCCTGGTTGGCTCCACCATGTTTGTATCCCCAAAGGGCACAGATGCCTGCAGAGATCGAGGCATAGAGGTTGGCCTCACTGCTCGCGATCAACCTCACCGCGGTCGTCGAGCAGTTCTGCTCATGGTCCGCATGAAGGATGAGCAACTGGTTGAGTGCCTTCACATGCAACGGATTGATCTGGTATTCGATCACCGGAGATTTGAACATCATGTTGAGGAAGTTCTCACAATAGCTGTACTTGTAGGAAGGGTTGACGAACTCCTGTCCCTTCATGTGACGGTAGGTGAATGCAGTGATGGTACGAATTTTCGATACCAGACGAGTCACCGCGAAGTCGACCTGCAGCTCAGGATCGATATCATCCATCTCGGGATAGAATGCCGAGAGGGATACCGACATGGCCGCCAGCACCGACATCGGATGGGCATCGAAGGGATAACCTCTGAAGAAGCTCTGCATATCGAAATGCAACAACGACTCCTTGTTGAGCAATTCGGCATAGTGTTTCCTCTGTTCGGCATTCGGCAGCTCACCTTTGATGAGAAGGTAGGCGACCTCGACGAAATCACAATTTTCCACCAGATCCTCGATATCGTATCCACGGTAGCGAAGGATGCCCTGTTCGCCGTTAACATAACAGATGCTGCTGGTACAACTGCCCGTATTCACAAATCCCGGATCATAGGTGATGTAACCGGTCTCCTTGCGCAACGAGTGGATATCTATCGATTTCGCACCCATGTTGTCGGTGATGACCGGAATCTGTATCGGTTCCTTGTCAGGTAACGATAATGTGGCGAATTCCTTGTTGATCTCCATAACGCCTCCTTTTGGTGTGGTGGATCACGTGCTATTGCGACGTGCCGTTGAGTTTGTCGAGTGCCAATACCAGCGCTTGTGTTCCCAGATTGCCTCCACCCGAGCCCTGCAGTGCGATGTATAGCTGCTGGACCAAAGCGAGACCGGGAAGCGCAAGTCCCATGTTCCTGGATTCCTCCAAGGCGATCCCCATATCCTTCACGAAGTGGTCGATCATGAACCCCGGATTGAAATCATCTTGTAGCACACGTGGTGCGAGATTGTCCAGTGTCCAGCAACCAGCCGCCCCTTTGGATATCGTATCCACCAGAGTCTTCCCATCGAGGCCCGCCCTGCGGGCATACAACAATGCCTCCGATACTCCTATCATCGTTCCTGCGATTACGATCTGGTTGCACATCTTGGTATGCTGTCCCGATCCCGGTTTCCCCTGCAGCACATGTGACTTGCCCATCTTTTCAAAGAACGGGTTCAATGTGGCGAAGCTGGCTTTGTTGCCGCCGGCCATGATGGAGAGTGTGCCGTTGCGGGCTCCCACATCTCCACCGGAAACCGGAGCGTCAATGCTGTCGCATCCAAGCTCGACCGCCCTTTCGTTGATGCGAAGGGCGAGCGAAGGTTTGGTGGTGGTCATGTCAACGAAGATGGTACCTTCCTGGGCATTGGCGAACAATCCGTCGGGACCGAAATAGACCTGTTCGACATCCGAAGGATGTCCTACTATCGTGAAGATGAGTTTCGCGTTGCGCGCGATTTCGGCAGGGCTGTCCACAGCAATCGCCCCTTCTTCTACGAGTGGGTCTGTTTTCGATTTCGTGCGATTGTAGACATATGTCTTGGATGCGAGGGGAAGTATATGGTGGCACATCCACCGTCCCATGACTCCCGTCCCGATCCATCCGACTACAGGTATTTCGTCAACTTGCTTCATTTTGGGCCTCCTGTCTGATGTGGGTAGCGTCCATGGTACCCGATAACTTGTGAAAAGAAAATAGTTGGACAATCATTGCGTGCAAGACGATGATATGGTAGATTCTGACCATACCGGAGTAGATATGGAAGAAGATTCCCGTACGATCCCATTGGATGAGGAAATTTCGGATATTGCCGATTTCTTCAAGGTTTTCGGTGATTCGACTCGCTTGAAGATCCTGTTTCTCCTCGAACAGGGAGAGTTGCCCGTGCATAGGATCGCAGATTCGCTTTCGATGCAACAGTCCACCATCAGCCAGCAGTTGAAGTTGCTGAGGGTCTCCCGTCTTGTCCGACATCGAAAGGATGGTAGGAACATCTACTACAGGCTGAATGACGATCATATCGCCCGTATCCTTTCGATGGGAGTCGAACACTACGAAGAAACCCTCGGTTGAAGACCTACTTCTCGTCCAAGGCTTTCGCCTTGAGCCAATAGTGGTGGGCCTGCAACCTGATTCCATTGATGTTGATGAAGCCTTTGCAATCAACCGGTTGGTATCCTCCCGACACCTCCATGCTACCGAGTGCCTCGTTGTAGAGGGAGTAGGGGCTCGATACGCCGGCACCGATGAGATTCCCTCTATAGATGGCGACCTTGGCGGTTCCAGTGATAAGTTCCTGACTCTTGTTGAATGCGGATGACAAGAAATCGAACTCAGGACTGAACCAATAGCCATTGTAGATCAGCTCGGCGAATTTCGGCATCAGCATATCGCGGAGGTGCATCACCTCCTTGTCCATGCAGATCCCCTCCAGATCCCTGTGGGCGAACCAGAGGATGGTACCCCCGGGAGTCTCATACACGCCCCTGCTCTTGATTCCGACATACCGGTTCTCCACCATGTCGACCCTTCCGACCGAATTCATGTGTCCGATGTCATTCAAATACAGGAACATCTCCAGAGGATCGGTATATGTCGTACCGTTGTTCTCATTCACCACCTTCACGGGGATACCGTCCTCGAAATCGATCGCAAGGACCGTCTCCTCATCGGGTGCATCCTTGGGAGAGACCGTGTGGCTGAATACCTCGGGAGGACAGCGGAGGGCAGGATCCTCAAGTATTCCCGCTTCATGACTGATATGGAGAAGGTTTTCATCCTCACTATACGGTTTCTTGGTGGATGCCTTCACGGGAATGCCATACTTTTCGGCATATGCGATCATGTGGGACCGACCTTCGAATTCGGAGAGCCATTCGGGATCTTTCCAAGGTGCGATGATCTTCACTTCCGGCATCAGGGCATAGTAGCCCAACTCGAACCGCACCTGATCGTTGCCTTTCCCTGTGGCTCCATGGGCCACATAGAGTGTTCCCTCTTTTCTGGCGATCTCTATATGGCGTTTCGCGATGATCGGACGGGCGATGGAGGTTCCAAGCAGGTATTTTCCTTCATACATGGCATTGGCCTTCAATGCATGGAAAATGTAGTCGGTGACCAGCTCTTTTCTCAGGTCCTCAACGTAGACTTTCGAAGCTCCTGTGGCGAACGCCTTCTTTTCGATTGCATCGAAGTCTTCCTTCTGTCCGACGTTGGCCACATAGGCGATCACGTCGAAACCTTTGTTCACCAACCATTTTAAAATAACGGAAGTGTCCAAACCACCACTGTATGCCAGTATCACTTTTTCTTTTGCCATAATTGCACCTCATTGCGCCAATGCGCATATACTTTCATATATGTCCTGGAATATTGCATAAAAATAAAATAATTACAAGCTATTTTTGTATAAATATGCATTAAGATATGTTCAAGATACGGAGGAGCCGACCGGATGGAGTTCTATCACGAGGTTGTCGTCCCCAGTAAGTTCAGGCAAGGGGAGGGGAAGGTTACGCAAATAGGGTGTATCTTCATTCTCTCGGTACAATTCAACCTTCACCGAATATTCATACGCGGGAGAAATATCCCTCGGATCGTAGCGCAGGATGAAATTGACAGGAAAGAGTTGGGGATTTCTGATGCTTTGTCGCACAATGGGGACGCTTTGGCGGGAAGCGAGATTGGTACCCAAAAGGGTGATCTCCATACGCACTCTCGAAGGGAAGTAGAGGTTGTTGGGATACAATACCGTTCCACCGATTATCCTATACGGAATGCGTTCGAAATCGGGTGTGGCCACCTGATCAACAGTAGTGGTGCATCCGGCAAACATGAGAAGTAGAATGATGGTAACGCACAGTTTCTTTGCCATATCGGTAACTAGTTCAATCCACATGTGATCCTTTGGTGCATACTATACCGCAATGGGCAGCGACAGAAAAGGGTTGTCGGTTCATTATATGACAATATGATATCATTAATATGCATTAAAAAGTATAAATATACTAAAAATATGCAAAAAAATATAAAAAGTTGTTGCATTTCCAATATATTTCAAACTAGACTGGAGTTTGGTTGACACTTTGGAAAAATTCGCATACATACATTTATATTACAGGAGAAGTGTGATCATGGTACAAATGCCTTTCTTGAAGCCTGGAGACGAGAAAAAAATTTTGACGGATCATGGAATCCGTCCATTGAACCACCGTGTTGCCGTATACCGGTATCTGGTCGAACATCCGACGCATCCTACCGCAGACGATATCTATGGAGACCTGAAGAAATACATGGCCTCCATTTCCCGCACCACAGTCTACAATGTCCTCAACCTACTTTGCGACCACAATGTCGTAAAGAGAATTGCGATCGAGAAGAATGAGATGCGCTACGACGCGAACATGAGGAATCATATTCATTTCAAATGTTCCGAATGTGGTGGAGTCTACGATCTCCATTCGGTGGTGTTTCCGGAAGTGCGTGTCCCGGATGGGTTCTACATCGAAGATGTCCAGGTGAACATCACCGGACGTTGCCCATCGTGTGAGGCCATCGCACTTTAGAAACATTTCCTCGTCAAAAAATACTATTCTCAAGATTGGGGCCATCCTCCGCTAGGAAGATGGCCCATATCTTGGTGAAACCATTCGATCAGAACGCGCTGTCCTTACCGTAGAGTATAGTGAAGTAATCCATATCGGTCGAGAATACCTTGTTCAAGGTCGGTATGGTCTTTTTATAGGATTCCAAGGTTCTCCACAAGGTGAAGAATTCGGGATCCTGTTCATAGGCCTCGGCATAAATCTGGGTGGCCTTGGCATCCGCCACACCCTTGATCTTCTCCGATTCGGCATAGGCTTGGCTGAGGATACTCTTCTTGTCGTTCTCCGTCTTACCTACCCAATTGGCCTGCTGCCCTTCACCATAGGAGCGATATGCTTCGGCGATCTGGTTCCTCTCCTTGATCATCCTCTGATACACACTCTGTGTCAGGTCGTCACTGTACCGGATCTGACGAATCACGATGTCGATCACCTCGATACCGAACTCCTTGGTGAACTGACTCGCCATGGCGAGCATCTGGGTACTCAGTCCCTCACGACCGATCTGTATCGATTCCTGCTGGATCTCGGTCCTTGTGAGATTGCGCAACTGTTCGGCATCCTCAAGGTTGTCGACATTCTGCACCTGCTCCACAACCCTCATATTGTTGATCTTATTGGAGTTCCTCACCGCTTCATTGAGGAAGTTCTCACTGATGATCGTACGTATGGTCGAATCGATGACATCATTGAGACGAAGGATCGCATTCGGAAGCGTGTTCACCGATTGGTAGAAGAGTGCGGGATCACTGATTCTCCAACGTGCGGTGGTGTCGACCCAAATGAATTGGTTCTCCTTCGTAGGAATCCTCTGGGCATCACCATCCCAGCTCATGATCTTCTTGGGGTATTTGACCACGGTATCCACAAGCGGCACCTTGATCTTCAGACCTGC
>Ga0334898_1003860_pt1 | contig 11678 bp, 8 predicted proteins | sample GraSluR3_MG_10_FD_207228 | JGI IMG/M metagenome (GOLD analysis project Ga0334898, IMG submission 207228) | Sludge microbial communities from methane-producing bioreactor in Wageningen University, Netherlands - Granular Sludge_3_08-R3 | ecosystem: Engineered > Bioreactor > Anaerobic > Unclassified... | reverse complement strand
ATCTGGTTCGTGCATATCAAGTTTCAGAAATGCGAAACGGGTAGAATCAATAAGTCCAGGGGCAGTATCGGTAGCCATGAGGGCTGCCTCAATCGGGATAGTTCCTGTGCCACACAATGGATCAAGCAGCAGCGCAGGGTTTCCATCCAACACCGTTTTATACCATTCACTTCGCATCAATACTGCAGCAGCGAGATTTTCCTTCATCACTGCACCGGTATCTCCTGTACGATAGCCACGTTTATGTAGCGATCTACCAGAGAAATCGAGGTACCAGGTAACTGCATCACGCTCAAAATGGACATGAAATGTTACATCGGGGTTATCGAATTCAACTGTAGGTCGCTCTCCATCAAACTTTTCTCGTATTCTATCGACAATGGCATCTTTAAGACGTATAGCACCGAATGTAGATTTCTTGAGCCATGGACAATACAGGGATGTTACGGTTACCGAAAAGGTTCTCGTAGGATTGAGCCATGTCTCCCAGGGAATCTGCATAGAGGATGCGTAGAACTCATCCGGGCCTAGTACATCATCTTCCTGAGCAAGACCGAGCATTACTCGCGTAGCTATTCTCGTGTTCAGACAAAACCGATAAGCCGCTGCAAGGTCTGCGGCAAATTCAACACCACCGTTGACCAAGTGAACCTCAGTTGCACCGGCACGCTCTGCCTCCTGAGCAACCAAATCATTCTGGTTAGCGGCAGCTGCCGCGAAGTAAATCATACAAGCTCCTTACTGTAACAATGAGTTCAGTTCATCCTGCTCAAATGGATAGATAGTTCCACAATTGAAGCAATTCAGTTCCAATGGGAACGGTCCCTCTTCGAGGATTGCCTTTTTCTCTGTATCTGGAAGAGACCCTAGGTATTCTGCAAAACGTTTTCGGTCACAGGTGCAGGAAAAACCGTAAGGAAGACTCTCAAGATAGTTCGGTTGAGCTTTGGCAAATACCGTTTCTACGAATTCGCGTCCACTCTTCCCTTCTGAGAGATGCTTGCCCAGCGAAGGCATATCGGCAGCAACCATCTCGAGTTCTTCTAGGTGCTTATCGTCCGCTCCTGGAAGTTTCTGCAGGAACAGTCCTCCAGCTCCAACCACCCGTCCCTCACGATCAAACTGAATACTGAGAGAAACTACTGAAGGTGTCTGTTCAGATATAAGAAAATACTCTGCAAGGTCTTTAGCAATACTGCCATGTTTGAGCATGATCTGACCTGTGAAGGGTGTTTTTTTCCCCTCAAGCAATTTCGTAACTGTCATAAAGCCGGGACCAAAGAAGGGAGAGAGGTTAAAGCTATCCAGTGGTTTCTCAATGGGAATGGGGACCTCTTTTAAATAGCCTCTCACAGCACCGATCGCCCATGCTTCTACAGAGATGCCCTTTATTGGACCTCCACACTCAATGGTGAGTTGTACACGGTCATCTCCTTTTACCGTTGAGGCTAATAACCCTCCGGCAAGGTAGGAGTGTCCAAGTACGAGTGTCTCGAGTATTCCGAGTTCATGATTTGCCCGCATCTGGTTTACCACAGTAGTTCCTTGAAGTACTACCGCACGTACAGCACCGTCGTATAACAGAAAGACATCTCTTTTATCCTCTGGAAGAGACGCCATATGGTTTCGTAATGTTTCATCGTTTATTGGTTTACGTATCATAGTGCTACAGATTACGCAACAACACCATTTTGTGCAAGAGTTTGGAACTGTTCTCCGTCGATTACTTCCTTCTCCAGCAGCAGGGTAGTAATCTGCTCAAGTACGTCACGATTCTTGGACAATTTTTTCAGTACCGTTGCATAGCGCTCATTCACCACACGGGCTGTTTCACTATCAATATATTCCTGAGCTGCTTCTGAGTATTCCCGTGCTCCACCAAGACCCTGTTTGGTAGTTGAAGGTAGGGTAATGTTTCTGTATCGTTCGCTCATGCCAAATTCGGTAATCATACGCCGTACCATATCACTTGCTCGGCTAATGTCATTACCTGCACCTGTCGATATTTCACCGAACACAATCTCCTCAGCAGCACGGCCACCTAATAGGGTATCAATATTTCCAAGCAGTTCACTTTCACTCATAAGGAAGCGGTCCTCGGTTGGGTATTGCAGGGTGTAGCCAAGAGCACCTAATCCGCGGGGAATAATGGAAATCTTGGATACTGGTGGAGCTCCTTCAGTCATGAATGCGGTAAGGGCATGTCCCGTCTCATGATACGCAACCTTTTTTCGTTCATCCTCACTGAGAATACGGCTCTTTCGCTGCAGCCCTGCAACCGATTTTTCAATCGCCTCCTCAAAGTCTGGCTGTCCCACCAGTTTTCTTCCTGCTCGAACGGCCATAAGTGCAGCTTCATTTGCAATATTTGCTAAATCAGCTCCAGCAAGGCCTGCTGCAGATTGTGCAATTTTTCTTAAATCTACACTCTCATCAAGCTTAATATCACGGGTATGTATCTTTAAAATAGCGAGCCGTCCCTCTAAATCGGGCTTGTCCACAAGAACCTGTCGGTCAAAACGACCGGGCCGTAAAAGTGCCTGGTCGAGAACTTCGGGCCGGTTTGTTGCTGCAATGATAATAACACCAGTACGTGAGTCAAATCCGTCCATCTCTACAAGGAGCTGATTCAATGTCTGTTCCCTTTCATCATTGCCGCCCAATCCTGCCTGGCTTCGGGTTCTTCCAATCGCATCGATTTCATCAATGAAGATGATACAGGGAGACTTTTCTCGTGCCTGTCGAAACAAATCACGTACACGGGCAGCACCAACACCTACAAACATTTCAACAAAGTCAGCACCACTCATTCTAAAGAAAGGAACTCCGGCTTCACCCGCGACTGCTTTGGCGAGTAGTGTTTTACCTGTTCCTGGAGGTCCTACGAGCAGTACTCCTTTGGGAATTTTCCCTCCGATTTCGGTATATTTTTCGGGTAGTTTGAGAAAGTCCACCACCTCTTCGAGTTCCAGTTTACTCTCATCTGCTCCGGCAACATCGGCAAAACGAATTCCGGTATCGCCCTCAGCTACGATTTTGGCTTTATTCTGGTTGAATGACAGAACCCCCTGTCCACCGCCTTGTCCCATTTTTGTGAGTAAGAAACGCCAAATGAAAAAGAATATTGCCATAGGGAGAATATAAGAGAGCAGGGTGGAGAATATGCTCGGTTGTGCAGGAGGAGTTGCGTAATACTCAATACCCATTTGATCAAGAAGGGGAATGAATGTTGGGTCATCTAGTGAGTGGGTGGAAAACGATTGCCCTGTATTTACCTGCTGAGTTAGCCCTTGAACTCCCTCACGCTGCACTGTGTTGAGTAATTGTTCACGACTAACTGTATGACCGATGTATGTATCTGACTGAATCTCAACTCTGACAATTTGACCCGAACGAACCATGTCTTTGAACTGATTATAATCAACTGGAGTAATGTTGGTATTCTGCACCAACAGAGAGTTAATCAGCATGATTGCAATGATAATAAAAATGAAGTACCAAAAGGAGAACTTGAATTGTTTTCCAAAAAAAGTCGGTCCTCCACCACTGTGTATTCCTGGTTCGTTATCTGGACAGGGCTTGTTCTTTCCTCGGAGAAGTTTTCCGTTTTTATCTCTACATTCGGAGTCTTTTTGTGCCATGGGTACCTCTTCTGCTGAACACCGCTATCGGGTGTACTGTTTACAATATACCGTTACGGTGAACAATCGACAAACACCAATTTCTCTCCTATAGTGGAAGCATGAAACAAGAAGACGCAGTGGTAGTGGTAACAGGAGCCTCAGATAGATTAGGCAGACAAATTGCCCTTTCTTTGGCACAGGAGGGTTACGCAATCGTGGTTCATTGCCATACCGATACAGCAGGTGCCGATGAAACTGCGGCTCTTATAACAGCCTCTGGTGGACAGGCACATCGATTTTCCTGTGACCTTACCACATCTGAGGGCATCGAATCCTTGGTGCGTACAACCCTTGAGCATTATGGGCGTTGGGACGGTCTAGTCAATGCAGCGTCGATTTTCTCCAGTGTGCCAATAGAGGATCTTACTATACGTGACTATATGAAAGATCAGCAGATCCATCAGAGAGCCCCTTTTTTTCTGAGTAGAGCACTTTACCTGCACGCAAAAAATTTAAGTATGCCGTATGGTGCAGCTTGTGTGGTCAATATTACCGATACAGGCATTCGGCACCCTGTTCCTAGCAGACCGTCGTACTATGTGGCAAAAAGTGCACTTGAGCAGCAGACAATAATTCTCGGAAGGGCTCTTGCTCCCTATGTTCGAGTGAATGCGGTTGCTCCCGGGGCGGTTTTGCCGGCAACACCTGAAGATGCAGATTACTTTACTCGTCTAAAACAGGATATTCTTCTGCGTCGACTTCCCTCAGTTCAGAACGTGGTGAGTGCTGTATTATTCCTTTTTTTCAACGATTCCATCACAGGACAGACGATTGTGGTTGACGGTGGAGAACACCTACAGTAAATTTTGACGAGAGGTGTGAAAAATATTCACACATAGTTCGACTATGTTGGGCTTTCACACTACAGATGGTACAAACTGAGTAACAAGTGTGTGAACTTCCGACTGAAACGTGCCTTTCTGTAGACTTCTGGTCGAGAAAAGATGGTTTTTTACGAAAATTTCTTGTCTTGGGTAGTTTTGGCATTAATCATGCACATATTTTCTTCAGCAAGAATTTTCACATAGAGGAATCCTTATGAATAGAAAACGCTTAGTCGGCATAGCGGGTATTTGCATGCTGGCACTTACACCGCTTATGGCAATCGATCTTACATCGATTATTACCGAAGCAAAGCAGAACAGCAGTATGATTCAACTCATTGAACTGCAGAGAGCTAACAGTAATCTCTCCATCTCAATGGGCGATATTGAGGAGACGGTAGGGCTGGATGTCTCTGGTTCTGTCTCCTATTCCGAAACTTCCGCCTATCATCCAAATGTGCAAAATTTCGAAATTTATCCTTCAGTAAAAATCTCCCTTCCAAATTCAGGAAGGTCGGCAATTACGATATCGGCTAATCCTATCACTACCGCTCTTGATGGATCGGGGTATTGGTCAGTTAGTCCCAGCGTTGGGGTATCGCACACCTTCCGTTTTGGTGACAACGGCGACAATCTCAGTGATCTTAGCTATGCAAAAGATCGTGTTACGATGGAGTATGATTATCGGTCCAGTCTCTACAGCTTTGAAAACTCCATCTACAATAAAATTGTGGAAATTCTCAATTATGAGAAGAAACTGCTGGACGACGAAAAAAATATTCTTGTACAAAAGACCCAAATAGAAAACGCTCTTGCACTGCGAACAACTACTGAGGGTTCACCTGCATTCCAGGATATGCAGGTAAAACTGGCAAAGTTGGAAAATACAAAAGCATCCACACTGAAATTGATTGCAATGGCTCAAATGCAGTACGCACAGTATACCGGGCTGGAGTGGGAATCGGTTGAAGAGATTCCTGAAGCCGACTTGTCATTCACCTATTTGCCCACTGGTGACGCCAATGTTATTGCTGCAGCCATGGATTTGGAAATTGCACAAGAGAACCTAGCTCTCGCCCAGAGAAGAACGGTTGTTACTAGTACTGGAACAAAAACAGTGCCAAGTCTGATGCTGAATGGGGAAGCGGGATTTGATTATGCTAAGCGAGCAACAGAGAGTATTGATTACTCGGTTACCGCAGGTGCTACGTACAATGCGAATAATTTCTCCACAAATGCATCAGTACGCATGGGAATTACTGAATCGGGAACAGTTACACCGTCAGTCACTATAGGAGGGGCGTGGCATAACAACCCTACCGTAGCTCGTGATGTCTTAGAAATGCAGAGATTAGAGAATGCGGTTACCATGGCAGGAATTAATTATCAGAATGCCATGCTCTCGTATCAGGAATCAGCAAGCAAACTTGAATCGGACATCTTGAATCATCAGTTAAGTGCAGCTGCATTTGAACAAGAAGCAGCTTACCGAGAAGAGGTCTTAAAACAGACAGCTGAAGCTTTCAACCGAGGCCTTGTGACTGAGACCGAATTGAACAACGCACAGCTAAATGTAGAATTTAGTACCTATGAGCGAAAGATATATGCACTACAAGCCTTAGTTCTTCAGAACGAGGCAAAAGCACTGCAACTGTAACAGAGGGGATACGAAGACATGAGTGACAAAATAGAAGGACAGACAAATCGTACAGAGGATCGAGTTCGAGCAAATATGAAAAAGAAGCTGCGTAAGCGACGAATTAAAAAGCTCATTACGTGGATTATTATTCTGTTAATCATCGCAGCTGGTGTGTATAGCTACCAGTACTATAAAAAAAATGGGCACCTCCCTTTTGTTGATGCCGAGAAATTGGCTCAGGCTGCTGAAGCTGCAACAGCAACACAGGAAGTTGCAGTACGGGAGATTGAATTCACCCAGACTATTGATATTAGTGGAAATGTTGAGGCCTATCAGACCCAGATGGTTATGTTCAGAGCAACGGGTGCCGTTACCCAGGTCTTTGTAGAAGAGGGCGATACCGTAAAGGAAGGAGACCTGCTTGCGACTATAGACGATACTACCCAGACCTATAATCTTGCCGACATAGAATCCAGAATAGAAGAGGCTGCTCTCCAAGGATCAGCAAGGCAGCTTGAACTTCTCGAACGACAGAGAACTATGGCACTGAACAATCTTGACTATACACGGTCCTATGCCAATTTCGATGGCGTTGTAGCAACAGTCTCGGTAGACGAAGGTGACTATTTTGAAGCTGGGACTGCTGCCATGGTCGTGATAGATCGCAGTAAATTGAAAGCTACCGTGGAAATCGATGAGATCGATATTCAAAGTGTTCACACTGGTATGACCGCAGAACTCACATTCGATTCTCTTCCCGGTAGAACCGTTGATGCGACCGTTACATACATTCCTATGATTGGAAGAACCACGAATCAGGGAATTGGGGTTATGGATGTTGAAATTGTAATTGACGATCCTCCAGCGGCAATAGCTCCAGGCTTTACCTTCGCAGGAAATATAACTGCCGATGAGGTTAAGAAGATGCTGGTAGTGCCTACTGCTGCCGTGGTGGCAAATCGCAGAGGTTCAGACACCGTACGAAAGAAGGGGACGGATGGCGATCCCGTTGCAGTAGAGGTAACTACGAATTACCTTGGTGAAGGTATGAGCGAAATTCTCACTGGTGATTTGAAAGCCGGAGATATTGTACTCATGAATACCACCTCATCTAACTCTCTTACCTTCGGTCTCCCGGGTACTGGCCCAGGAGGTGGGATGGGCGCTGGTATACGATGATGATAGGAGACGAAAACCATATGTCGCAAAGTATTATCAGCTTGCACGATGTTCGGCGATACTTTCTCATGGGCGAATTTGTGGTAAAAGCACTCGATGGGATAACACTCTCTATGGCGGAAGGTGAATTCACTGCTATTACGGGTCCTTCGGGGAGTGGAAAGTCTACACTCATGAATCTTATAGGGTGCTTAGATACACCCACCGATGGCATTATCCAAATAGATGGTGAAGAGACTCTTGGAATGAGTGAGGCAGAATTAGCCTATATTCGTAATCAGAAAGTTGGCTTCGTCTTTCAACAGTTTAATCTCCTGGGCAAAATTAATGCACTGGAAAATGTCATGACCCCACTGCTTTATGCAGGAATGAAGGTTCGAGAACGACGAGAACGAGCCAGATCTGCTCTTGAACGAGTTGGTCTGGGCGATCGTATGAAGCATAGACCGAACGAACTGTCTGGTGGACAGAAACAGCGAGTAGCTATTGCCCGGGCTCTGGTGAATAATCCCTCCATACTGCTTGCCGACGAACCAACAGGAGCTCTCGATACCCACACTGGTCGACAGATTATGGAATTATTTGAAGAACTCAACGCCGAAGGAAGAACTGTAGTGCTCGTAACGCACGATCACGAAATTGCCATGCGGGCTCGGAGACAAATCCGAGTTCGTGATGGGCATGTGGAGGAGTAGATGATCTGGGAAAATATTAAGCTCGCACTCAAAGATATGATGGCTAGCAAAATGCGAACACTGCTCTCTCTTCTCGGCATAGTGATTGGTGTAGCGTCGGTCATCGCAATACTTACCCTGGGACAGAGTGCGACAAAAAGTATTACACAAACCATTGTGGAAAGTGGTCTTGAAATGGTGACCATATTCCCCATTCGATCAGAAAAAGCTGCCAATGAGTTTACCGAGGATTTTGGCGAACGATTGATGAGTAATGTGAGCGATATTAAAACAGTGCTGCCGGTCAATTCCAGTTCTGCACTGCTGAGAATTGGGCAGAATTCTATGAATGCTTCGGTTTCCGGTGTTCTTTCTACCTATGCGACTATTCTCGATTATGAGGCAGAGGAGGGGAATTTCTTCTCCCTTGCCGATAACATGGCAAGCCGACAAGTTGTAGTGCTCGGTGCAGACGTAGCCAATGAACTATTTCCCGACGGCAATGCCATTGGTCAGTTTATCAGTATTTTTCGTAACCAGGCGAAAAGCTATGAAGTAATCGGTGTTATGCAGGAGAAAGACTCCTCCTTCAATCTCCAATTTAACTCGAATGTCTATATTCCCTACAACACATATGCTCAGCGATTCATTAAACCCACCATTGTAGGTTCGTATGTCGTGAGAGTAGCCGATGGAGCCGATGCGTTAGCCGTTTCCGATGCAATTACAGAATTTCTTGATAGGACGGTAGGTTCCGATGCCTATCGGGTTTTCTCCCCTGCGAGTTTAGCCGATATGGCTGAGCAGATTACCGGAACTTTCAGTTCATTCTTAGCAGCCATTGCAGCAATTTCCCTGTTGGTCGGTGGAATTGGGATTATGAATATCATGCTTGTTTCGGTTGCTGAACGAACTCGGGAAATCGGGGTGCGTAAGGCAATGGGAGCCTCCCCGTGGACAATTATGGGGCAGTTTATCACTGAAGCAATTGTGCTTACCATCACTGGGGGAATAATCGGAATTGGACTTGGTACATTGTTAAGCTATCTTGTGGCAAATGTGGTGGGATGGACGCTCTATATATCATACACCTCCTTCCTCTTTGCTGCAGGGTTTTCCACTCTGGTCGGAGTATTCTTTGGATGGTATCCTGCAATGAAGGCATCAAAACTCGATCCTATAGAGGCGTTGAATTATGAGTAGAGCAAGAAAATGGTCATTTATTGAGGGCAAGGAACACTGGTTTGTGATTGGCGGACTCGTATTTCTCTTTGCCCTGCTTGTGACCTTAGTTCTCTTTCTCTCTCAGCTTATGATCGATAAAGAAAATACCCTTATGCAGTTTGAAGCAGAACGAGGCTTTGCATCATCCACGCTTTTACTTTTACAGGAAGAACATTCTCGTGCCCTCGCGGCTATGCGTGAAGAGAATGTACGCGGCATTGGAGTCTACTCCAATGAAGGAAGATTGATGCTCGGACTTGGCTCAGTACCGAATACACTGCCTCTTGAACGGTTCAATGATGTCTGGAGGAACCGTGGACCTAACCAATGGAACCAGGGTGTTGCAACCTATAATCCAGAGACGGGAATGATTGAATATGTTCGATTCAGTCGTCTTACCATTGAGGTGGAAACAGGTGATTTTTTGCTTGAGGAGGATGGATACCTTCCTTCTCCATTAAACTTCCCTGATGTCCTGTACATTTTGTTTGATGGACAGCAATACTATAGGAAAGTCATGCTGGTACGATTCTTCAGTGCCTCAGCGGTTATTGGATTGCTTGCCTTCCACCTGTTGGTCTATAGCATCTACCGAAGTAACAGAAAGTTTCGTGAGACCCTTGCAAAACAGGAAAATCTAGTAAATCTTGGTGAAGCTGCTCGAACTCTTGCACATGAAATTAAAAATCCTCTCAGTGCCATTACTCTACAAATGGCATTGCTGAAAAAAACACTTCCAGCTCATGCAAAAGACGATCTTGCCGTCGTCGATTCGGAGGTGCAGCGGCTCATTCAACTCACCAATAAAGTTTCTGATTTTTTGCGTAACCCAGTAGGAATGCCAGAGAGAATCGATGTGGCTGCCCTTATTGAGGGGCTGCGACACACCTTCCAGGACCGCATAAATTTTGTACCGGGTACATTACAGCGTGCCCATGTATTCTTCGATCCTGACCGAGCACGTTCAGTATTTGAAAATTTGATTAAGAATGCACTGGAGAGCTGCACCGATTGTGATCCCCAAGTTGAAGTGGAAGTAACTCGTGACAAGAAAAAGTTCATCCACATATTTATTCGTGATCGTGGGGAGGGAATCGACGAGGCAAATCTCGAGAAGATTTTTGATCCATTTTTTACAACCAAAATTCACGGATCTGGTATTGGTCTTGCTATTTGCAGGCAGTTCGTTCGTGCCCGTAATGGCAACCTGAAACTCTACGCTCGTGAGGGCGGGGGGACTGTAGCAGAGGTAATCCTTCCTGCTGAACATAAATAAGAGGGAGATAGTATTTTGAGAATTCTTATAGTAGATGATGAACCAAATATTCGAGAGCTCATGCGAAAGTACCTGCATCTTGAGGGGTTGGAAAGTGATGGAGCAGAAAATGGATTCTCGGCTCAGCGGCTCCTCCGTGAACAACATTACGATGCCTGCCTTATTGATCTACGCATGCCGGGAATGGATGGTATCAGCCTAATCAGATGGATCCGACAAGAGGGCTTCCGTATGCCCGTTATTATGATAAGTGCCCATGGTGAGATTCGAGATGCGGTCACAGCTCTAAAAGAGGGGGCTCAGGATTACATTGTAAAACCATTTGACCCCGAAGAACTCACCATTCGACTACGAAAACTCATGGAGGCTCAGGTACTCAAAAGTCTTGTGGAGAGTAAAACACGATCTACAGAGGGTATTGATGAGGGGCTCGTGGGGAATTCACTTCCCATGCGGAAGATCAAGGAAATTATTACAAAAATAGCCGACTCTCCTGCGACTGTTCTTGTAACGGGTGAAAGTGGTACTGGTAAAGAGGTCGTAGCTCGGCAGATACATGCTGTATCCAAGATGCATGAGGGGCCTTTTGTCGCTATCAACATTGGGGGAGTGCCGGAAAACTTGTTGGAAAGTGAGCTTTTCGGTTATGAGAAAGGAGCCTTTACGGGAGCTGCAGGTAGGAAGATTGGAATGTTCGAACTTGCCAGTGGAGGGACTCTGTTTCTCGATGAGATAGGGGATATGCCGCTCACGCTTCAGGTGAAAATGCTTCGTGTACTTCAGGATCGTAAGATAACCCGACTTGGCGGAACCTCTCCCATGCCGATTAATGCTCGAATAATCGCTGCGACAAATAAGAACCTAGAAGAAAAAGTACGCGACGGTTCCTTCCGGGAGGATCTGTTTTATCGACTCAATGTAGTGCGAATTGAGTTGCCCCCATTGAGAGAACGCCGAGAAGACATTCCCCTGCTCGCAGGAGTAATTCTCAATCGGCTCAATCGGCAAATGGGACATAGAGTTGAAGGTCTGGCTGCAGATGCTATTGAAGCACTTCGTGCTCATCCATTTTATGGAAATGTTCGTGAATTGGAAAATATTCTTGAACGTGCAGTGATTTTTGCAGATAGTCCGATTATCAAGGCTTCGGTACTTGAGTTACGGGAAAGTGTGTCGCGA
>Ga0334898_1003858_pt1 | contig 11683 bp, 9 predicted proteins | sample GraSluR3_MG_10_FD_207228 | JGI IMG/M metagenome (GOLD analysis project Ga0334898, IMG submission 207228) | Sludge microbial communities from methane-producing bioreactor in Wageningen University, Netherlands - Granular Sludge_3_08-R3 | ecosystem: Engineered > Bioreactor > Anaerobic > Unclassified... | reverse complement strand
CGGTCCAGCCCCAGGCTTCCAGCGCCGAACACCTACAAGCTCGGCCCCTTCGTGCAGGCGGAACTCGTCATCGACCGGCGGAGAGTCCGTGCCGCTTCTGGAAGAGCGCCTCCAATAGCCGGAATCGTTGGTCAGAAGGACCGCCCAGGCTCGCTCAACCTGGTAGGCCCGACAGTCGGCCAGTCTCTCCAGGCGGCGCAGATCCAACACGAAATCGTAGCGCCCTGTGTCCTGGGCACCGTGGTCCTTCAAGCGAACCTCCTCGTGACCGACGCGGTATCTGGAGGCCCGGGTCTTGTATTTCAGCTCGATGGCGAACATCCGCCTGCCGATGAAGGCCACGATGTCCACATGCATCCCGGGATCGCACTCCCAGGGGATGTATTCCAGGCGCAGCGTGGCCTCGGGGTGCAGTTCCTGGATCTTCCAGGCCAGGGCGAACTGGAAGTCCGCCTCCGACACGAAGACCCTCTTCTCAGCCAAGAGCCGGTCCAGGGCAGACTGAATCTCCACGATCTCCACTCCTCCTGCAGCACGGACGGATTCGGGGCAACGGCCAGTGTCCTCCTCGCCAGCGCCGCCGTCGCCCGCCCCCCAACGACTTCGCCTCCGATCGGGCGGGAAATCCGGCGTCCTTCCCAGGAATCTCCTGCGAAACATGATGGAGAGCGGGCAGGGGACGCTGGCACACGAGGTCGGGCCCAGTGCATCGGCACAACGTCGCAAGCACGCCAGGCCCGGGGGCCGCGCCCCCCGAGCGAGCCCTGTTGCCGGTCGTCAGCGCCCGCCTTCGATGCGCACGGCCTCCAGCAACTCTTCCAGGCCCGTCGCCGTGGCCGCCAGGCGGGTCAGGCGCGTCAGGGCATCGAGTCCGGAGACTCCAGCCTCCAGCTTGGGCAGCGGGGAGCCGAAGCGGGCCTCGGCGACGTCCATGATGGATCTGCGCCGACCTTCCCCCCGGCCCTTCTTGACTCCCTTGAGCTCTGAGCGGGTGATCAGCGTCACGTCCAGTTCCTCCTCCAGCAGGGCCACTCCGGCTTCAAAGTCCCCGTAGAGTTCGTCCGTCATGGCCATCATAGCCTCCAAAATCTTGAAGAGTCCATAGACCTGGTCCGCCCGGGCCCTCCACCGCGATGTGTCCGTCCGATTGCCGGGATGGGTCCGCGATGTTGCGATTGGATGAACGGGATGGAGGCGAGGGGTGTGGACCCGCGCCCCCTGGCAGGCAGGCGCCCGAAATCCGGCATCCTTCCCAGGGATCTCCTGCGAAACATCACAGAGACGGGGCTGGAGAGCAGATCCACGATGTCCTGAAGAACGAGCTGGCCGGCGGAACGATGCCCTCAAAGCACTTCGGAGTGAAGGCTGCCCGGTGCCTGATCACCGTCCAGGCTCACAACCTCAAACCAGGTGATGAAGCCTCGTGGTCCGAACGCCGCCTCAAAGACTTTCGCTTCCACCTGATCCGGCTCCCAGGACGAGTGACGCAACACGCTGGGGAGGTGATCGCTCGGGTGTCGCGGCCAACGGTCAGATTCCTCAGAGGAGATCCGAAGACAGGTCGGGAGGCTCAACCTTGCGGCCCCGGCCTGACCATTGGGGAGCCGGGGAGCGCCTGTCCCCTGGCGGCCTCGATGGATGCCAGCCAGCCTTCGGCATGCCCGAAAGCCCACCTGGTGCCGTTCCAGGCTACCGCGAGGACCTCCCCTGGCGCTGCAACAGCGTGATCGCGGTACCGAGAAGTCCTCAAACCGGGTTTCGGGAACGCCCTTTCCACCCTGGAAGTGTCTCCGTGCCCTGCTTCCGGCCCGAGGCGGCGACCCAGGGTGGCGGGACCATGTTGCTTTATGTTGAGCTGTGTGGGAACATGGTGTGAAGGAAGGTTCCCATGGACAACGTGCAGCGAGACCGGGAGGTCCTGACGGCGGAACAGGCTGCGGACCTGCTCCAGATGAGCCCATATGGGGTGCGGCAGCTCGCGCGCAGCCGCCGCCTTCCCGCCGTGAAAGTAGGACGGGAATGGCGGTTTCTGCAGTCGGAGCTTCTGCACTGGTTGCGGGAGCCGCCGAAAGTGGCTCCTCCCGACGAAGGTTCCGCGTGGCTCGAAGTTGCTGCGGAGCAAGTCGCGGAGGCATTGGAGCAGGTCGAGGGCGACACTCCAGCGGAGCTGCGTCTGAAGTGGCTGGAGGCGATGGCCAAGGCGGCCCGGCCGGCGCGCTACGTTCCCGGCAGGGGGCTGGTCGTCCAATGAGTGACGCGGAGCCGGTGCCCGCCGGGGCCGTCCTGTGGTTCGAGTTGCCGGTGCGCAGACCTCCGGGGCACGAGCAGGTGGGCCGCCGGCCCTGCGTGGTGTTGGCGGATCCAGGTCGAGTTCAGGGGACCCGCTTCCCGGTGCTGATCGTGGCGCCCCTGACGTCCGCCCGACACCTCCCGCCGGGGCCCCTCTATGTCCACCTGAAGGGCGGAAGCGCGGGTCTGCCGGTGGATAGCACGATGATGCTTGACCAGGTTGCGGCCATGGATGCTCGGCGTGTGAGAGGCTACTTGGGGCAGTTGGGGCCGACGGAGTATGCGCCCGTCGAAGAGGGTCTCAGGGCGATGTTCGGTCTGTAGGGCGATTGCGTCCGAGCCGGGATGGTCGACAGCCTGCCTGGATGGCGGATCCCGGTCGCGCTGCAGGATCTCTGGCCAGGCGATACCGGACAGTCGCTGGCGAAATCGGCGGATCCCGCACATGGGCCCGCCTACCTATGGCGTATCCCTCGAAGAGGTTGACAGAACCCCTGTAGGCCCCCCCCGGCGAACTACCGGGAGGAACAAGCATGAACATGGATGCGCAAGGCCACGAGGCAATCCCCAAGTTGGAGGGCGAAGCCTCCCCGGCTCCGCGAGGGCGACCTGGGCGGCGTGGGGCTGAAGAGAAGACACGGACTGTCAGCACACCCGCTGCCTCGTGCGCCAGGCCTCACTCCAGCGCCGCGCCGCCGTCATGTGCTCCGCCGCCAAGCTCGCGACCCGACACGCTTCCCAGGAACCTCCTGCGAAACAAGATGAAAAACGGGGAGGGGGCGCTGGCACACGAGGTCGGGTGCCACGCTTGGGCGCGGCGTCGCCGCACCTCGCGCCCGCGCCGTGGCGCGCCGGCGCAGCCGCTCGCCGGCGCCCGCAATCCAGCATCCTTCCCAGGAATCTCCTGCGAAAGATGACGGGTGCGCGTCCCCGTGCCCCTCCGCCTCGCAGGCCTACATTCTTCTGGCCACAGCGAACTTCAGGTCTCCGCAGCGCTGGCTGACCGTTGACGCGCTGACACCGAACCACGAGCCGACGGCGGCCTGCGTCGGGCCCCGGGTCGTGAGATAGGTGACTGCAGCGGCCCATCCGGCGGGGCCGGAATTCGACTGGCCGATCAGTTCGGCTTCCTGCTCCAACAGGGCGACCGCGCGCTCAACCCAGTCCTCCGGCGCACCGCAGCCCGGCATGACCTCCCGAAGCAACCTCTGGGCAGCCTCGAGGGTGTGCCGGGAGGAGCGAGCCGCCGCGCCCTGCGACGCCGGCCGGGCGGGAGCCGGAGGGCGGGGCCTGTCAGGAGGCACTGAGGCACGAGCCGGGGGCCGAGCCGCCGCGGCTCCAGAAGGAGGGCGGGGAGCAGGCGGCAGCATCCCGTGTTGCCGCAGCACACCCTCCGCAGCCAGGCGGTCGCGGAGCTTGCGCAGGCGCGACGAAGCCTGGCTGGGGTCCGAGGACCTCAGGCACGAACCGACCCGGTGCAGGCGATCGACCAGCTCCTGAGGGTTGGTCTGCAACGTCCACTCCAGTTGGGCCAGCCTCCCGGCGGCCGCCTTCAGTCTTCGCTGCTCGACCAGGGAGAGGATGGGACCCAGCAGTTCCTCCAGGTCGATGTAGACCTGGACGAGGTCGCTGAAGAGCTCGCGGACCAGATCCGAATCCCGCTCCAGGGGAACCGTGCCCGGCGCGGGCCTGCCGGAAGCAGGTTGCAGGGCCCTCCCCGCGCCTCTGACGGCCGCAGGTGGCGAAGTCCTCCCTGCCGGCCCTGCGGCGGGTGATGGCGGGGCCTTCCCTGCGAGGCTGGCAGAAGCGGATGGCGACGCCGGCCCTGGGGCAGCAGGTGGCGACCCCCTCCCATCCACCTTGGACGAAGCCCCGGACTCCCGACTGGTCAGCGGAACCGCAGGCGCCCTCTGGTCGCATCCCGCCGAGCAGTCGCCACACCCGGGGCAGCGACCTGCGCCGCACCGGGCGCAGCCCTCGGTCGAACAGACCCGGCAGAGCGGACGGTCGCAGCCGAGGCAGGTGGAGTGGCACTTCGCACAGGAGAGGTGGCCGGACTCGCACAACCAGACCACATGGGTGGACCCCAGGCAACCCTCGCAGGCCAAAGGGTCGAACTCGCGGGTCAGAAGATTGTAGCTGAGGACCAGCTCGCGCACGGACTTGCCAGCCACGAGCCTGGCGGGCATCAGGATCCGAGGCAGGTCCACCACCTCCAGGCAGGCCAGTTCAGCGCGCACGCGCAGCCGGAACTTGTCCTGCATCTCGGCGCGACGGGCGGCCCAGTCGGCCTCGGCCTGCAACCGTTTGGCTTCCAGGCCTGCCCGACGCTGGGGAGAGGCCGAGCCCAGACGCCTGGCCAGATCCTCCATCAAGCCCCCGTAATAGGACGCCAGCCGGGCCTCCTCCACCTCCAGGTGATTCCTGGCCTGGTTCTGCATGGCCTGGATCCGGGGGGCGAGCTCCCCCCGCAGGTGGCGACGAGCGCAGTCCAAGCCCGCGCTCAGCCCCCCACGGTCGGCACCAGGCAATCCTCCGGGGTCCAGCCAGGCCTTTTCCAGGCTGGCCAAGGAGACCCGGCCCCCGGTGTGCAGATCGACCGGAATCGACACCAGGTCTTCGCGCTTCTCGTCCCACAGAAAGGTGACGTGGAAGTGGAAGGTCGCCCAGGGGACCACCGAAGCCAGGCCTTCGCCCAACTCAACCCGGGCATTCCGAAAGCCGAAGGTGCGCCGGGCCAGGTCAGCCAGGCCCTTTCGGTGCGAGGCCGCAGTCACCAGGTGCCTCAGACCGAAGCGCCCCCCCTGCAGGGCCCGCTGGATCCCCGCCTCCAGGAGCGGGTGGCCGGGGTGCAGGATTTCCAGGCCCTCGGGGCAGGCGTCGGGCGTGCCGGCCCAGACCTCGGCGGACTCCGGAAGACCAGAAGCTGGCGGGGCCAGGGCTACCAGGCGATCCGCCTGGCGCTCGACCAGCCCGCCATGGAGGCGGTAGACCTCTTCCAGGAAGGTCGTGGCGTCCATCTCAGGCCTCCTCGACCCGGAATTCGTCGCCGAACAGGGTCTGCTCATACTCCTGGTTGGCCTGGTAGTCTCGGCGCAGGCCCTCCATCCGCTCTCCCAGCGCCTGCATCCTGGCGGCCAGGTCCTCGGGGCCCTCAGTGCTGGCCACCATCTCCATCAGCATGTCTTCCAGGTCTCCCTCCTCCTCAAGAGGGCCCAGGATCATCTCGATCTCGCCGACCACCAGCTCGAACATGTTGAGCTTCTCGTCGAGGATCGTCAGCAGGTAGTCCTCCAGGGAACCGGTCAGGCACAGATTGAAGACCTGGATGGTCCCGGTCTGACCCAAACGATGCAGGCGCCCCACCCGCTGCTCGATCCGCATCGGGTTCCAGGGCAGGTCGAAGTTGACCAGGTTCCTGCAGAACTGAAGGTTCTTGCCTTCCGAGCCAACCTCGGTCAGAACCAGGACACCCCCCTCCGAGGTGAAACGGCGCAATTCGGCCTCGCGACTGGCCGGGTCCAGGTCCCCGGTGTAGCGGAAGACCTTCAGGCCCGCCTCGCGCAACTGGCTGACCAGGGCCCCGGCCGTGCGGGAAGAGCGCGTGAAAACCAGGGCCGGCCCATCCAACCTCCGCAGCAGGGTCTCCAGGGCGCGACCTTTGGCCCCGGCGCCCAGGTTCTCGGCCTGCCGGGCCATCTCCAGGTGCCCACGCTTGCGCAGGGCCTCGGCCACGGCCAGGGGGGAGGAGGCCGCCTGCAGTTGCAGGGAGGTCAGAGCCGAGACGGAGAGTCCCTTCCCTCCCCACTCCCTCCTCACCAGGGAAGCCACGAAAGACAAGACCTCCGCCTCCTCCGGCTCCGGCTGCACCCGAATCGTGCGCGCCCGGCGGGGTGGCAGTTGCACGGTCACCTGCGCCCGGGTGTTGCGGACCATGACGTCCATCATCAACTCGCGCAGTGCGGTCACGTGACGCGGCCGGCGCCGGTCCGCCACGTCGACGAAGCGGCGGCGGAACTCGGCGGGCGTACCCAACTGGCCGGGGCGCAGGAGGGTGACCAGGTTGTACAGTTCCTCCAGGTCGTTCTGGACCGGCGTGGCCGTCAACAACAGCAGGAACTTGCGCGGAATCTCGGACACCAGGCGCCAGGCGGCAGAATTCCGATGGCGCAGGTGATGGGCCTCGTCCACGATCAGGAGGTCAAAGGGAGTGCGTTTGAGCACCTCCCGGTGTCTCGGCATCCGCGCCATGCCCAGCGAGGCGACCACCAGGTCCCGCCCGCTCCAGGCCTCGTCGCCCAATGAACGGAATTCCGGGTCCGATGTGGCCAGGGAGTCCAACCCGAACTTGTCGCGGAGTTCCTCCTGCCATTGCTGCACCAGCGAGGGTGGACACAGGACCAGGGCCCGGCGCACCAGCCCGCGCATGACGTATTCCTTCAGGACCAGGGCGGCCTCGATGGTCTTGCCCAGTCCCACTTCGTCGCCCAGGACGGCCCGACCGCGGAACCGGCGCAACACGGTCAGGGCCGTCCGCTCCTGGTGGGGCAGCCGTTGCACCTCGCGCAGGAGCGGCAGGCACAACAACTCCTCGAACCCCTGGATGCGGGCCAGACGTTGAGCCTGCAGGTGCACCGACACGGCGCGGGGCGGGTCGGGTCTTCCCTCCAGGGCGAAACGGACCACCTCCTGGTCGGAATCGCTGAATTCCAGAAGGCTCTCGGGCGAGGTAAGTTGGGGCTGAAGGGTCACGGCGAGCCTCGAAAACCCGCTAGCCCGGGCCGGCAGCGCAAGCGAGCCGGCGTCATCCGAAAGCCTGCGGAAAGAATGGGACGCGGGTTCAGGGGCCGAGCGCCAGCCTCCTGCCAAACACAGGTTCCCATGCCGAGGACCCGGATGTTCGCGCGCTTTGGCGCGCCTGCGCCAGCAAGCCCGGGCCCGACGCTGCGTCATGCCGCGCGCCAGCCCGAAATCCAGCACCCTTCCCAGGAATCTCCTGCGAAACATGGTGGAGAGCGGGCAGGGGGAGCCCGGCGTACGATGTTGGGCCGGCGCGCTGTGGCACGACCTCGCCCCGTGCTGTGGCACGCCCTGGCAGGCCGGCGCCGCGCCTCGCCGGCGCACGAAATCCAGCACCCTTCCCAGGAATCTCCTGCGAAACATGATGGAGAGCGGGGCAGGGGGCCCTGGCACACGAGGTCGGGCCCGGTGCATCGGCACAACGTCGCCGCACCTCGCCCCGTGCTGTGGCACGCCCTGGCAGGCCGGCGCAGCGCCTCGCCGGCGCACGAAATCCAGCACCCTTCCCAGGAATCTCCTGCGAAACATGATGGAGAACGGGCGCGCCACCCGCAATCCAGCACCCTTCCAAGGAATCTCCTGCAAAACATGATGGAGAGCAGGCGGGCAGGGGCGGGGGGCGCAGACCGGATTTGACTGGTCAGCCCTTCGCCGCCCACTGGCTCACCCGCGCGACGCAGCCCTCCAGGTCGTCCCGGACCTGGTAGACCCAGAAGCGCATGACCTCCCAGCCTAGTTCCTGCAAACGGGCGTTGCGCAACTGGTCCTGGCGCAGCAACTCCCCGTCCCAGGCGCGGTGATAGGCCTCGCCGTCCACCTCGATGGCCAGGCGACGCTCTCCCCGAACCAGGGCCAGGTCGACCCGATACTTCTCGACCTGGTATTGGGGCATGGTCGGGAGCCCGGCCTGGTACAGGGCCCGATAGAGCACACGCTCCCAGTCCGAGACCTCGTGGGGATTGGAGACCGGCGGGTACTCGGGGCCGGGCTCCCGAAGGAACGGATCTGGGGGCGGAGGATTGCGTCTTTCGATGTGCCGGGCGAAGCGACCCAGGTACTTCACCCGGTCGATGGCGCGCTCGGCCGCGTGGCGGTCTCCGATGACCAGCAGGCCGGCCCGCGCCCGAGTGATCGCCACGTTGAAGAGGTGGGGCTGGTTGGCCAGGAAGCTCAGGGCCCTGTCGATCCCACCCTCCGAGAGCACCGGCGAGAAGAGCATCAAATCCCGCTCGTCGCCCTGAAAACGGTGCGCCGTGTCGCAGGCGAACCCTCGGCGGATCAACTCGCGCTCCAACGGAGCGTCGCGGACCACCAGCTCACGGATCAGGTTGGCCTGGGCGCGGAACGGGGTGACCACGCCCAGGCTCCCCGGGTAGGCCCGCTCCCCGACCAGACGGCGCAACTCGCGCACGACCGCCTCAGCCTCTTCCCGGTTGAAGAGACCGCCCTCCGGCGGGCGTATGGCCCTGCCCGAGACGTGGTTCCAGCGCACACAGGGGCCCTGCGGATCCAGAAGTTCCAGACGATCCAGGCGGGTGGCCACGCGCAGACGCCCCTCGTAGAACTCCTTGTTCGAGAAATCGATGATATCGGGATGCGAGCGATGGTGGTCGCGCAGCATCACGATGTCGCCCGGCCCGGTCAGGGACTGGGCCAGGTCATAGAGAGAGCGTACGGAATAGGACCAGGAGATCCAGTCCTCCTGCAGGCCAGCCTGCAACTGCAACCTTCTGTCTCGAGCCCGGGGCAACGTGCTGATGTGCCTGAGCTGCTGGGGGTCGCCGATGATCACGGCCCGTCGGGCCCGATACAGCAGAGGCAGGGCCGAGGCGATGTCGCACTGGCTGGCCTCGTCGATCACCAGCAGGTCGAACATTCCCTCGGTGAGCGGGATCCGCCCGCGCGCCGACAGCGAGGTCACCGCCCAGCAGGACAGCACGCCCACCGCCTTTTGGGAGAGTTGGTAGTACTGAGCCCAGAGCTTGCGGTCTCCCGACGAGCCAGCCTGCAGGTCGGCCATCATGGCCAGCACCGCGGCGTAGTCCGACAGGATCCTGCGCTGTTCCCGATCCAAGAGGCCGGGGCGGATCGCCATGAAGGCATCCCAGAAGGCCGAAGAGGCACCTTGCAGGCTCAGACGAAGAAGTGACTCCTGGCGAGCCAGTTCCTCCAGAGGGCGGGCCTGGCCCAATTCTGCCAGCGCCAGCAGATAGGCGCGCGCCTGGCGAGCCAACTCCAGGCGCTCCTCCAGGGGAGCCAGGGCCTCCACCAGGTCGGCGACGGCCCTGTCGTCCGTCACGCCTTCGGGGAGGGGCAGGTCCAGCAGGCCCCCCAGGTCCGCCATCGGGGAAAGGTATCGGATCTCCGCGTTCAAAGCCTCCAGGCGACGGCCGCGGAGGAGGGGCCAGAACCATCGCAGCAGCCCGCGTCGCCGCGAGCGGTCGGCAGCCTCGGCCACCTGCCGGAGACGCATCAGGCAAGCGGCCAGCCCTTCAATGTCCACCTCGGCAAAGCGGCGAAAGCGCGTCTCACCAAAGACCGCTCGAGCCTCCTCGGCCTTCTGTTCCAAGGAGTCCACCTGATTGCGGGCCTGGACCAGGTGTTCGGCCTCGCGCGCCAGGTCGCTGAGTTGGCCCTGCACCTCTTCCAGGCTGCGGCGGGTCTGCTCGTAGCGGTGCCGCTCGGAAGGCCCGGGCGAGGCTGAGAGCAGTCGCCCCAGGTATTCCTGAAGCTGCTGGTGGCGGTCTGCCCCCGAGCCACCCAGCCGCAACAGGACGGGCGCGTCGCTCAGGGCGTTGACCCGCGCTTCGACCACGTCGACAGCCTGATGGTTCTTGCTGGCAAAAAGCACCCGTTGCCCCTGGTGGGCGGCATGGATCAGGAGCGCCGTCACCACCTGGGACTTCCCCGTCCCAGGCGGGCCGGTGATCACGGTCAGAGGCTGGCTCAGTCCCCGGCGGACGGCCTCCCGTTGCTCGAGGTTCAGGGGGAGGACCTCCAGGAGCGGCTCGTCCTTCGCCGACTGCTCGACGGCTTCCCATTCATGTCCCAGGGCCTGCGCCATCCAGTGCCCCAGACAGCAGCCTGGCCCGGGGGGTTGGCCGACCAGGCGCCCCAACTCCTCCCTCAGGCCCGCCGTGTAGCGGCTACCTCCCGCCTCCACGGCCACCAGGACGGCGCGGTTGAGGATTCCCTGCCCTCGAAAATCCTTCAGGAGAGGGCCCGGGCCTTTCCGGGCAACATCTGGTTCTTCAAGCCAGGGCCACTCGGGGCGCAGCGAGTGCAACCGCAAGAGGAGGCCTTCCAGGTCTGGCCCCTCCCCGTCCAGGTCGTCCAACCCCAATTCGACCGTGAGTTCGTGCAGTTCTTCCGGACCCGAGCCCTCGGCCAGGGAATTCACCGCCGCCGGGTTCAGGCTGGGGAGTCCCTCAGGTTCGCCCCTCCACCGCCCATCGTCGGGAAGCGACCAGAGCAGGAGGGGCTCCACCTTGCGACAGGGTCGTCCGGACTTCGCCTGGCGCTCCACCACCAGGACGGGCATTCCCAGAAGGAAGGTCAATGGCTGACTGCGAGCCCGCCCCCGGGACGTGAACTGCCGGATGTCCAGGTCGGCATCATCGGGGGCGTGCTCTTCCAAGGGAAGTGCGGGAAGCTCGAAGTAATCGCGCTTGTCGAAGGCGCTGTCGGCGAAGACGCTGACCCCGTCTCCGCCCTCCTGGCTGAGACAGTCCAGGTAATAGCAGCCCAGTTGCTGCATCGGCTCGGCCAGCGCCGGGGCGAGCGCCGGGGGTGCGGTGGCGCGCGGTCCGGGCGAGGGCAGGTGGACCGGTCCTGCTGGGGGCGCGCCATCCCTGTCGGGCGGGGCCTTCGTGGCAGGAGGATTGCTGGAGGGTCGGCTGACGGGGCTCCAACGATAACTGGAATCCTGCACGACCTGGCCCTTCATCTGACCATACAGGACCTGATTGACCGCCGTCTTGTCGACGCCCAGGGCCTTGGCGATCTCGATTGCCTTGCTGGGCCCACGGGCAACCAGGTATTCCAGGATCCTGGAACCCAGGGGGGTCTCATCTGGCCGGTGGGTCATCCTTCCTCCGCGCGGTTGACCTTCGTGATCAGCGGGAGGGGCCCTGTCGGATGGCGCCGGGAGCGGAGGGGCGGGCGAAGCAGGCGGTCCTCGGGCCCGCGCCGTGGCACGCCCGCGCAGGCGCCCGCAAGCGCCTGCTATCCAGCACCCTTCGCAGGAATCTCCTGCGAAAGATGATGGAGAGCGGGGAGGTGACGCTGGCGCGCGAGGTCGGGTGCCACGCCTGGGCACGACGTCGCCGCACCTCGCGCCCGCGCCGTGACACGCCAGCGAGCGCACGAAATCCAGCTTCCTTCCCAGGAATCTCCTGCGAAACATGATGGAGAGCGGGCGGGCGGGGCGGAGCGCGATGGCGGGCCCGCGCCTTGGCATGCCAGCGCAGCCGCCCGCCAGCGCCCGCTATCCAGCACCCTTCACAGGAATCTCCTGCGAAACATGATGGAGAGCGGGCGGGCGGGGCGGAGCGCGATGGCGGGCCCGCGCATTGGCACGCCAGAGCAGCCGCCC
>Ga0334898_1003854_pt1 | contig 11694 bp, 13 predicted proteins | sample GraSluR3_MG_10_FD_207228 | JGI IMG/M metagenome (GOLD analysis project Ga0334898, IMG submission 207228) | Sludge microbial communities from methane-producing bioreactor in Wageningen University, Netherlands - Granular Sludge_3_08-R3 | ecosystem: Engineered > Bioreactor > Anaerobic >... | reverse complement strand
TCTTCAGCATATTCCGAAATCTGTATTCACCACTATTCCTTCTGTCTATAAAGCGGGACAGTGGGCATATTCACCTGCAGGAATTCCAACTGCAATTCTTACTGGCTGGTATGCGGCTGAAGCAATTCGTAAGGAGTATGCTAAGAATTCATAACCATTTGGCATTTTAAAAGCCAATATCATAAAAAATATATTGTGTTCAGAGCTTAATTACGGATAAAATTGAAAAGTGATAGAACGAATCTGATAAGGGGTAGCCTATTATCCAGTTGTACAACCTCTCAACCATTGCCTTTTTCGGCTTAGTGTTTCACACACTATTCATATGCGTCTTTTTCGCCCTCTGGATTCGTAATCGGGATCACGTACAGGGTCTCGGATATTGGACGCTCAATTTAGTTTTTCATATCTTCGGAAGATTCATTGCCTTTATCCAACCAAATCTCCCATCTACAGCATGTACCCTTATTGGAAATATGCTTACCCTGGTTGGAGCAATTTTCTTTTTATTCGGACTTGCCGCATTTACTTATACGCCAATTAATCGAAAATTTTACCTGTATTTTACTAGTGTAGTAATACTCTGTATGTTAATAACAACCATCGCAAGCAATCAACTCTATCGGTCACTTCTCAATGGTACCGTTACACTTTTTATCTCCTTACAGTATATACGTATAATTTGGATAAACAGAGATATGGACACACTGCTGGCAAAACCTTTGAGATTTCTGTTGGCAATATATATACTCTTTTCGATTTCATTTTTATATCGAATAATTCTCGATCTTATCTCCCTGTTACATGGATATACTCTGACTGAGTTTGATTCTACAGCTATTCGCATGAGTAATCTCCTTGCCCTTGTGTTCTTGAGTGGAGTTAATTTTATTATCATCATGCTTTCAAATAATAAACTCCTCAGTGAAATAATCATAGAATCCTCTGAGAAGACGGTCATGTTGGAAAAACTTAAATTAGAAGTCGAACATGATGGACTGACCAGAGTTCTTAACCGCAGTGGGCTAGACAGCGTGCTTGAGAAGGTTTTGTATAAACAGAAAAAAGAGGATCGTTATATGCTCATACTGCTGGATATCGATAATTTCAAGGATATCAACGATTCCTACGGTCATGAAACGGGTGACCGGGTCCTGATTCAACTTGCTCATATTTTAACTCAGCTCGTCCGTTCTTACGATTATGTAGGTAGATGGGGTGGAGACGAATTTCTTATACTTGCCAGATCATCTTTGAATTCCGAGTTCTCCTTACCCGACCGTTTACTTACAGGTGTTCAAAACTTTGATTGGAAGACACATTTTTCACTCGATAGCCCACAGGTGTCAATTAGCCTCGGATTCACTAGATATCACCTAGGTGAATCAAAACTGGCTGTACTGAGACGTTGCGATAAAAACCTATACAGGGCAAAAGAAGAGGGAAAGAACAGAGCAATAGGCGATACGTACTAGCGATTATTCCATGCTTCAGGAATGACTCCGGTACACGCTATAATGTTCTTTTGATTTCCTCTATAGGTATAGGAAATAACTTTTTAATGCTCAATCTTGATATACAAGTATATTAATGTGATATATAATGGATTTTTATTTTATTTTATATCAATTTTCTTCTTATCCCTTGACTTTTCCGATATTCAGCCCGATGCTGTAGATAGAAGGTGCTCAAGGAGGATTTTTATGAAGAGGATAGCGGTCGCTGCAGAAAAAGATGTGGTGAGTGGACACTTTGGATTTTGTGAAGATTTTATGTTCTTCAACACTGAAGATGGGAAAATTACAAAAATTGAAAAATTTGCCAATCCAGGACATGTACCATGTGAACTTCCGGACACCATCATAGCTAAGGGAGCAACTACAATCATTACAGGCAATCTGGGTCGAGAAGCAGCAAAAAAATTCGAGAAACAGGGTGTTGAAGTGGTAATCGGAGTTACTGGAGAAACAAGAGAAGTAGTAGATGCGTATATCCATGGGCATTTACATTCTCAGGGTGAATACTGCGATGCTTGGAATTGTGAATTCCTCTCTAACCAATAATAGTCTCTACGAATTTAAATAAAATTAATTCAAAATTGTATAAAGATTTATTTAGAGGCTTCTGTATACTTTACAGTGAGCCTCTTTTCTATGTGTTGACTGATTACCTATACTTCTATACATTTGAAACAATTCCAAATTAGGGGGATAGTACTGTACTTGACTTATGCGACTTCAATTTTATGTAATTGGAATGTAAAACAATTAAAGCGTTTATTCGGTTTCTCAGTTGGATTATTCGTTCTCTATTTTCTTTTCAATATTTCAACACCAATCATGATAAAACTATCTCTAATCATGCTTCTTACAGGAATTCATGTGCATCTCTATATGGTGCGAAGTGAGAGAATTCCACATACATTCCCAAGACCGAAAAGAATAGAGTTCAATGAGCTTGTTTCCGATATTGTTGTCCATGATGAATTTAGAAAACTTAAAAATTTTCATCACCACACGACCCCAATATTTGAACATGTTATTCGTGTAGCATTTCTATCCTACGCGGTTTCCAAAATATTACGATTCGATTATCGAGCTGCCGCACGCGGAGGATTACTCCACGATTTCTTTTTATATGACTGGAGAGAACGGAAGGCAAAAGATACACACAGATCACTGCACGGTCATGAACATCCCCAAATTGCTCTAGCTAATGCCAAGAAGCATTTTTCAGTCAATGAACTGGAGGCGGATATTATCGTAAAACATATGTATCCTAAAACCAAAGCAACCCCAAAATATAAAGAAAGTTTCCTTGTTTCGATTATGGATAAAATTTCAACCATATATGAATATATGTATTACATCACACACTACCCAAAACGTTAGACAACTTAGAGTACCCTTCATTAAAAAAGCATCGCGTTCTTACACGATGCTTTTTTTACGTGAATAGAGAGTTACTGATTAGCTAAAGTTTCTTCGAGCATCTGCAATGCAGCATCCATTTTATATTCTGCATATAGTGCAGCCTCATTGATTTCAAATTGTTTAGTAGCTGCTTCAAAAGCTTTTGCTGTATTTTCTTTGGGTATTGAAAGCAATACCCAGACTCCGTTATCGGGATCTACCCACACCGCTTCCTGAGTTACTCCCATAAGAGCATTAGTACTTGTCTGTCTGGAAATTGATTCAAAAGCCTCAAGTGCTTCCCGATTATCTCCAGAACCCATATCACTGGTATAATTCACTACTACTGTATCTACAGTGGTATTTATCCACTGAGAAATTTTTTCTTTTGCCTCAGCACTTGCCCGTTTGATTGAATTCGCCTTGTTACTCAACTGTGCATATCCTGTTTCATAGTGCAAGTCGGCGGATTTTGGGGTAGCATCTACCCACTCTGGTTGTGGTATACCCTCTGCACCAATAATTGCGGGAACTTTTGGCTCTGCAATTTCCTTAGACGAAGCACATCCAACACATACTAGTATGGTTATTACAACAACCATACTTGCCATTAAAATCTTTTTCATACTATGCCCTCTCTTGAAATTAATCTTATCTATGTCACGTATGATGATACCGTACCAGCACTACTCCCGCAATTACTATTTCTCTTGATTCACTACAAAAACACACCCTGAATATGCCTTTTACTTGCCAGTTTATCTTTCACCTTATATAGTTCATGTATGAAAATTACAAGTAAAACCATAATCTTCTTCTTCGTTATCATTATCGGGTGTTTTATAGCAGGCTTAACCATCATGCCTATTACTAAACACGGAGCACTTGCAACGGTATCTGTGATTACAATTTTTACCATTATAGTAAGCTTTTTATTTGGCCTCATAACCAATGACTATTCATGGACCGATAGGCTGTGGAGTACCACTCCAGTGGGATATGCATGGATCTACGCAGCTGCCGGTTCTTGGGACATTACAATAACGATTCCAGCACTCTTAGTAACCCTATGGGGAGCTCGTCTTACCTTTAATTTCACTCGAAGGGGTGGATTTACAGGTGGCGAAGACTATCGCTGGCCGATATTGCGAGAGAAAATTGGGAATCCTGTATACTGGCAGATTTTTAATTTTCTCTTCATCTCATTCTACCAGCAATTTCTATTTATCTGTTTCACCGTACCGCTCTATATTATCTCCCAGACATCAGAAAGTATGAATCCAGCACTCTCTGCAGTCGGTGCTCTGGTCATGCTCGGCTTCTTAATTCTTGAAACTGTTGCCGACCAACAACAGTATAACTTCCAACAATCAAAGTATGGCTTACTACCGAAAGTTCCCGCGTTCCAGGACGACTATGAACGCGGATTCAGAACGAGCGGGCTATTCGCTATTTCGCGACATCCCAATTATTTAGGAGAACTTGGAGTATGGTGGGCTATATATATCATAAGTGTTGGACACTCTGGTTCTTTGGTACATTGGAGTGCATTCGGCCCGTTACTGCTCACACTGCTCTTTGTTGGGTCAACCATTTTTACCGAAGGTATCACATCGGAGAAATATCCCCTTTATTCACAATACAAACAAGAAGTATGGCCAATTTTCCCAAAACTAAGTAAACCAAAAGGGAATCCAATGAGAGAAACAACATGAGTCGACACATACTTCAGATATTTTTCATTATGCTATGCTTAAGCCTGCTGACTGTAGTGCTTGTGGCATCTGGATCATCTGAAAAACTTCCTTCCGAAACAAAAGAGGACACTATGTATACTGCATCATTAGATACAAACGACTTACTGGCTCGGTTTCCCTACGAACCTTTGGCAGACGAATTAAAAGTAAAATTAAATCCGTTTGAGACGCATGTATTGCTCAATAAAGGTACTGAAAGGGCTTTTACTGGAGCATATACCGATACTACCGATGAAGGTACCTACTATTGCAGACAATGCGGATCTCCCCTGTATAGTTCCGTTGATAAATTCCACTCGAATTGTGGATGGCCATCTTTTGATGATGAACTTTCCCAGGCAGTCCTACGGTTCCCGGATCCGGATGGAATGAGAACCGAAATTGTATGTGCAACTTGTAATGGTCATCTCGGTCATGTTTTTTTTAATGAGGGTTTTACAGATAAGAATACACGCCACTGCGTTAACTCAATTTCACTTGTTTTCAAACCAGGACCTCCGATTGCTAAGGCAGTTTATGCTGGGGGATGTTTTTGGGGAGTAGAATATATATTAGAAAAGCTTGATGGTGTCTACTCTGTAACTTCAGGGTACACTGGAGGATTCACGAACAATCCAAACTATAAAGATGTACTTACCCATACTACAGGTCACCTTGAAGCGGTGGAAGTCCAGTATGATCCACGCACGATATCATATGAACAACTCACAAAATATTTTTTCGAAATTCATGATCCTACACAAGATAATGGGCAAGGTCCAGATATTGGTAATCAGTATCTATCTGCAATATTTTACAGAAGTAGGTACGAATACGAAACTGTATTGAGCCTCATTGCCGTACTTGAAAAGAAAGGGATGAATATTGCAACTCAGGTTCGCCCCGCTGCAAGGTTTTGGCCAGCTGAGGAGTATCATCAAGATTATTATGAGAGAAAAGGATCACTACCCTATTGTCATTCATGGACAAAACGGTTCTAACAGTGATGTTTTCTCATAAAAAGACTAATTATCAACCCAGTTCTCAAGTCCTTCAACAGCAACATCTGCAGAAATCATTCCGCTGAAAACAAGGTAGGAGTCTTTTTTACACGGTTTGCCAAACACCATTTCTGAAACAAAAGCCACATCCAGATGCCCAAATTGTGTTGCTATTGTGGCCACAGTAAAACTTGCACTCTGTTCTTCACGATTGTGAGGCGGCATCTCTCGAACAGCTAAAACGGGACCACATATGAGCACAATATCTTCGGCAAGACTATGATCTCTCTTTTCTTCAGGAATATCCGGATAATGCTTCATCATAAAATTGAGTGGAAAAATTCGTTTATCTGTTAAGATTGTTGGAAACCGTGCTTCATCCGGATTAGCGGTGTAGTACTGCTCGTAATGTTCTCGTGAGTCATAGGATTCAAGCACAAAGGGAAAGGCTACAACCTGCATGCCAATTGTCTGCCCCTCTTGTAATTCCGGTAACACTGCTGCATTCATGAGATGTGCAACAAACACTCCATCTTGTGCACTGTTTGTGCAGGCAACTACCGCTGACAACGTGTCAGCATCTTTTGGCGTAGCGTTGAAAAAAGGAATGGCACTCCACATACAACGACCAGATACATGAGTGTCGGTACCTAGAATTCGCATATCTTCACCATCAGGAATTGCACGGAAAATAAATTCGACCCCTGAAGGAAGTGTGTATACACAATAGTAAGCTCCATGAGCATGACGCCACCGAGCTTGTTTATACATGGAAAGCATAGCTTCTGAATCTAATGCTCCATTGGTCACCAGATATTCAAGTGCAAGATTTCGAACAAATACGGGCATGTAATTCCCCCTCTTTTTGAAGCGTACCAGAGTTTATCAAAATTTGCTATGTAATCTAGCGGTTATACTTGTTCACCATACCTAAAGCAGGTACTATTCATTACTATGAGTTGGGCAGAATTCATTATGGTATTTGGTATAGCTGTTGGATTATCAATGGATGCTCTAGCTGTATCTATTACTCAGGGCGCATGCCTTGAGATTACATCACTTCGTTACCCCTATATTATCGGTATCACTTTTGGCATTTTTCAAGCCATCATGCCCATAGCAGGATGGATTGCCGGTTCAACATTCAGTTCACACATACAACACCTTGACCATTGGATAGCATGCATTCTACTTTCGATTATTGGCCTTAACATGATGGTCGCTGGTCTACTCGATTATGTAAGAAAGAAGCGAGCACGAGCAATCGGAATGGCTTGTGCCGACTCGTGTGGTACTGAGTTGAGATTTCACGATTTGCTCATGATGGGTATAGCTACAAGTATCGATGCTCTCGCCGTTGGAGTAACCTTTGGGATGCTCGGAATAAATATTTGGTTGAGTGTACTCATTATTGGAGTAACTACATTCATTCTCTCTACCCTGGGGGTTCTCCTGGGTAAAAGAGCCGGACCCTTACTTGGTGACAAGATGGAGATGATAGGTGGAATTGTACTCATTGCACTTGGTATAAAAATCCTTCTCGAACACCTCATAAAAGGTATTTAGATGATTGATATGCACAGGCATCTGCCTAGAGAGAACGAACCGATTATTCCAGAAGCATGGCAAATATGGTTTGCTACAAGTTCAACGGAAGAATGGACAATAGCTCGTGCACGCACCTTGCCACAGGGACACAGACGCGGATACGGTATACTGCCGGAATCTCTAGAGCATAAGAATGTCACGAACGGCTTCATTGAGGATATCACACAACGACTCTATGAAATACTGAAAGATGATTCTTTGGGATACATCGGTGAGATAGGCTTCGATTCCCGTTTTGAACATTGTCTACCCTATGCTTTGCAAAAAGATTTACTCCGTGAACTGTTCAGAATTGCACATGCTTTACAGAGACCGATTGTGCTCCACCACGTTGGTCCCGTTCCATGGTTGGAAGATCTCCTCACCTCATGCAATTTTCAAATACCTGTCCTGATTCACGGTTTTATAAAATCAATTGAAGTTGCTCAGCGATTTACGCAGCTAGGAGCCACTATTTCATTAGGACCATCGCTTTGGAAATATCCAACAAAACTCGCTGAACGATTGTATGAACTTACTGTACCATTTCTCATCGAAACGGATTATCCGAATGTGCCTTCAGCATCATTTTCGGAAATGACATATGAACATATTCTAAAAGAACATATAGCAAAACTAGCCATTCTCATGCATGTACAAGAAAAACAAATTGAGGAACAGTGTGATGCAAACGCAAAGATTTTTACGAACTGGTAGACTATTAGGCGACGAGGCTCTTGAGATATTTTCTAAGTCTCACGTAGTAATAGTCGGAATGGGTGCCGTTGGATCATACGCTTTGGAAGTATTGGCAAGAAGTGGTGTAGGACATATTCGGGTGGTCGATTTTGACACCGTTGGAATCACCAACATCAATCGTCAACTTCTTGCAACAGAAGCAACTCTCGGAAAGAAAAAAGTGCTCGTAGCTAAACAGAGAGTTTTAGATATTAATCCACAAGCTCAAGTTGAGGCTTTGGATATATTCGCTCATGAAGATACACTCGAGAAAATAATTTCACCTCCGGTGGATTTAGTAATTGATGCAATTGATTCTGTTACGCCGAAACTGGCCTTACTCGAGGGGTTATATAGAAATTCCATTCCAACACTATCTTCAATGGGAGCTGCATTGCGCACAGATCCCTCAAAAATTACTGTGGGAGATCTCATGGACACGCAAAACTGTCCACTCGCAAAACAAATTCGAACGAAACTAAGGCGACGGGGAGTCAATCGCGGAATACTTACTGTATATTCCACAGAATTAGTCAATTATTCCTACGTGAATCCAGAGGATGAAATTCATAAAGAATATAATGAGCAGATTCTTGACCGCGGGAGAGTAAGAAAAGTACTCGGAAGTCTTTCAAGTATTACGGGAATGTTCGGTCTTCGGTTAGGGCATGAAGCTCTCTACGAACTTTTAAAAATGAATGGTATCGTTACCCTAGGGCAGGAACCGGTCCCAGGAAGCGTCGCCTCCGCTGCCGCCCTAAAGCCCTAAAGAGCGGGGTATCTCCCCCTACGTTTCCCGCACCTGTTCGGTAAGGGTCCATTCATGGATTTACTACGCTCACTTCGTTGGAAAATGAAGCAAAACTCATAATCCTGCCGTTATCTCTTTGTAGCCACCTCATAGGTGGAACAAGGAGGATAACAACATGAAAAAGACAACATTGAGAAATTGTGTTGTGCTCGTGGCTAGTATTCTTGTGGTAATCGTACTAGCAAGCTGTGATCAAGAATCACCTCAATTAAAAACTGGAAGCTTATCGGTCTCCATTCGTACTGAAAAAGAGATAGCTTCAAGAAATTTGGCATCGGGAGATTCTGATCCAATAGAAATAACGAGTTATTCAATTCGGGGATCAGGACCAAATGGAAACAGTTTCTCCAATCTGGCAAGTACTCAAAAAACCATGATTATTAATAATCTTTTGTGGGGTGATTGGACTATTACTGCTACAGGATATAATGATTTGGGAAATCCAGTTGCCGAGGGCGTTGTCGAGACAAGAATCACTTCAGGAGAAAATCAAGTAACCGTAGATCTTACAACCGCTTTAGGAAGTGGTTCTCTTGATTTTACCTGTAATTGGGAACCATCCCAAGTAGGTGCTTCACCAATACTGGAATTATCCCTGTACCATACCAATGGAGATCTGTGTACTGCCTATACAACAACTGTGTCAGAAGTAATTTCTGAATCGGGAACAGCCCACTGGGTGCTTGATGAAATCCCAGCAGGAGCTTACAAATTGGTCGTAAAAATGCACGATGAAGATGTGTTGTTGGCAGGGCTTGTTGAATCAATAAGAATTTATGACAGCTCAACGGTAAGTGCAAGTCCCACGCTTAATGTAAACAAACTGGCAAGTGGAATAGATTTTTCAATTATTGACAACACGGCAAAGTTGATTCAAGGATCTATTGAAATGTCCTTTGTGGGGGAAGATGAGGTTGCACAGGAATCTGATGTGGTAACTCTCACATATATCCCCCAACTACCTGTTGGTATTCAAGCAGAGGACTTACATATTCAATGGTATAAAGATGGAAGAACTTTAGAAGATGCACAAACTCTCTCACTTGATGTTACGGCAACTGGCGGAACATATAGGTACGATGTACTTGTTTCAGAGACAACATATGGACATGCAGGATCAGCAGAATTCACATTGACCGTCCATGTTGAACCAACCATAGCTCCGATTACGTAAGTTAAATCTGTGATGCAACCTCGGCAAACCACGATTCAAACGGTTCAGGCCGTTTCGTATCCAGATTAACTGATGCAACTGTAACAAGTATCGTACAAAGGAGTTGTTCTCTTCGTTTAACTTCCTGACGAAATACCATTGAGAAACGTTTGGCACGTTCTAAGGAGGTAAAAACAGTCAGCTCATCATCTAAATAAGCTGGAGTATGATATTCTACAGAGACTGCTCGCACCACAAACGCTCTTCGTTGTGTTGCGAGCACCTCTGCTTGGCCTGGTCTATCAGCGGAAACTGTACGTAGTAACTCAGTTCTTGCATGCTCAGCAAAATCAAGATACCGTGCGTGGTATACAATTCCCCCTGCATCGGTATCGCTAAAATAGACTCGTAGATGAAATTGATGTGCCATACTCAATCCTAGAATTTTAAGGTTGCAAAGAGATCTTCCATCGTTTCAGCTCTTCTGATCATGCGGACAGAGCCATCCTGTTCCAAAAGATACTCAGCAGAACGTAATTTAGCATTGTAATTAAAGCCCATGGCATGACCATGTGCTCCTGTATCGTGAATTACTAGTACATCATGAGGTTCAATTTTTGGTAATACACGATCTATAGCAAATTTGTCGTTATTTTCACAGAGAGAGCCGGTTACATCATACGTCTCTGTAGGTTGAACATGAGATTTCCCTACAACGGTTATGTGATGATACGCTCCATAGAGTGCAGGACGCATCAGATTTGCCATTGATGCATCGAGACCCACATACTGTTTATATTTTTCGGTTACGTGACGCACCCGTGTGACGAGATACCCGAATGGGCCAGTAATCATCCGCCCACACTCGAATACTATGTTCAATGGGGCTAGTCCAGCGGGAACAATCATCTGATTGTACAATTCTCTAATCTGATCACTCACCCACTCTAAATCCATTTCCTCTTGTTCAGGTCTGTAAGGAATCCCTATTCCTCCGCCCATGTTAACAAACTCAAGTTTTATCCCAAGTTCCTTATTGAGCCGGATTGCCTGGGAAAATAACATTCGTGCTGTTTCAACAATGTATGAACCATCCAATTCGTTTGAAGCAACCATAGTATGAAGTGCAAAACGTTTCACCCCAAGTTGCTTAGCCTTTTCGTATGCAGGTAGTAATTGAGTTGTAGTAATTCCATATTTCGCTTCAACGGGGTTACCAATAATTGCATTACCGGTTCTATCTGGACCAGGATTATATCTAAATGACAATAACTCCGGTATACCAGCAGCGTTTTTTAGCGTATCGATATGTGAAATATCATCCAAATTTATTACTGCTTGTGCCTCATATGCAGCAGCAAATTCTTCAGGAGGAGTATCGTTACTCGTGAACATGATATCCTCACCGGTAATTCCTGCTTGCTGAGACAACACTAATTCAGGCAGGGAACTACAATCAGCACCAAAACCTTCTTCCTTCATGATTTTTAGAATTGCGGGATTTGGGCAAGCTTTAACTGCAAAATAGTTTTTGAATTCAGGGACCCAGGAAAACGCTTTTTTAAAAGATTTTATTCGTTCGCGTATAGCCTTCTCATCGTATAGATGAAACGGAGTGGGAAACGTATCGGCTAATGTGAGCAGAGAAGCTTCACTTACAGGTAATTTTTTTTCACTCATACTACACTCACTCCTTACTGAAAACTAAATTATTCTGAATACTCTGTACAGCAGCTTGAATATTATCTCTATGTCC
>Ga0334898_1003851_pt1 | contig 11698 bp, 7 predicted proteins | sample GraSluR3_MG_10_FD_207228 | JGI IMG/M metagenome (GOLD analysis project Ga0334898, IMG submission 207228) | Sludge microbial communities from methane-producing bioreactor in Wageningen University, Netherlands - Granular Sludge_3_08-R3 | ecosystem: Engineered > Bioreactor > Anaerobic > Unclassified... | reverse complement strand
AAAAGCTATATGGATTAAGATGATCCAAGCAAAAAGTTATTCCGATGTTTTGAATCAAGAATTTGCATATACCGTGAAGATATACAAAATGTCGGAATAACTTTTTTATCGGAATAATCGGTTTTATTCCGACATCGGGATAAAACCGATATCTCGTGGTTGCCCAGAGAAATTCTAGGATTCTTTTTTAAATTGTATCTGATTCTTGATATCTTTAGTCGTATCATTATCCAATGGGAAATTTATGAAGAAGAATCTCAAGCTCATGCCAAAGAACTGGTTACCAAAGCCGTTGTGAAACATCATCTCAAAGGCACTCCTTTGGTTCTCCATTCCGACAATGGGAGTCCCATGAAAGCACAAAGCTTTCAAGTATTGCTGGCTAAATTGGGGATTACGAAATCCTACTCAAGACCCCGAGTTAGTAATGACAATCCCTATTCAGAGGCATTGTTTAAAACGGTCAAGTATGTTCCAAGCTTTCCTAGTAAAGGCTTTGCTTCCATAGAAGAAGCCAGGACTTGGATGCATGGATTTGTTCAATGGTACAATACCGAACATTTGCACAGTGGGATTCGATATGTAACTCCTCATCAAAGACACTATGGAGAAGATAAACTCATTTTAGCAAAACGAAAAGAGGTGTATGAAAAAGCTAGAGAAAAACATCCAGAAAGGTGGACTAGAAATACCCGTAACTGGGATTACATTCCGCAGGTTGCATTAAATCCTGTAAAAGAGAAAGAGATGAATGAGAATGAAAAAAGGCGACAACTAACTTGACAAATACCGCAAAGGATCCAATCTTCATACTCTACCCGAAGAACTCGCCTACCAACAAAAACGATTGGACACCATTCGCCAAGCCAGACAAGCCTTGGAACAAGAAGTCCAGCAAGAAGCCCTTGCCACTACAAAAGAACAGACTCTCCACAGGGAGAATGCGAACAATGAAGAAGAAAAAGAACATGAAGATGGCAATACAAACGCACCCAACAAAAAAACCCAAAAAGGTTCTCCAAACAATTCTTCAGAAGAAAGCATTTTGACAAATTCACCCTCCCATCCAGTAGAACAAGAATCCACAGAAGAGAACGAATCCATCGAAAGCTCTTCAGAAGAGAATACAGACACACAAAAGCAAAGCAAAGAACCGTTTCATCAACAACAAGAAGAAAAAGAAGAAGACCATAACAATAAAACGAAACAAGATCATCAAGACCAACAAGACAAACAAGAATCCCATGGCAAAGTAGTAGAATCCAATCCTTCTCCGATTGTTCCCTCTCCCACCAAACAACGCAATTTTACCGATCCCGATAGTCGCATTTTGCGAGATTCTTCTCACAAGACCTTCCTGCAAGGATACAATACACAAGCCCTGGTAGAAGAAAGCCATCAAATAATTGTAGCAACCCATGTAACCCAAGAGGCCAATGACAAAAAACAAGTCATTCCCATGATCGAAGAACTGCAGAAGCAATTGCACCAACGACCTACTCATTTGTTAGCGGATGCTGGGTATTGTAGCGAAGACAACTTGCACTATCTACACACCCAAGGCATTGATGCCTATGTGGCCACAGGACGAATGTCTCACAATGAATCCTCCTCCCTATCCATGACGAATACAAAAGAAAAAGAAAAAGAAAAAGAAGAAACAAAAACACCATCCAACCAAAAGACCAAAAACAAGAATCCTACCAAAAAGGCCAAACCAACCCCGTATGTACAAGCCATGAAACAAAAGTTGCAAACGCCGGAAGGCAAGAAGACGTATAGTAGACGCAAAGGAATGGTAGAACCCATCTTTAGCTGGATCAAATCGATCAAACGAATGGATCAATTTCGATTGCGAGGCTTAGAAGCGGTCCAAGGAGAATGGGGCTTAATTGCTCTATCTCACAATGTAGATCGTATGTATCGCGCTGGAAAAGCAAAGCTTTCCCAAGCACCATGGAAGGAACAATTCCAAATGGGATAGAAAAAACAGAATCGTAGGATCTCTTTCACAAGGTTTTTGTTCCAAAAAAGAGAAGTTTCTGACTACAAAACAGAAAAAAGGAAATGGGGAACAGAAAAAAATGGGATATTTGACATTTCAGGCAAGAATTAATGAATTAAGACGACACGAACCTAGGTATGCTTTGCTGACCACTAAAACTTATATTGTAATCATGGAAGACGGATCAAAAGAAAGACTTAAAATAGAACTTGGTGACCACTCTCAGTTTCCCCTTGAATATTCTCAAGGCGTAGCTCCTACTGCTGAAGACGAGGTTGCTTTGTCAGTAATCAATGCCAGGGAGCTGAAAAAGAGTACAGGTGATCCTATTTCTCTTCTTATCAACGGCGAAGAAAAGACCTTTACGGTCAGTGGAGTTTATTCCGATATAACCAACGGAGGAAAAACGGCCAAAGCCGCTTTCGTCGACGATGCTGCGGAAACGATGTGGAGCATCATCTATATAGAACTTGCAGATGCTTCCACTGTCGAGAGCAAAGTACAAGAATATCAGGACAGCTTCGTTTTTGCTAAGGTTTCAGCCATGGATGAATATGTGCTGCAAACTTTCGGCTCTACCGTAAGTTCTGTTGGCAAAGCTGCTTGTGCTTCAGCTGCCATCGCCTTGTTCATATGTCTTCTGATAACCCTCCTTTATATGAAAATGCTGGTCGCCAAAGATCGTTACTCTATTGCAATAATGAAGGCTGTCGGTTATACAACCTCGGATATCAGGATGCAGTTTGCGTCACGCTCAGTATTTGTGCTGCTTGTAGGAGTAATTACAGGCACATTGTTGGCAAATACCCTGGGGAAATCGCTTGCTGGACAGGCGATTTCGTATATCGGAGCTTCATCATTTGCGTTTACAATCAATCCGGTTTTATCGTACCTGGTAAGCCCATTGCTGATGTTGAGTTTTGTAATAATAGCAACAGTCGCTGGAACAGCAGGAGTAGGACAGATTAAAATCTCTGAAAATATAAAGGAGTAGGTCGATGAAAAAAATTATAATGGCTGAAAATCTAGTCAAAACATACGGCGTGGGCAGTGAAAAAAGCAATGTTCTTGAGAAAGTCTCGGTAGAGATTAATGAGGGAGAGTTCGTTGCAGTCATGGGACCTTCAGGATCTGGAAAAACGACCCTGATCTTTGCCCTTAGCGGTATGGACACTATCGACTCCGGGAAAGTTATCTTTGACGATCGAGATATTTCAACCTTAAGCGAAAAGGAGATGGCTGATCTTAGAAGAAAAAAGATGGGTTTTGTTTTTCAGCAACCAACCATGCTGAAGAATCTAAATATCGGAGACAATATTATCCTCCCCGCGATGCGCGAGATTAGAAAAAAGAGAGCAGAAATATCCGCTAATGCAAAAAGGCTGATGGGAAAGGTGGGTATTACTGAACTGGAAAACCGTGACATTGCCCAGGTTTCTGGGGGACAGCTTCAACGAGCAGGTATCTGCCGCGCCCTAATTAACAGCCCGAAAATCGTTTTCGGGGATGAACCAACCGGAGCCCTTAACTCAAAAACTTCACAGGAGATCATGGAGATCTTCTCGGAGCTTAACCGGGAAGGGATCACTATCATGTTTGTTACTCACGATGCCACGGTGGCGGCACAAACCGAGCGCATCCTGTTTATGGTTGACGGCAAGATTGTCAGCGAATTGCATCTTCCCAGGTTTGATGGCTCAGATCTAGAAGTAAGAATTGAAAAGGTCAGAGGGGAAATGCTGAAAGTTGGAATTTGATAACTCTACAGAAAAAATTAATTAGATAGTGTTGAAAATGAATAGAACAATTCCTCAGGAGAGGGTGCGGAAGAAAACCGAGGAAAACCCCAATATTGTATCGAAACAAACATGGTTGCAAAAATCAATAAACTGAGGGAACAAAAGAGAAAATAGCTTTCAGTACCTGCCTAATATTCGTACCGTCAATGCAAACCAACTTTCATCTTATGATCGATCACTGTATTTAGTTGCATATACATTTTCTCAAATTAGATCAAAATATCTCATTAACATTGAAATACTAATGTTTATCAATATATTTTAATCATGAACAATCTAAACAAATGCCTTTATTCTTGATGTAAGAGTATATACATAATGCCTTCAAAAAAAGAAGCATCTGCTCGTATAAAAATTAATCGGCTTCTGGAAGAAGCAGGATGGCGATTTGAAGATAATCAATATGGTCCTGCCAATATCCAACTAGAAGTTTCCGTGAAAACCTACCAAAATATGGGGGATGACTTTGAACATGCCCAGTCCAAATACAAGCAAAGGGGAGCTATCGACTTCCTTCTCCTTGACAAAGACAAACGCCCCTTGGTAGTAGTAGAAGCTAAAAAAGAATCGCTCAACCCGCTGTCAGCCAAAGAACAAGCCAGAACCTATGCTCGAAGCATCCAAGCTCGCTATATCATCCTATCCAATGGTAACGCTCACTACTTATGGGATACTCTCTATGGCAACCCTGAATCTATTAGTCGCTTCCCTTCCCAGGAGTCGCTATCTCAGGCAGTGGAGTACCATCCCAGCCCCATGGAACTAGCAAAAACTTTTCTGGATGAGTATTACATCATTGAAAGCCAAATGCCTGATTTTCGTAAAGATCCCTCCTTTCTCAACCCAAAAACATGCAAAGATTTTCTAGATAAACACCACTTAAAGAAACTTCGCAGTTACCAGCTCCAAGCAATAAAAAGCTTACAAGAAGCAGCAAAACAAAAAAAACAGCGATTTCTCTTTGAAATGGCAACGGGTACAGGCAAAACCCTCGTATCTGCCGCAGTAATCAAGCTTTTTTTACAATCCGGCAATGCCCAACGAGTGCTCTTCCTGGTGGATCGACTCGAACTCGAAGACCAGGCTTTCAAAGCTTTCACACAGTACTTAGGAAAAGATTACACCACCATGATCTATAAAGACAATCGGGATGGGTGGACCAGTGCCCATATCGTAGTATCCACCATCCAGACATTCCTTTCAGGGGATCGTTATCGCAAGGAATTTTCCCCCACCGATTTTGAGTTGGTTATCTCTGACGAAGCCCATCGATCGATTGGCGGTACGAGCCGGGTTGTGTTTGAATATTTTGTAGGTTATAAGCTTGGTTTGACAGCCACACCAAAAGACTATTTAAAGGGCTTTGAAAAGGACTCTCCTCAAACCCAGCGTGAGTTTGAACGCAGGGTTTTACTCGATACATACAAGACTTTTGGTTGCAATTCCGGCAACCCTACTTTCCGCTATGACTTAATAGCAGGAGTCAAAGATGGCTACCTTATCAATCCAATCATTATTGATGCCCGTACTGAAATCACCACCCAACTTTTATCTGACGAAGGATTGTCTGTTAGAAATGTTGGGGAAGATAGCATGGAAGAAGAACAAGTCTTTACCGAACGCGACTATGAGAAAAAAGTCTTCAATGACGATACAAACGTAGCAATGTGCAAAGCTTTTTTGGATCATGCTCTTCAGGATCCTCTAAGCGAAAAGATGGGGCATCCTGTAATCGGTAAATCCATTATCTTTTGTGTATCGCAAGCTCATGCTGCCCGAATTACACAAATCCTGAATCAGCTAGCGTTCGAAAAATGGCCACAAAAATTTAATACTTCAGACTTTGCAGTGCAAGTGACATCCAATGTGTATGATGCCCAACAAAAAACTATAAACTTTGCAAACAATAATCTGAATGGACATTTACCCCTCTTTGGAGGCTATGAAACCTCAAAGACCCGAATATGTGTAACGGTCAGCATGATGACCACAGGGTATGACTGCCAGGACATCCTGAATCTTGCTCTTATGAGACCCATTTTCAGCCCTTCCCTCTTTGTACAAATGAAAGGACGTGGCACTCGCACATTCTCTTTCACTTACATCGATGAAGACAGAAAAACAACCTATACTGAAAAGAAAGCTGCCTTCAAACTCTTTGATTATTTTGCTACCTGCGAATATTTCGAAGAAGAGTTTGACTATGATGATAAAATTTCCCTACCCAGCGTAAAAAAAGACATTAAAGAACTATTGTCTTCCGATGACAAAATTTATGAACACCCCTCAGATCCTATTAATTTATACACGCGCGATAAAACCATTTGGTACACAGAAACACCCGTAGGGTTTGAAGGACTTAAAATCGACCGTGAAATGTTTCGCAAAGCGATGGATGAGGATGTCGTGCAGAATCCAACCCTTCATCATCTTTGGAAAACTGGGAACAAAGGACAAGCCGAAGAATACACTCAAAAAAATATTCTCAATCACCCCAAGCACTTCCTGAATCTGGATAAAATCCGCCAGGCTTTCAATATAGACAGGCGCATCACTGTCAGAGAGTTTTTAGAGATGGCTTTTGGAGAAATTAAAGAATTTCCTGGGAAAAATGAACTTCTTGAACGAGAATGGGAAAAGTTTGTCAGTATCAATCCTATAGACCAGGACCTTTACTATTATGCCAGAGGCTTCTTCAAAGCATATATCACCGATCCCGAGGTACGCGAAATCATCGACAGTAAAAAATTTGGAGAGCTTCATACACGTGGTTCCCTTGATTTTGATGAATACAGGCAATTGGGAAAGCTTAAAATCCTGATCCCAATGTATATCAAAGACTATATCTCGCTCAATATTTTCATGGACTAAGGAGTATGAATGGAATCAGATACCAAACGACATATAGATAATGCACGGCGGATTCTGGTAGGGGTAGTTCCCAATCCGATTTCTCAAATTGATCAAATCACCTATGCCCTGATCTACAAATTTATGGATGATATGGACCAGTCTGCTCTGAAAGAAGGTGGTGAAGCCTCCTTTTTCACGGGTGATCTGGAGCACTATTCCTGGTCACATCTCCTCAGCCCTCGCATAGGCAATCAGGAGCGCCTCAATCTCTATGTCGAAGCTTTTAATCGTTTTGCCCATGCCCCACAGCTTCCAGCCTTATTTCGGGACATACTAAAAAATGCCTACTTGCCTTATCGTTCCCCCGAAGTTCTAGGTTTATTCCTAAAAGAAATCGAGTATTTCGACTACTCCCACCCTGAAGAGTTGGGTAACGCTTACGAATATCTGCTTTCCATAATGGGCAGTCAGGGGGATGCAGGACAGTTTCGCACTCCAAGGCACCTGATCGATTTTATCGTGGATGTCGTCCAACCCACCGAAAAAGACAAAATCCTTGATCCTGCCTGTGGTACCGGAGGCTTTTTGGTCAAAGCCTACCAGCATATTTTAGCCCAGCATAGCGGAGAAAAGCGTCTAACTCCCAGCCAAAAGCAAGAACTAATGGATCAAATAGAAGGATACGACATCGACCCGGGCATGGTACGCATCGCGCAGGTCAATATGTTTCTCCACCAGTTCAAGAATCCCAAAATATACCAATACGATACCCTTTCCATGGAAGAACGCTGGAGAGAAAAATTTGATGTGATTATGGCCAATCCCCCCTTTATGTCTCCTAAGGGAGGCATCAAGCCCCACAACAAGTTTAGCGTCAAATCCACCCGTTCCGAAGTCCTCTTTGTGGACTATATCATGAATCACCTCAAACCAAAAGGCAGAGCAGGCATTATTGTTCCCGAAGGGATCATCTTTCAATCTGGTAAAGCCTACAAACAGCTTCGTAAAAATCTGATTCAAGATGGACTATATGCTGTCGTCAGCCTTCCGTCTGGCATTTTCCAGCCCTATAGTGGTGTCAAAACGAGTGTCCTTCTTTTTAACAACGATCTGGCAAGGCAGAACAAGGAGCTATTGTTTGTCAAAGTAGAATCCGATGGATATGACCTAGGAGCACAGCGAAGACCCAACAACAAAAATGACCTGCCCAAAGCATTGGAGATCATTCGCCAATGGGAATATAACAAAAAGATAGACCACCCCCTGGCACTCTATGTAGAAAAAAGCAAAATAGCAGAAAATGGAGACTACAACCTCTCAGGCGACCGCTATCGAGTAGCCATAGACTACTCCAATGCCAAATGGCCCATGGTAAAATTGGGGGAAGTGTGCGAGATTGAAAAGGGTTCATCCATTACAAAAAAAGATACTATTAATGGTGAAATTCCAGTTATTGCGGGTGGGCAACAACCAGCATATTTTCATAATCAAGCAAATAGAAGAGGAGATACTATTACAGTGAGTGCTTCGGGCGCTTATGCGGGATTTGTAAATTATTTTGACATACCCATTTTTGCTTCTGATTGCACCACAGTTCAATCAAAAAACGAAACTGAAGTACTAACGAAGTATATTTTTCTTACAATGAAACATTTACAAGATGAGTTCTATAAGCTCCAAAAAGGAATGGGGCAACCTCACGTTTATGGAAAAGATTTTGCACAAATCCAAATCCCCCTTCCTCCCCTCGAAATCCAACAACAAATTGTCGCAGAGCTCGATGGCTACCAAAACATCATCGCCGGAGCAAAACAAATCATCGCCAACTGGAAACCCACCATCGACATCGACCCAGGTTGGCCAAAAGTGAAATTAGGGGAAGTGTGTGATGTAAGAGACGGAACTCATGACAGCCCAAAGCAAGTTCAAGCTGGCTACCCCCTAATCACATCAAAAAACATTAAAAATGGACAGTTGAATTTTTCTGATGTAAGTTTTATTTCTGAAAATGATTTCCATAAAGTCTCTAAACGTTCTTATGTTGATATTGGCGATATAATCATGCCCATGATTGGTACAATCGGTGGATGTTGTTTAATTGAATCGAAAGAAAAAGATTTTGCAATCAAGAACGTAGCTCTTTTCAAAAAAACTGAAAAAATGTTGTCAAAATTTCTTTTTATTCTTCTTTCCTCAGATTTTGTTGAAAGTATATTCAAAAAACTTTCTGCAGGAGCTACTCAAAAATTCATTTCCTTATCAATTTTAAGAAACCTACAGATCCCCCTTCCTCCCCTTGAAATCCAACACCAAATCGTAGAAAAAATCGAAACCGAACACACCCTCGTCGAATCCGCCAAAAAACTCATCCAAATCTACGAACAAAAAACCAAAGCCACATTAGAAAAACTGTGGGAACATTGAACATGCAAAGCAAGCCATTTACCCATGACAAAATCAACAACGAAATTCTGAAACTCGGTAACGAAATTGATAAAGCGATCAACAATAAAGACATCACCTTACTATCCAGTTACAGGAAGAATGCTGAAGAAATCTTAACCAACGAAACTCTAACTGAAAATGAAAAGGCAGTTATTTATTATTACATTGGAAGGATATGTTCCGCTATCGATAGCTTGCACACAAGTAAAACCAATGATATTTGGTTGTTCAATCGTGTAGAATTTGAGAAAACTATAATCAATTACCGTAAATGCATTAACTTGGATGTTTCTTCAGAAATTGAACATGAAGTATTTACAAAAGCCTACACAAACCTTGGCAATTCATTTAGTACAGCTGGTAGAGCAATTCTTGCTATTAAGTATTGGAATAAAAGCTTGGTCATTGACCCAGAATTCGAAATGGCATTGTGTAATAAAGCTCATGGCATAAAAGAATACTCTGACTATTTATATCTTAGGAATCATAGGATCATTCTGTTAAAAAAGGCTTACCAAATTTATAAACATTGTGTTGATAGCAATACAATTCCTAGAAACTCCAAAGAATTTTTCCAATCTGAATTTGAAATGTTGAATAATCTCTCTAATACAGAGTTTCTGGATGCAGAGTTTAATTTTGAACCTTTTTCTTTAGGTAATTCAGAAGCTGAAAAAGAATACAAAAAATGGCTTTTAAACAATTCTTTGTTTTTAAATCCTCTGAATGACATCTTTTCTGATTCATTTGTTGCACATGACTCCCTTACACTACCTTCAATGTTAATAAAAGATAACCCAGCACCGATTTTCCAAGGATTCTACAATCAAATAAAACAAGAATTCATATCCTTAAGATATTTTTATTACCAGTATAGCCATCTACTGCATGAATATGAAGTTCACTTCTCCGATTCTGAGAGACATCTAGCCGATACTTGCGACTACCCTGTGTATGGTTATAGAACGGAATGTTTGAAGATATCATTTAGAATGGCGTATTCCATTTTAGATAAAATTGCCTTCTTCCTTAATAAGTATTTGGTTTTGAATATTCCAGATAACAAAGTGAATTTTCGCACAATGTGGTTTGAAAAAGGAGGTAAGGGCAATGTTCGTGATTCTATTCAGAAATTAGAAAACCTACCCCTTAGAGCACTATACTTCCTAAGTAGGGATTTGTTTTCTCCTGCAGAAAATTCATATTTAATAAATCTAGAGCCTGAATCAAAAAACATCTCTGATATCCGGAATCACTTAGAACATCGTTATTTCAAAATACATTGTGGTGACTGGTCTGGGGAAACACTTCACACAGGCAATTCATTTGATATGTTTATTGACAATCTCGCTTATTCGGTATTTGAAACAGATTTTTCAAAAAAAACCTTGTATCTTATCCACATGGTTCGCGAAGCAATCATTTATTTAGCTCTTGCAGTTCATCAAGAAGAAAAGAAGCTAGATTCAGATGAAAATATACTCGGACTCACATTGCCAGAATATGTCTAAAATTCATTAACTTTAAGCAAAAAGACTAAAAAATATGTTTTGAGTATTTGTCCGTACCCCCTTGCAATAATTTTTTTACTACCGGAGTATAGACAAAATAGGTGACATTAACAGCAATTGTAGTCTTTATGACATTCACTTCGATCATATCAAATTCTAAATGTTTTGGTGCTCTATTTGGTTTATCGCATTTTATGATATTTTTCGGAGGACTTGACAAAACAGAAAACTATGGTATAATAGATTATATGAAAAAATGTAATAGCCATACAAAAAACTAATTGGCCTGTTGCTAAAGACAGCCAATTAGTTTTTTTTATAAATAGCTATTGCAGAAAGGGGGGAAGTATGGAAACATACACTGTATACATAGAGTTAGTAATAAAAGCACTCTATGTAGCACTACTCGTTGTAGAACTAATACAAAGGTAGTGGATTAAACTAAATTCACCCCTGAATCTGCTATTCATTACTATTTTATTGTATCAGATTCAGGGGTGAATTTCAAGTTATTTAACAACTTTCTTGCACACGAGTATTCCCATATAAAACTCAAGATAAGTGAATCCACTTTAATTTTCTTTGGCATGAACTTATTTCATAAATAGAGTGCAGACTTAATCAGGGGCTCCAAAAAGTCAAGAAGATGAACTAATGTCACTAGAGAGCAACGGATGAAAGTGGTTGAGTTGAATCCACATTACCACGATCTCTAAAGAATTTCTTACGTTGTGTATGCAATAATGAAACAGCTTGTTTCATAACTTCTCTTTTCGCTCCCCGGTGAGAGTGGATAGAAATTTCTGTAGACTTGATTGTTAAGGATCGGGCTAGTTACAGTGTGAAGAAGGGTTGCAATAAGGATTCGTAAATTATTGCATTCTTTCTAAACATACAACTAGCCCTTAAGGAATTACCATTTCTTATTGAAGAAATATTTCACCATTACTATAGCAGAAATAGTAGATATAGTAAACAGGGTCCCATTTTTTTACATGGAATTTACATCCATTATACAACATCATTGAAGCAATTTCTCCAGAGAAATATAAACAGGCAATGCAGGTGTTCTCACATTTGCTTTC
>Ga0334898_1003848_pt1 | contig 11701 bp, 7 predicted proteins | sample GraSluR3_MG_10_FD_207228 | JGI IMG/M metagenome (GOLD analysis project Ga0334898, IMG submission 207228) | Sludge microbial communities from methane-producing bioreactor in Wageningen University, Netherlands - Granular Sludge_3_08-R3 | ecosystem: Engineered > Bioreactor > Anaerobic > Unclassified... | reverse complement strand
TCATCCCGGTTTTGCAAAACCGGCTGGGAGTTACCATTGAATCGGTTTTTTCAAGCTACTTTTTTTGGGCGATGCTTGTTGCTGTAGTTTTAATGAGCGCGATTATTAACGGCATTTTACCTGCGGTGATAATTTCACGCTATAACAGCCTTCAGCTTCTGAAACTGAAGTACAAGCCGGTTTCCGGAAAGTTTTCTTTCCGCCAGGCAATTGTTGTTACTCAGTTTATAATCATTATTGCAATAATTTCAGGCATTGCCGGAATGAATAAACAGGTGAATTTCCTCGTTCAGAAAGATAAGGGCTTTGATGCAGAAAACACACTGGTTTTGAAAGTTCCGCAGAATATTCGGAAAACGTCTGAGCGGATAGATAATCTGGAGGCTTTTGAGCAGGAATTGCTTACGAATTCTGCAATTACCGGAATCTCGAGTTCGAACAGGGTCCCCGGTGATTTGCCCGCCTACAATTTCAATTTTACTGAAATTAAAACCAGTAAAGGTGGTAAAGCAGCGGCGCTTGTCGCGGATAATAATTTCATAGGAAATTATAAAATCGACTTGCTTGCAGGCCGGAATTTTTCAGCCACAAAAAGAGGGGGCCTGAATAATTTGTGCATTGTCAACAGTGCCTGCTTGCCGGTGCTGGGTATTCAACATCCGGTAGATGCTTTGGGAAGGGTACTGAAAATGAAAGATGAAAGCGGAATGCAAAATTTTGAAGTTTCGATCATCGGCGTTTCTGAAAATGTGGATTTCAGCGATGCAAAAGGTAAACATGAACCAATTATTCTACTGGACTGGACGAAGGAAATGCTTTGGGGAAATTATTCCATAAAGTTGGCTCACTCTGACTTTGCTTCGGTTGTCCCGTTCATAAAAGAAAAATTTCATGCTACGTTTCCCAATTATCCGTTTGAATATCTTGTATTGGAAGATCATTACAACAAACAGTTTGAAAAGGAAAATCAGCTAATTCAGATTTTTCAGCTATTCATTTTCATCGCTGTATTAATCAGCACAATAAATCTGTTTGCTATTTCATGGTTGATTTCATCAGCGCGGATAAAGGAAATCGGCATCCGCAAAGTAAACGGAGCCAAAGTTTCCGAAATATTAACGATGCTCAATAAAGACTTTGTAAAATGGGTAGTAGTTGCCTTTGTAATTGCATCGCCGATTTCATACTACGCCATGAACAAATGGCTCGAAAACTTCGCTTACAAAACCGAATTGAGCTGGTGGGTTTTTGCGCTGGCCGGGTTACTGGCGCTGGGGATTGCGCTGATGACAGTGAGTTGGCAGAGCTGGAAAGCAGCAACGAGGAATCCGGTGGAAGCCCTACGCTATGAGTAAGAAGGGCGGAGATCCCGATTGCTCGGGATGGAGGTACTTAGGTATGAGTGACCCTAAAATCCCGTTTATTCGGGATGCAGCTATGATAAGAAAAATATTTTGATATTGAACTTTAGATTTCAGAACCATGTTAAAAAGACTGTTAAATCCTTTTTTCAGAATTTTAAAGAAAAACAAACCTGATGCGTTCATCAACCTGGTTGGGTTGTCATTCGCCATGTTGGTGGTTATTTTTACCGCCGCATACGTTAAAAATGAAACCACTTTCGATGCATATCATCCCAATGCAGACCGCATTTTCAGGCTAACTACCTCCATCGTTTCTCCCGATGGCCAAAGTACCGATATGGCCCTTGCAAATACCTCTTTTGGCTATATCCTGAAAAACGAATGTCCTGAAATAGAAGAAATTGCATATGTGGATGTGGGCGGAGATTACAAGATAAAATACCGCGAAAATGAATTTGACAACCTCAATATCAGAAAAGCAACACCCTCCATTTTCCGGCTATTTTCTTATCCGACTGTAAGAGGCGAAAGTACCGGATTTTTACATTCGCCAAAAACAGTTATCCTTACAAAATCGCTGGCTGAAAAAATATTTCAAAACTCCGACCCGCTGGGACAGCGGCTCACAATCGGAAACGACGATTATGAAGTAACAGGAGTTATTGACGATTTACCTTCGAACACTGATCTGAAATTTTCGGCTTTAATTCCGTCAGAAGCAGACGGAACCGAAGAACTGGCCGACTGGGGAGAATACTATGTGTATTTGCAAACAACAAGCAACTCCACAAAAGCTTTAAAAGAAAAAATCGACACACTGACACATGAAAAATATCACGAACTGCTTTTGCAAATGGGAGGGTTTGGTTTAAAACATCATTTGCAGGCACTTAAAGGCATTCATTTCGACAATTCCTTATTGGTGGATACCCCAAAAGGAAATAAAACTCTGGTGTATGTTTTTTCCGTTGTTGGGATACTGATTTTGATTATTGCCGGAATCAATTACATGAATATTACCATTGCCCGGTTGCAACAAAGGCAAAAAGAGTTTGCCATCCGAAAGACAATCGGATGCAGCAAAAAATTGATTTTTTACCAGATTATTGCTGAATCAGTACTGACGTTTCTGGTTGCAGCCCTCCTCTCACTTGCACTGACCTTAAGCCTTCTTCCGCAGTTTAACTCATTGTTTCACCAGCAGTTTCAGCCGGCTACGATTCTCAGGCTGTTAATTCCCCTGTTGACTCTGTTTTTTGTTTTTGCAATCGCTGCCGGGTTATATCCGGCATATAAAAGTTCAAAAACGGATACAATTGCCGGTACAGGATTTAACTTTTTGGGGAAAACGCTGGTTACTTTTCAAAACGTAATATCCATTGTGATGATTGCAGGGGTTTTCCTGATTTGGAGCCAGGTTCGATTTATGAAAAACCACAATCTGGGTTTCGACCAACAACAGTTGATTGCCGTTAAGCTCGGCGACCCCGCGGAAATTCCGGGAAAAAATATCATTCGAAATGAATTTTCAAAACTCCCCGAAGTCAGGTCGCTGGCTTTTGGTGGCGGAGGCACAAATCTTGGAGTTACGGACAACTGGATGAAAGCCATTATGGTCACTAAAAATGAAACGGGAAACGATCTTCAGTTTGTACTGAATCAACCCAATGTTGACGAGAATTACATCGCACTTTTTGGAATACAAATAGTTGAAGGCCGGAACTTTTCATTATCTGTTCCCGGCGACAGGGAAAATGCGGTTATCATCAACGAAACATATGCCAAAAAAATGGGATGGACCGAACCGCTAGGCAAATATGTTTATGAAGATCAACCACAACAGGTTATCGGCGTAGTCAAAGATTTTAATTTTGAAGCATTAAACAATCCGGTGGAACCATTAATGTTTCAACTTCTAAAGGATGAACCGGAATTTTTATTTTTGAAAGCTGAACCGTGGCATCTGGAAATTATTCGAAATCACTGGAAAAAAATAACTGCCGATGCGCCTTTTGAATACAGTTTTATCGACAAACGTATGGATGAACTTTATGCAAAAAATGAAAAGGAAATGGCTGTTTTTTCTCTCCTGACCCTGATAGCTTTGGTAATATCGTGCCTTGGTTTGTATGGTCTAACTTCGCATTTTGTCTTAACCCGCACCAAAGAAATCGGTATAAGAAAAGTCAACGGCGCCCGCATTTCCGAAGTACTAATCATGCTAAACCGCGATTTTGTAAAATGGGTAGCCATTGCATTTGTAATCGCCACGCCCATTGCGTACTACGCCATGAACAAATGGCTCGAAAACTTTGCCTACAAAACCGAACTGAGCTGGTGGATTTTCGCGCTGGCAGGATTGCTGGCTTTGGGAATTGCGTTGCTGACGGTTTCGTTTCAATCGTGGAAAGCTGCAACTAAAAATCCGGTAGAGGCGTTGAGGTATGAGTGAGTAATCACCCCAAACCCCTGAAGGGGCTTAAAGAAAAACAAGATGAGTATAAGCGACAATGTTTCGATGTTTTACAATGCAAAACCCCACATTTTTGAGAAAGCAAAGGCTTTAAGAAATAATATGACCAATTCAGAATTAACACTTTGGGAAAAACTTAAAGGAAAACAGATGTTCGGATTACGATTTCGCCCACAACATCCAATAGATATTTTTATTGCCGACTTTTATTGTCATCCACTTCAACTTGTAATCGAAGTTGATGGTGGAATTCATAAATCAAAAGAACAAACTGAATACGATATTGGAAGAGAAGGGGAGTTGGAAAATTGGGGAATTAAAGTAATAAGATTCACCAATGGGGAAATTGAAAATGAGATAAAATCAGTATTAGAAACAATAAAACAGGAATGTTTATCACGCCAATCGGAGATACAAAAAAGTCCCCTTCAGGGGATTTAGGGGTGGCTGAATGCTGGCAACAAAGAAACCCGGTGGAGGCGCTGAGGAATGAATAAAAGAAACCAATATAAATGATATGAAAATTTTAAACGTCTTATCAAGAGGCCTTTTTAGAAAAGGAAAATCGAGTGTTTACATTCTGGTCAATTTTACAATTGCATTTACCTGTGCATTATTGATTTATCTTTTTGTTTCCGACGAGTTTTCCTTTGATAAACACTTTGCAAATTACAATCAAACCTACCGTTTGAATATTGAGGCGAAAGATAAAAGCAACATCAGTTGTAACCTGCCGGGAATGTTGTACGACAAAATAGAACAGGTTCCGGGCATTGAAAGGGTTGCGCGTATGCAAACCTTTATGGGAGAACGTTACATCGTTGTAAATAATGAAACATTTTTGGACGATAAATTTCTGTTTGCTGATCCTGAAATACTGGATATTTTTGATTTCAGCTTTATAACCGGCAGCCCCAAAGATGCATTGTCAAAACCATTTAGCCTGATTATCAGTAAATCGACGGCACAAAAGTATTTTGGCGGAACAAATGCGATTGAAAAAACCATTCAACTGGATAATCAAAATTTCACAGTTACCGCGGTAGTTCAAGATCTACCTGCGCAAACCCATTTTGATTTTCAATTCCTGGCGCCGACTTCGAGTTACAAAATTTTGAATAACAACTTGCTGACACAGTGGTATATTTCATCCTTCAATTATTATTTTCTTTTGTCAGAGAATATCGATAAGAGTATTGCAGAAGCGTTAATTACCAAAGCTTTTGCTGAAGGTAACGGCATTTCAGAAGAAAACAGGGAATTTCAGATGACCCTGGAACCACTGGCCAATATCCACCTGAAATCGGTAAGCACCAGATGGGACAACGCCATTAAAGGGGATATCAAAGTAGTTTATGGTTTTATTGTTGTTATGTTGATGATTCTTGGAATTGCTGTTGCCAATTACATCAATGTTTTAACGGCAAATTACCAGCAGAAAGTCAGGGAAAACAGCATCAGGAGAATAAACGGGGCATCAGGTTTCGCAGTAATCCGCAATCAAATTTCAGAATCATTTATTTTACTTTCCATTTCCATGATTATTGCAATTGGTCTGGCATTTTTGCTTCTGCCATTCGTTAATAATTTTAGCGGAAAAGAAATACAGCCCGGTTTTAGTTTAATTCCTGTAATAAGCATTTTGCTGGTTACGGTAGTTGCAGTATCCGTAATTTATCCCGTTCTTTTTATACAATCATTCAAGGCAACAGGATTTTTAAAAAACCAGTCAATCATGTTAAACCTGAAAACCAGGAAACAACACACACTTGTCAGGGGTTCCCTGATCACTTTCCAGTTGGTAATAGCTACTTCGCTTATTGCTTCAGCAATATTAATCAGCAAACAACTTCACCTGGTAATGAAGGCTAAAACGGGGTTCGATCATGAAAATACGCTGGTCGTTATAAATCCATACAGCGAAACAATGGACAAACGGTATGACCTGTTCAAACAAAAACTGACTTCTGTTCCAATGGTTAAAGAAGTGGGGGTAACAGAAAATGCCCCGGCCGGTTCTATTAATAATTACACTCCTGTTTGGCTTTCCGGTAAAGAGAATGAGCTTAAAGCCGATTTGGGGCAAATTACTGTGGATCATGATTTTATTCCGGCGATTGGCGCTAAAATAGTGCATGGCAAAAATTTCGATAAAAATATTCTGTACGACGAACAAATGGGAATAGTTATCAATGAATCGGCTGTTAAAGCGCTCAACCTAACCAACCCAATAGGGCAAAAGGTGGTGGTGCAAAATAATGCATACACACCAAACAACGAAATGGAAATCATCGGGGTAACCGAAGACATACAATACTTTTCCTTAAAAGAAGCTTCAAAACCTGTAATGTATTTTATTCGTCCCTGGGGAAAACACAATATCATCGTAAAACTTGAATCGGGGAATTACAGCAATGCACTTCAGCAAATTCAGAATGTGTGGAAGGAGGTTGAGCCAAACCTACCCTTTACTTATCAGTTTATGGATGAACGGATAAGTTCTAATTATACGTCAGAAGTAAATGCAGCAGACATAATCAGGATTTTATCGGGTATTGCGATATTTCTTTCGGTACTTGGCGTGTTGGGAATGATTGGTTTTACGGTTCAGCAAAGGATTAAAGAAATCGGCATCCGCAAGGTAAACGGCGCCAAAATAATAGAAATATTAGCCATGCTTAACAAAGATTTTGTAAAATGGGTCGCCATCGCCTTTGTAATCGCCACGCCAATTGCGTACTACGCCATGAACAAATGGCTCGAAAACTTTGCCTACAAAACCAGCTTAAGCTGGTGGATATTTGCCCTGGCCGGCTTGCTGGCGTTAGGAATTGCTCTGCTGACGGTTTCGTTTCAGTCGTGGAAAGCTGCAACGAAAAATCCTGTTGAGAGTTTGAGGTATGAATAAAAATACAGTCGCATAGCGACATAATTATGGTAGAATGAGCACAATAAAGAGAAAATTAGTATCCGGCACTTACTTGCGAAGACGGAGCAAAAATAAAACAACTTAACAACATATGTAAGTAAAACAAAACTTTAAATTGAAAATATGATTCGATTCAAAATAAAAATGGCCATGCGGAACCTGTTGAAAAACAAGGTGTATTCCGTACTGATAATCGGTGGGTTTTCCATCGGGTTTACTGCCTGCATCCTTATCGGTTTGTTTTACAACGCCGAACACAATGTGAATACCCATTTTGCAAATCATAAAAACATGTACCGCCTTTACGATGCCAAACGCAACAAAAGCGGGCTCGACTACAAACTTTCACCGGTGCTGAACGAAAACTACCCGGAAGTGGAAAATGCCTGTCCGGTGGAATATACATCCAACTTTCAGTTCAACATAAAAGACGCCGAAACCAAAGACTACACCCGAATCAGTTATTCCATCAGCACAACCAACCGTTTTTTTGATATTTTTTCCACCGAAATTATTGCCAGCTTGTCGGAACAACCGTTCAGCGACCTCAATTCGGCAGTTATTACCGAATCGGTAGCCAAACGATTGTATGGCGATAAAAACCCGCTGGGGCGAACCATTCAGCAGGAATTCTTTTCGGCAACCATTTCGGCGGTGATAAAAGATTTACCTGAAAATTCGAGCTTTCGTGCCGAGTTACTTTTTAATGCCGAAAACGAGAACTTCCAGTTTTCGCAGGAATGTGAAGATGGTGTCTGTATTTATCCCACTGAACATTATATTTTGCTGGATCCTTTGGCCGAACCCACTGCATTTGCAAAAAAGCTAAACGGTTCCATCGGCCAGTTTAATTCTACCACCGACAGTCTGGCGCTGCAACCTGTTACCGATATTTACCTTTCAACCCTCGATTTAAACGACGGACATGCCAAAGGAAATTCAAAAATGCTGGTGGTTTTTCTTTCCATCACCATTCTGATTATCCTTCTTTCGAGCATCAATTACCTGAATTACACCATTTCGATACAATATGCCAAACTCAGGGAAATTGGAATCAACAAAACAAACGGAGCCGGTTTTTGGCAGCTCCTTTCAAACTCATTTACCGAAGTTGTCCTTGGCATTTTTATTTCTCTTATCATTTCTGTTCTGCTCACCACCATTCTGCTGCCATCTGCCGAAACATTTTTCGGGCGGAACATTTGCATTGACGATGTCAATTTTTATCAACTCCTTCCGGTTTTTGCAGGAACGATTCTGGGTGTTGTTTTTCTGAACAGCCTTGCCCCGGTTTACGTGCTCTCGCGGTTTAACATTGCCGACTTTTTATCGGGCGGGCGCAGGCAAAAGGGAAAGCACATCGGGAAACAGGCCATGTTAACTTTTCAGCTTACCGTTTCCATTGCGCTGATTGCTGTGGTAATGCTCATTTTTAAACAGCTTCAGTTTGTAAAACACTACGATTTGGGTTTTAACGAGGAACACCTGGTGCGGCTCGAAATCCCTTACCTTTTCCCCAACCAGGAACTGATAAAAAAGGAAACCGCCAAACTTCCGTTTGTAAGAAACAATGCGCTGAGTTCGGGGTATCCCGGTTGGATTCAAATGATGCTGGGAAGCGGCGTGGAAAACGACGAGTTTTTAGTCAACTCCATTTATGTTTCTGACGATTTTATGGAAACCATGGGTATTGAGTTGCAGGAGGGCCGGAATTTTCTGCCCGGTGATAAAGACCAGGCCTGCATGATGAATAAAGAAGCGGTAAAAAGGTATGGCTGGCATACCATCGAAGGGAAAAAATTCAACAACGGACGTGAAGGCGGATACAACGTGGTGGGCGTGGTGAATAATTTTAACGTGGAATCGTTGCACGCCGGTATTACACCGGTGGCGCTGCTTTATGAACCCGGCCGCAAATTCAACACCCTTTCGTTGCGGTTGACACCCGGAAATGTGGGGCAGCAGATGGAACAGTTGCAAAAAGTGTGGAAAAAAATACTGCCCGACGAACCCATGGAATTTACGTTTTACGACGACCAGTTCCAGGCCATGTATGCGAAGGAAGAAAAACTGGCCAAATCGGTTACCTTCTTTTCGCTGATTGCCATTGCGCTTACCTGCATGGGAATTTTGGGCCAGATTTTCCTCATCAGTTTAAACCGCACCAAGGAAATTGGCGTGCGAAAAGTAAACGGCGCCAAAGTATCGGAAATACTTATTCTGCTGAACAAAGATTTTATGATTTGGGTGTTGGTTGCTTTTGTTATTGCAAGCCCAATCGCCTGGTATGCCATGAATAAATGGTTGGAAAACTTTGCCTACAAAACTGAACTAAGCTGGTGGATTTTTGCCCTGGCCGGTTTGCTGGCGCTGGGAATTGCGCTGCTTACGGTGAGCTGGCAAAGCTGGCGGGCGGCTACCAGAAATCCGGTTGAAGCCTTACGGTATGAATAAAATACAGTCGCGTAGCGACACAGTGATGGTAGAATGAGCATAATAAAGAAAAACCAGTCCGCCGGGGGCGGTATTAAAGTAAAAGAAGAAGCGAAATAAAATACAAAGATGCATGGATATTCGAAAATATGCAGGCAAAATTGTATATTCTAATGCGCGTTAGACTGAAATCTTCTAAGCACAAAAAAAATAATTGAAGGCAGAAAATCGTATTCTAATGCGCATTAAAGTTAAAAGTTCTAACATCTTAAAAAACGATCCGATGTATTTGAATTACAAAATCATGTCAACGTTTCGCCCCGGAGAAGGCAAAAGCGGGCGGAAATTATGGTTCCCAAAGCTTACCGGTTCCAAACAAATCGGCCTCCCCGAGGTTGCCGCTTTACTTTCGAAACGGACAACAGCAAGCGGCGCCGATGTTATTCTTGTTGTAAACGCCCTTATCGGCCTGATTCCCGAATTGCTCGCCAGGGGAAATACAGTCAGGTTAGACGGCCTTGGGGTGTTCCGGCTTCATGCCCGGGTAACCGCAAGTGAATTGCCCGAAATGGTTAGCGCCAAAAACATCAGGGAATTACGCCTGAGTTTTATTCCTGATAAGGCAATAAAGGAACAACTGCAAAAAATTCAGGTGAAACCTGAAAAATAACCTCTGCAGGTACTTTTCAATGGCTGTATGATTGACTAAAATTTATACACCTTGTGTAAAAAAAATTGACAACTATTTGATTTTAAAATTCGTTATCGCACTGAAATATAGCTGTTTGTGGAAAAGGCATTTTTATTGATAAAATAGTTGGGGTTTCATTATTTCACGAATAATGCTGAAAGATGCTCGAAAACTTTGCCTGTGACACAACCCTGCCTTTGGCGCAAAACCCGTTTAAACTGGTGGATTTTTGCCCTGCCCGGTTTAGTGGCTTTGGGAATTGCGCTGCTCACGGTAAGCTGGCAAAGCTGGAGGGCAGCTACGAGGAACCCGGTTGAGGCACTCAGGTATGAGTGACGAAATCCCGATTACTCGGGGTCGAAGCCCTCCGATACGAATAGAGGAGAGCGGAGATCCCGAAAACGAAGTGACTCGGGATGGAGGCACTGAGGTATGAATAAAATGGAAGGAAAATATTAACTAAATGATTGTTAAAATGCCATTGGTGGAATCTAAAATAAAAGCTTTAATTTTATCGATATTGGAACTGAGCAATTCTTTGATGTCACTCGTTGAACAATTGCCCCGGCGAATCCAGATTACTTTTGGCGGGAATCCCCAAAAAGCAACAAGATTGTTAAAATCGTTGTCTTTGGTTACGATGGTAAATTCATTTGATTTAGCAAATTCCCAAACTGAGGTATCCGACGATTTATCAAGATTCTGGCTTTGTAAATGTTGTGATCCCGCAAATGAACTGTTAAAATATTCTGCGAGTTTTGGTGAAAGGTTTTGGTCGAATAGTAACTTCATTATGCGCAAAGTTCAATTTTTTCCTTATTTGCGGCATAACTTAAACATGCCAGAATATCTTCACGCTCAAGATAGGGGAAATCATCGAGGATTTCCTCAAAACTCATCCCGGATGCCAAATACCCCAGGATATCAGCAACCGTTATCCGCATACCCCTCACGCAAGGTTTACCACTTCTTTTCCCTGGTTCCAAAGTTATTCTTTCATTTAGTAACATGGCAATACTTTTTTGTTCAAAAATACAAAAAAAACTACAGCATTAATTCTGCTTGTCAAATTCTGCCGGATAAAGACTTTGTTATGAATGACGGAGTTTTATCCCTGACAGGGTTATTAATCCCTGTCAGGGATACGAAAATTGTGAAAATTAAAAACCTGTCAGCATCCAGCAACTGAAGGACCAAACAGCGTTTGAAAAATTAAAATACATTTACCTGAAATTTATAGGAATGATACAAATAAAAAACATCGACAAGTATTACGACGCTAAATTTCAGCGGTCGTTTGTTCTCAAAGGTATCAACCTCGAAGTAAAACAAGGAGAGTTTGTAACCATTATGGGGCCCAGTGGTGCCGGAAAATCAACGTTGCTAAACATTATTGGTTTGCTGGACGAGCCCAGTGCCGGAGAATATTATTTTTGGGATGAGCCGGCTCATAAAATAAAAGAGAAACAAAAAGTGCAGTACCACCGCAGCCACATCGGATTCATTTTCCAGGCGTTTCACCTCATCGACGAATTAAATGTGTATGAAAACATTGAAACGCCGTTGGTTTACCGGAGCGTAAAAGGAAAAGAGCGAAAAGCGCTGGTTGCCGACCTGCTCGACCGCTTTAACATGGTGGCCAAAAAAGATTTGTTCCCCAACCAGCTTTCGGGCGGACAGCAACAGCTGGTGGCCATTGCACGCGCCATAATTGGCAACCCCAAACTGCTGCTTGCCGACGAACCAACCGGGAACCTGCATTCGGAACAGGGCGAAATGATTATGAAATTGTTGAAAAAACTGAACGAAGA
>Ga0334898_1003847_pt1 | contig 11706 bp, 9 predicted proteins | sample GraSluR3_MG_10_FD_207228 | JGI IMG/M metagenome (GOLD analysis project Ga0334898, IMG submission 207228) | Sludge microbial communities from methane-producing bioreactor in Wageningen University, Netherlands - Granular Sludge_3_08-R3 | ecosystem: Engineered > Bioreactor > Anaerobic > Unclassified... | reverse complement strand
AACATCTCGTTTTTTGAAAATGAAGCTTACTTGTCGTGCAGTTTTGGTATTGTTGTGCTGAACCTCGACAAGCAGGAGGTGAAAGACACCTACATCATCGGCGAGGGAGGTTCTTCACTGAATGTGAATGATACAGAAGCCGATGCAAATTTTTTGTACGCAGCAACCAACTCCGGAATTTACAGGGCGGACCGAAAAAACGCCAACTTACCGGATTATAACAGTTGGTCACGCATAGAAAATATTCCGCGCGCCTTTAATAAGTTCAACCATCTGGTAACGCATGCGGGGAAAGTTATTGCTAATTTTACACCGGAAGAGTGGTGGGCCGATGAAATGTATATTTTAAACGGAGCCACCTGGGAACCGTACCCCCCGGGAATCAGGTTTGCTTACGACATGCAAAGCAGCGGACAATACCTGACCATTGCCAGCAGAGATGCTGTTTTTATTATTGATGGCAACCACAATATTGTTCAAAAAATAGATAAGTATCAGATTGGTGAAAAGCTGATTACGTCCATCAAACCCAGAAGTGCCGGCGTTGCAGCCGACGGGTCAGTCTGGATTGCCGATACTGACAATTCGCTGGTAAAAATTGCAGGTGAAAGCGTTGAAAAAATTAATCTTCCCGGCCCGCTGGACAACGACGTGTTTTCCCTGCATCAGTTTAATTCTGACCTGTGGGTTGCTGCGGGCAATAAACAGGGGTGGGAGCCGCCAAGATTTCAGCGGCTGACAAAAGACGGATGGCAGCATTTTACAAAAAATGAATACCCCGATCTGGACGGATTTTTCAATATTATTGCCATTGCTGTGAACCCGGCCGATGCCAGTCATTTTTTTGCGGCAAGCTGGGGTGGCGGCTTGCTGGAGTTTAAAAACGACGCGTTCATTCAAAGATATACCAATCACAACAGTCCGCTCGAAACGGCTTTGCCCCAGCAGCCCGACGAACCCTATGTGCGAATTGGCGGAATGAGTTTCGATTCGGAAGGAAATTTATGGATGACCAATTCCGAAGTGGCCAAAAACCTGGTAAAACTAACACCAGGCGGTGAATGGCAGACATTCGCACTGCCCGATGTAGCCAACAGATTCAGCATCGGACAACTGCTGGTTACCGAAAACGACGACAAGTGGATTCTGGTACCTCGTGGTAACGATGCTTATGTGGTGGACAAATCGGGCACCACAAAAAAACGACTGCTGATTACATCTTATTTCAACAACGGCGTTCACGAAGAATTTAAACGAATGAACGATGTTTACTGCATTGCCGAAGATTTGGACGGAGCAATCTGGATAGGTACATCGATGGGAGTGGCCGTTTATAATAATCCGCGCAGAATTTGGGACGCTGAAACCTTTTATGCCATTCAACCCAGCCTCGATTTGAAAGACGGCCTTTACCACCCGCTGCTGGAAACCGAAACAGTTACCGCCATTGCAGTTGACGGCGCCAACAGGAAATGGCTGGGAACAACCAACTCCGGCGTTTACCTGGTTTCAGAAAACGGCGAACAGGAAATTTTGCATTTTACTTCTGAAAACAGTCCGCTGCTTTCCAACAACATTATGGATATCGCCATTAACCAGCAAACAGGCGAGGTGTTTTTTGGCACCAGTGAAGGGTTGATTTCTTATCAGGGCGACGCTATTGCCGGAAAAGCAACTTACGCCGATGTTTATGTGTATCCGAATCCGGTGAGGGAAACCTGGGACGGTCCGGTGACAATTACCGGGCTTGTAGAAGATACCGACGTAAAAATTACCGACATTACGGGAAACCTGGTTTACAAAGGCACTTCGCTGGGCGGCCAGGCTGTGTGGGACGGTAAAAACCTGAACGGCAACCGCGTGAAAACCGGTGTTTACCTCGTTTTTTGCAACGACAAATACGGCGAGGAAACCCACATTGAAAAACTGCTGTTTATCAACTAACAACTTTAAACTGAGAATGCTTGTCTCTACCGAAGGAATCGTTCTGCATTACGTCAAATACGGCGAAAACTCTGTTATTGCGAACATCTACACCCGGGAGTTTGGCCGGCAGGCCTATATGTTAAATGTTTCACGCAGTAAAAAACAGCACAACAAAACGAATACTTTGCAGCCCCTTTTCCTGGTTGATTTGATTGCCTATCAGAAAGATACGCGCGAAGTTCAGCGCATTAAAGAGATGAAGAACCAACCGGTTTACCAGAATATTCCGTTCGATGTCAGCAAATCGACTCAGGCCATTTTTTTGGCCGAAATGCTTTCCAAAACCCTGCGCGAACAGGAAAACAATCCGGGAATGTTTGAATTTATCCGAAATGCCCTGCTTTTTTTCGATTTGGCAGAAGAAGGCGCCCCCAACTTTCACCTGTGGTTTTTGTTCCGGCTTACCGAATTCCTGGGATTTCTCCCGAATACCCAAAAGGTCGGTTTCCGCAACTGGTTCGATATGCGCAAAGGACAGGTTTCGCCAAATGAACCTCCTCATCCGTTTTTCCTGCACCCGGAAGCCACCGACGTGTTGTGCCAACTGGCCGCCCTCAGATTACAGGAACTCGGCACGTTGAAAATCAACCGGGAAATGCGTTCCTCCCTCACTTCAAGGCTGGTGGAATACTACCAGTTGCATTTCGAGCACCTCGGCGAGATGAAGTCATTGAAAGTGTTGCACGAAATTTTTGCCTGACTATCTTTTCAAAGCGGCTTTGGAAAAAATGTATTCCGGTATTTCCTGATCGAACTGAATGTCGAGAATTTTAAATTCCGTGCCGTCGCCTTGTTTCAGCATGTCTTTATATACAATGGTTTTGGGAAACCAACGGCCTTTCATCTGGACCACATCGTTCATGGTTGACCGTTTTAACAACTTCCCGCTTTTGGCGTAAAGTTCCTCTCTGAGTGGTACAAACCGTTCACTATCGACCCACAATTTTCGGGAAGCATACGCTACATCGTCCACTTTGGCAGTTAGTTCCAGCACCCAGGTTTTGCGTCCGTCGGTTTCTTCTTCGCCTGTAACCGTAGCATTGTACGTTTCCGTAAGCTTCCGGTCGTCCATCATGTCTTCGTACGAAAGATCGGATCCCATTACCGACTGCCGCAACATGTGCCCTGAAATCTGGATGGTCCGGTCGGTTGACGGGGAATAAATCCAGAGTTGATCTTCCAGTTTCAGCATTTTTGTACCCTGCTCGCGGGCCGGCGACAGGTATTCGGTAAATGACTGTTTATCACCAACCGAATACGTTTTGGATGTAATTGTCCGGCTGTTTCGTTTGCCGTGAATGGTCATCGACGACTCGAAAATCCGGTTTTCCGATGACATGTTTTCATCCACTTTTTCTATTATTTCATCCGCATCCGGCTGGCCGGCAACTATCATTGCAATGCACGAAAACAAGGCTATCAATTGTGTTTTCATATTTTCTGAATTTTTTGAATTTCTTATTTCTGTTTTTTACAACGACGCAAAATTTTGCGTCGCTACTTTTCACTGTTTACTGTTTACTGTTTCACTTTCCTTCACGCTTCCAGTTCTTTAAATAATTGCGATGTTTTTCGTTTATAAATTCCGATTCCGGCAAGCATGGTGCCAATTACGGTGGAAAACAGTCCCGGAATAAAACCGATGTAATAATCGACCGGTGTAATACGTGCCCTGATGACGGACGGCATCATCATCGACGCGCCTTCCATCATGCCCGAAATGTCGATGCCGTATTTTTGGATCAGCCCGGCAAAGAACAACCCGAAAGCCGTACCTACGATGGTTCCGGCAATCCCGATAAAAACCGATTCATAAATTAAAGTACGATAGACATGGTTTTTCTCTTCGCCCATGGCCAACCTTACGCCAAATTCGCCGTATCTTCGAAGCCCGCCCAGCAGACCGGCATTCCACAATACCAGCGCCATGGCAATGATAAAAACCAGGGTGATGTACACACCCCATACTTTAGCCAAAGCGACATACTGTCCCATACTGCCCTGCTCACTTAAGGCTTTCATTGCAGGAGCATATTCGTCATTGTCGCTTTTATAGGCTGTATTAAATGATTGGGCTAACCGCAGCGCTTTTTCGTCGTCGTAAAATCCTGATTCAAAAAAACCTGGTATTTCACCTGCGGCATCGTACATATCCAGCGCATTCCGGGCGTCTTCAATATCCGCAATAATACTTCCCCGATCAAGCGCTTCGGCTCCAAACGATACGGTTCCGGCAACCCTGAAGTTATACATGGTCATACTGCCGTTCATGGTAGAACTAATGAGGGTGACTTCATCCCCCGGGTTCACTTCGAGCTTTTGCGAAAATTGTTCGCTTAAAAGGGCCTCTCCCGGTTCCCGGATCAGGTTACCGCGCACCAATGATTTTTGAATGCCCAAACGTTCGGCTTCCCGACTTTGTTCTGACAGGAGGTCGATTCCCATGCCCACAGCAGGTCCCTGTGTCCGTGTTTCACCGGATTCGTCGGGTGCATCGACCAACCCGCCAAATTGAATCCGGGGCGCCCATGTTATCCCGGGGAATTGTTCATTTAATTCAGCCAGCAATTCGTTCACATCCAATAATGCCAAATCGTTGGGCATCTGGTTTGCATTTTCAGCGTACTCCCTTGTCATTACGTTTACATGTCCGTAGGAAAACTTGGCGTTCATTTCAATGGTGTCGCCCATAAAACCGGTGACATAGGCGTGAACAAGTACGGTAAGCATAACTCCGACAGCCACCACAATTATGGGCAGGCGGCTGCGGCTTTTGTCACGAAACAGTCCCTTTAATAAAAATCGTATCATTGTATTCTCCCCCTTAATGCTTCAGTTGGATTCATTTTTGCAATTTTTCGCGATGGCCAGTAACTCACCACCGTTGTAACCAGTACCACTATCAATACTGTAGAGACAACAAGCCCTGCGCTGTAAACCGGGTAAAGCGTTTGTGCCATGGCCATGCCGAACTCACTGGCATCCATGGGTATAGTCCAGCCTACCTTCGCCTGCCACGCCAGAAACGGAATGCCGTAAACAGCCGAAACCAACGCCGCAAGAACGGAGTGCATAGCGCCTTCGACCGTAAACAGCCCCACTACTTCGCGACGGGTGTATCCCAGCGCAATGTAAGTGCCGATTTCTTTTTGCCTTCTGAAAATGGACAAAACCTGCGTGTCGAAAATGGCCAGCATGGCCAGCAGCAGCAAAATGGCGTAGAAAACAGATTGCCCGGCAGTTTTGGTTTTTATCATTTCATCAACAGATGCCGTCAGTTCTTCTTTCGGTTTGTAAATCCACCCCTGAACGGCAGGCCTTTCTTTTTCCTGATCGCGGAAGGTAAGCAGGGTCGCCTCATTTTGCATCATGGTCATTTCCCAAAGTTTTTCAAGCGGAATATAAATCTGGGCAGTCTCCACCGAGGGAACATTGCTTGAAAAGATATCGGTAATCACAATTTCTGTTGCGTCGAAAGTACCTTTGGCGTCGCGCCAGCGGAGGGTTATATAATCGCCTTTTGCAAGCCGGAGGTTTTTTGCCATTACACCGCCAATAATGGCCGGAACAGCATCGGTCACTGTGTCCAGCTTATGTGTCGGCAACAGAAAAATTTCCTGTTTGGTATTTATACCTTTAATGGCAATGGATTGCATTCTTCCCTGCGGATAAATGGTGCCTTGCACTACCAGTATCGGTTCCATGTTTCCACCCGCAATTTCATTTTTAAATTCCCGCGGAACAGGCGCATGGCTTTCCGAGAGGGTAAACGGATCATAAGGATCGTACTGCTCGTGCCAGTATTGGCCTCCGCCTATTTCCCAGTTTGTCATATCAGTTTTAGCCTGGTAGTCCCAACCCACCATCACACCTTTCAGCCAGATTATCGCCACAAAGGAGAATGACAGCACAACCACATTGAGCCAGGTGCGGAGACCGGCCCCGATGAGGTTGCGGTATGCGAGTTTTAATGCAGTTTTCATATCTTAAATGCTTTTCACTGTTCACTTTTTACTGTTCACTTCTTTCCCGTTCACCATCTCATCTTTATCCACTTTCCCGTCGAGCAAATAAATTTTTCTTCGCAGATAGCGGATCACTTTCTCGTCGTGCGTCGCAAACAGGAAAGTGGTTTTCAGTTCTTCATTCAGCTTGACCATGGTTTGAAGAATATGGTGCGAGTTGGCGGCATCGAGGTTGGCGGTAGGCTCGTCGGCCAGCACCAGCGAAGGCTTTTTCACCATAGCCCGTGCAATGGCTACACGCTGGCATTCGCCGCCCGACAACTGTGGCGGTTTTGATTGTACCTTGTCGGTCAATCCCACCCATTCGAGTGCATCCATCACCATTTTTTTCCGTTCCGCCGCACCCATCTTTAGCAGAAGCAACGGAAATTCCACATTTTCAAAAACCGTGTGCACAGCCAGCAAATTGTAACTTTGAAAAATAAATCCCAGCTTCTCTTTCCGCAACTGAGCTGCCTGTTTGGCTGTCAGTTTCCCGATGGATTGCTCCAGCACCCACGCTTCGCCCGAAGTGGGGGTGTCGAGCGACCCCACAATGTTCAGTAAAGTAGTTTTTCCGGAGCCGCTGGGGCCGATTAGCCCGGTAAATTCGCCGGTTCCGAGTGAAAGGTCGATCCCTCTCAGTGCAAGAAAATTTGTTTTTCCTGCCGGAAACGACTTGGTCAGTTCTTTAATTCGAATAATTGAATTGTTTTGCATCGCGTTAATTTTTAAAAAACTGTTTCTTTTAGTGATTGAATACAAACATCAGTTGGATCCCGGTTCCGGCAAACAGATTTTCCGTCGCCCGCTGCGTGGGGATGTAATAGTTTTTGGGATTCACGTAACCCATCATGTACAGTGTAATTTTATTGAATTGTTTTTGCCAGTTTATAAAATTGTAGGCAGCATTGTTGCGCCAGTCGAAATAAACAATCAGGCTAAGGTTGTCGAACAGGCCCACCGGATACGATACGCTCATGAGGGAAAATGCAACCGGTTCATCGAAACTGAACGCTTTTTCATCATAAGAAGCCAGCAATTGTTCGTAAATCACAGTAAGACCATTTCCCAGTCCAAAAGTGTAATCTACCCCCAAATTCAGTATTTCCTGGTTGGTAAACATTCCCAGATTTTCGCCCATGTTTTTCCATGAAGCTTCCATCCAGCAGCCCACCACCCAATCGAATTTGGCATCGAAACCAATCCGGTGCTCCGGAATTTTTTCAAACTGAAGTTCTGTTTCTGAAAGTGCCCGGCTGTCGGCTACCCGGTAATGATAGGAAAGCGCAGCTTCACCTGTACTTACCGGATATTGAAAACGGCCGCCGACTTCAGGAACCGATTGGTTGGTATTTACAGCCTCCCAGCCCTTAAGATTTTTGTTGCCATAAAGCGTCCACAGCCAAACGGTGGCATTGTTCAGAAAATAATAACGGCCCAGCAGACCCCAAACGCCGTCGGTGAGTTGCAGCGGATCGCGCGGATCCACCTGGTCAAACCACATAAGCGGTCGCAAAATAGAGGCTGAACCGAAGTTAATTTTCTGCAAACCCGCCCTTAACTCAAACTGGCTGGTAGAATAGCGCGTCCACAACCGGTAGGGTTTAATTTTTCCGTTGGAAGCGGTGTTGTTAAAATTTTTCAGACCGAAATTTCCGTAGATATTGGCCGAGGTTTCAAAATCGAACAGCCGGTCGTCGGTGACGGGAACTTCGAAATGGGCCTCCGGAATATACCGTCCGCCGTTCCACCATAAGTAATTATTGTTAGGGTTGAAATGGCTGTAAGCTGACAGCTGCCCTTTAAAATTCAAAAAATCCTGAGATTGGATTTCAGAAATAAAGAGCATTAAAATTCCCGGTAACACTATGTATTTTACGAGCCCCATTTTATTCCCGTTTCGAAATTCCGTAAACAATAAACCGGGTGAATTCCAGGATAAAATCATGGGTGGACTCATACAATCCGGCCAATTTGTCATCTTTCAGTATTTCAACCAGTTTAAAAGATACCTGAAGCAGAAATTCAGGTTTAAAATCGCTGCGAAAAATTCCCTTCTCCTGCGCTTTTTTCCAGTCTTTTATTAATCCTCTCCAGGCTTCCCGTGTTTTTTCTTCCACAAAGTTTTGCAGATCGGGTTCGTTACCGAGGTAAAAATCTTCCATAAACTCCTGGCTGATATTGTTGGTTCCTTCAACTTTCAGAAGTATCATTTTTTTTATTTTTTCCTGTACCGGAATATTTTCTTCCATCAACCGATTGAACTTTTCCATTCCTTCTTCTACCTCGTTGGAAAAAACTGTTTTCGCCAAATCGGTTTTATTCGGAAAATATTTATAGAAGGTCATTTTGCTGACACCCGCCTTGTCGCATATTTCCTGAATAGTAACTCTTCTGAAGCCGTGTTTCCAGAATAACTCACGGGACGTTTTTATGATTTCGAGGCATTTTTTGCTCTTTACGTTTTCTTTCATTATATACGAACATTGTAAAACTTTACAAAAGTATATAAATTTTACAAAAATCGTATATTCTGTGGAAAATATTCCGGTATTTTAAATTTATCCCTTGAAAATACAAGCTTCATAAGTGTATAATTCGGCCTCTTTCCAGCCGTCCCAACCCAGTCCGGCCTTGTCGCGTGCGCAGTGTCCGAGAAATTCCTCCAGACTCCACCCGGTTTTTTGAGCCACCTGCGGCAAAAATGTCCCCGAGATCATCCCCTTTTTGATGTAAACCCCGTGTTTTCCCAGTTCGATTTCCTTTTCCGATTCAACCTTTTTCAACGGCGACAACACCGAAATTTCCAACTCCATTGCAGGCAATTCTTCTTCCTTAAGGTTCTTGAAACGGCAGTCGCACGCCGCTGAAACGGCCATTCGCTGCACCAGGTCGTTCAGTGTTTCGTCGCGGGCGAAATTGCCGATGCAGCCACGCAGTTCGCCGTTTACATATACGCTGACAAAAACGCCGGCCTCACGATTTAGAATGCCCTGTGTTACCGGCGGGGAAGGTTTGTCCCGTCTGCCGGTTTTCAGGAAAGTGGAAATGGCATCGCGGGCTTTTTGCAGCAATTCCTCTTTTTCTTCTTCGGAAATGGCAAAAACCTCCTCCCGGTCGAAAACAGCCAGCGCCCAGTAACCCACAACCCGGTCTTTATCGCCGTAAATTTCAGCATCGCCCGAGTTCTGGTAATCGATTTTTTTGAATTCAATATTTTTGCTCTGTGTGAGGTATAGTAAGGTAAGCACCGATGTCCAGCCGCAAAGCGATGTGGCCAACTGCCTTGTTTTTTTCTTTTTGTTGGTGTCAATCACCCGCATCAGGGTTTCGGGATTATTGCTGCAAATGGCCTCGGCCGTACGTAAGTCGTTGTCAACAGCATCTTCGTAACCGGGATAATGTGAAAAATCGGTACTTATTACGAACAGGTTTTCGGGGGTAAACCACGGTTCCAGGGTTGCGGCAATTTTTTTGCAGTCGGCTGGATTATTGGTTCCCAGAATAATGGGTACCAGTAAAAAATCGTTTTTCAGTTTATACTGAAGAAAAGGAAGTTGAACCTCAAGGCTGTGTTCGTATCCATGAGCTTCGGGATGATTTATAAACAGATCGTCCGATACAATGAGGTCCCGGGCAAGTTCAGTATCCACCTGTATTTCACCCAGCAGAGTTTCGTAATTGCCCGAACTGAAAACCGCAGCGCCACCAAAAAGGAACTGGTGACTCGATGCCAGCACAAACACCCTCTTGAAAACTGCATTTTCAGGTATTTGGTTGAATGCCGAAGCTGCCACCCGCCCGCTAAAAACATAGCCGGCATGCGGGGCGATAAGAGCACGGGGAACACTTTTGCCGGGATCACTTTTTGTCTGGGTAAACAGTTGGATCAATTGGTTATTCAAAGCGACTTCGGTACCCGGATAAAACTGTCCTGAAAACCGGGGACTTCTGTTTTTAAACTTTTCAAACCCTGCATTTTTCATTATCAAAAAAACTAAAATCCGGCGGCGTTTTTTCCGTTTAACGGAAGCGTAAACCACACAGTGGTTCCTTTACCCGAAGCGCTTTCGATTCCAATTTCTCCTCCGTGATGTTGAATAAATTCTTTGCAAAGGATAAGACCGAGCCCGTTCCCCGGTTCATTTTCAGTTCCCGGAGTGGAAACCTTGTTGTCTATCTTAAACAATTGTTTTGTTTTTACGGTATCAATTCCCACGCCTGTATCGGTAACGTAAATTTTTACCGAACCATTCGGACAGGCAGTACCAACTGATACTTTCCCGCCACCACGTGTAAATTTGATGGCGTTGGAAACCAGGTTTCTTAAAATAAGAAGCAACATATTCCGGTCGGCAAAAATGTTTTGTGCATTAACTACCGAGCTCAATTCTATGTTTTTACTCTTTGCAAGATCGCCCGAACTTCTCAGAATCTCATCGACAATTGCACCGAGATCCAATTGTACCGGATTAAATCTGATTTTTCCGGTTTGCGATCTGGCCCATTCCAACAGGTTATCCAGCAAATCCAGCGTATTTCTGGAAGTGCTTTCAATATCTCCGAGCAATTCGTCGGTTTCGCCCGAGGAGAGTGTCTGGTGGTTGTTCCGTAACAATTGCACGAAACTGAGGATGATGCTCAACGACCCTTTTAGATCGTGAGAAATAATGGAAAAAAATTTGTTTTTGGATGCTATCTCTTCTTCCAGATCTCCCTTAACCTGTTTCAGTGCCAAATGGGTTTTCACCCGCGAAAGCAGTTCACTACCGATAAAGGGTTTGGTGAGGTAATCCACTGCCCCAAGTTCGTACCCTGAAATAATATCTTCGGCTTCTGCTTTTGCCGAAAGAAAAATAACAGGAATATTTTTTGTTTCATTAGCTATTTTCAACCTGCGGCAAACTTCATAGCCGTCCATCCCCGGCATCATAATATCAAGCAAGATCAAATCGGGTCTTACCTTTTCAACTGTCTGCAACGCCTGCTGTCCATTCATCGCAACAGCCAGATTGCAGTCAATTTTTTTCAATAATGTTCCCAATACCTGCACATTTTTCGGAACATCATCCACAATCAGAATAATTGGTTTTTTCTCTTTAAGCAGTTCTTTTGGTTTTTTATTCATTGGTCTGTTTATTTGGTGTTTAAGCACATTTTGATTCAAATAGGTCTTAAATCAGTATCATTCGCCCTGCAAAGTAAACTAAATCTGTTTTTTACACAAAGCATTCTGAAAAAATAGTTTCTTATCTGTTTCAAAGAAGAGGTCATTCGGCTGTTTGGTTAAGTATGGTACCACGATCACTTTAATGCTTTTACGTCCACCTGAACTTTCTTTTCCTACAAATATAATAAACTCATCTGGTATTTTATACAATATTTCTGTACATTTTTTCTCTTACAACTTCATTTTCAGTTATTTTTGCATTAAATTCGACCTGAAATTCTAAATTTAATTCGATGAAAACAAATAACCATTTAATTTACTTGTTATTTTTTGTTGCAACACTGATTTTTATCAGCAGTTGCGCGACTCAATCACTGGAACAGGTTTTAGATCCGCCGGGATTTTTTAAAGGATTGCTCCACGGGTTTATCGTACTTTTCAGCTTTATTGCCAGCCTGTTTACCGAATATAAAATTTATGCCTTTCCTAACGCCGGGGGGTGGTACGACTTTGGATTCCTGCTTGGGGTAATGCTGTTTTTCG
>Ga0334898_1003844_pt1 | contig 11714 bp, 3 predicted proteins | sample GraSluR3_MG_10_FD_207228 | JGI IMG/M metagenome (GOLD analysis project Ga0334898, IMG submission 207228) | Sludge microbial communities from methane-producing bioreactor in Wageningen University, Netherlands - Granular Sludge_3_08-R3 | ecosystem: Engineered > Bioreactor > Anaerobic > Unclassified... | reverse complement strand
TAAGCTTGATGAAATGAAGAAAATGGAAATCGCAAGAGCTGTTTCAGACCTTGTTTCAGACTACAATGTGCTTCCTGCGCAAAGCCAGGCAAGCCTGAGCAGCCTTATGCAGAGGATAGACTCTCTTACAAGGATAATAAAATAAAATGGAAAACATAATAAATAAGAGCAAAGGATGTGAAAAGCGATGAAAAAGCTGGTTTTTGCTGTTGCTTTTTTTGCAATCGCTCTCTTCATGGCTGCAGAAAGCGTTTCCGGAATAGAAGTCCTTGGAACAAGCATAATAGAGCCCGGAATCCACCTGATCAGGGCAGACAATAAATATACCATGAAAGACTCGCCTTATCCTGAGTTTATCAACACAGAAGACGTATATGCAGTTACCTGCATCGAGGAAGAGTCTGAGATTACCCATTCGCTTGTCTGCATGGACAACAACAATTTTGAGATGATGGACTCTCTAAGGTGGTCAACAGACAGGAACTGCTACATTGCGGCAATAAGCCTTGATGTGTTTGAATGCGAAAACGCCCTTGTTATGGCTGAGTACACTGTAGGCAGCGAGGCAATCAGGCTGGAGAAAAGGATTCACATAAGCGTAGTCTCAAAGATACTGGACCTTGTGCTTGAGAACCAGTTTGAGGACGGGGGCTGGAAAGATGCCTTCTCCACTGCTATGTCTATGTGGAGCATGTCTCCTTTCAGGGAGCTTTTTGACCAGAGGCTGGAAAAAGCGATGTACTGGCTTAAGGTAAACAGGGATGACAGCCTTAAGTGCTGGCCCATCGGCAATTGCGATGCAAGGGTTACATCCAACATCCTTGCGCTTCTTACCCTTAGCGAATATGATGACAACCACAGGGTGATCAGGGACGGGAACGAATGGATACAGGAAATGCAGAATTTCATTCATGATGATGAGTGGACACTTAAGATTACCCCGATAATCAATGGGACAACCCTTACCCTGGTCGCTTACGATGAGAAAGTCTTAGACACAAACTTCACTGTCAAGTCCAACGAAGTGAGAGAATACACGATCGAGCCAGAGGAAGGAAAAAGAATAATTGTGATAGCTGATGCAATAGTTTACCTAAACATATCTAACAAGCATGGCCAGAACATTTTCTTTCACGCAGGAGACAACATATCATACGACATTCAGGGAGCTTGCTGGAGCAGGTTCATGAAAGGCGGCAGGTGCGACTATAAGACAACAGCGTACAGCTCTGCCCTTAATATAGATGAAACAAGAAAGGAGGCAACTCTTGAATGGATGCTAGACCACGTGAAAAAAGACATCGCAGTCGGCAAATATTATGGAAACGGGCACAATGACGAGAATGCTTTCTTCCTTTACTCTGCAAGAGAAATTATAGATGAAGAGAAGCCAAAAGAAGTCCTGAACTATTTTCTTTACAGGCAGAACAACGACGGCTCGTGGGGACAGGGCAACATCACAGAGATGGTTATTGACACAGCTTACGCTGTAATGGCGCTTCAGCAGCTTGGGTTTGACTTCAACTATGAGCCTATTCGGGACGCCACAAAGTGGGTCACAGAAGTGGAGCAAAACATCTCGGAATCTTCATCCCTGGCTATTGGCGCTGCCTTTTCAGTACTGCGGCCTTTCTCAAAGCCTTTCCTTGTATTCGACCCGAAAATCCTGGTAACCGAGCAGCCAGCCACAACTGTGCGAATGACAAACCCTACGCCGTTTGACCTGATGGACCTGACATATGAAGCCTCGCCATCAATAAAAGATTATATAACAGTAAGTGAAAGAAGCACTCTTCCATCTTACTCTTACAAGCTGCTCACCATAACCAGAAAAGACCTTCCTGACAACAAAAACCTCTTTGGGGAAATCAAGATATTCAACCTTGGCGAGGAGGTTGGGAGGATTCCTGTAATTCTCAGCCAGCTTGCGTTCATAAATGTAAGCTACCCGGAGAGGGTCTCAGTATATGGGGACAACCAGCCGATAACGCTGAGGTTCCAGAAAAGCCCGCACGATTTTTTCTGCTCGATCTCCTGGGTACAGGATGATATTGAGCCTGTAGAAAGGTTCAGGGCAGGCACGAGCACGCCAATAACGCTTAAGTTCAGGAACACGGTAAACCGGCAGGACAGTTATTCAGGCACGGTGCGGTGCGAGCTGGAAGGCAAAGCTTACACGCAGCCCATCCAGATATACATCAGCAGGTATATGAGCATCCCTTTCACCCTTAACGCTACTACTTTAAGGATAACTGATGAAAGAAGCTTTCCAACAATAAAAGCCACAAACAACCTTAACATATACTATCCGCTCAGGGTTAGCATTGACAGGCCGGAATACTTTGACATGCCGGAGGTCATTACACTTTCTGAAAACGAAGAAAGGGAGATTACAATAAGGACGGACCTGTCAGGGTTTCTGGCAAACCAGAGCAGTTTCACGGATTCTGCAATCATTACCCTGGAAGGGCTTGAGTACAGGCAAGAGATTATTGTCACAATAGATGTTGAAAAGCGTGAAAGCATCGCAGGCATGGTTGCGAGGATTATCGGAATATTCCTGATAATCGCAATTATTGCCGGAGGGGTTGCTGCGTATTTCTTCCGGGAAAAAGCAACTGAGTTCCTAAACAAGCTGTACTTTTTCCGCTCAAGAACCGAGAAAAAAGAGACTGAAGAGAAGCTAAAAAAACTTAAGAAAGAAGAGGTTGTTCAATCAATAGAAAACACTTTCAGGCTGCTCAAGATGAGGAAAATGTCTGAGCTGGAGATTTACCAGGAGCTCAGGAAGAGCTTTTCAAAAGAGGAGATAAGGATAGCAGCGGCAGAAAGGGGCTTGCTGGGAAGCCTCGAGCTGGGCAACTTAAAATAGAAAGATTTATATAATAAAGATGCTATAAAGACAAATTAGTATATTGTTTGGTATATTGATGAAGGAAAAGAACCACTTCGGAATTAAAAGCAGAGTTTATAAAAAAACAGGTAAAAGGTTTTAGAATGCCTCAACTTAAAAAGAAAGCCTTAATGGGTATTGGCACTTTAATCATATTTATTGCTATAATCTTGGTAGCGGCAGTTGCTGCTGCAGTGCTTATTTCTACGTCAAATGTTCTCCAGCAGAGAGCATTAATAACAGGAAGAGAAGCAAGGGAAGGCATCACTAATGCAGTAAATGTTATTTCGGTGATGGCTGCCTCAAACGCCTCTTCAGAGACTTTCAATAACTACGAGATGCTTATTCAGCTTCAGGCTGGCTCTGACCCATTAGCCATGAAAAGGACTTTTGTCCAGATGATTTTTCCGGAAAATGAGTTTGTCGCAAACTTTATAGACAGGGATGAGATAATTATTGAACAAATGGGCAATCTTAGTGTCGGGGCAGGGTTGCCTATCATGGATTTAGACGGGGATGGCTCTTCTGAAGTTATTCACCTGCTCACAAACGCCACAACCGGAAATTATTACCTCATTGTTAATTTCTCATCAGGGTTTTACAGCGACCCAATAATTGTGCCCAACCTTTCCGATGCAAGCTCAAGCCCTGTAAATATAATTATTGCAGAAACTGCAATAAAAGATGGGGAGGACATATACGGGGTTGTTCAGCTAAGCGGGACAACCAGTACTGACAACCAGATTGATGAAACTGTTGATTTCAAAGTAAAAAACTTTCCAGAGGGATGCAGCTTTGACCTGCTTCCTCCAGAGGATTATTTCTGTGTTGTAAAGATTATTGATATCAACAACGATTATGTTCTGAACAGCGGGGAAAGGTTTAGGCTTCTTGTTAAAACAGGGGAGGAACACGCGCTAAGAACCGGCCAAAGGCTGGAGTTTATTATTTCTACAGAAAGAGGCATTGTGTTCCAGTATGGCTTGAGGGCTCCTGATGTAATTGACAAAGTTAAGACTTTGCTCTGGCCTATAGGATAAAATACAGGTTTGTTTTAAACTTAATTATTCTGGAGTTACAATTAAATCTTAAAAACAAAGCGAGCTTTGTATTGGGTGAGGGGAGATTATGGCTTTATTCAAGAAGAAAAAAGATGACCTTGATGTTCTTAAGGACAAGTTTCAGAAAATGGTGCAGCAGAATCCCGGGCAGCAGCCGCAAAATGCGCAGCAAGGGCAACAAGCACCGCAACAGCAAAACTGGCAAAACCAGCAGCAAGGTCAGCAAGGGTTTAGCCAAGGCTTCCAGCAGCAACCACAACAGCAGAACTGGCAGGGGCAGCAAATAGGACAGGAGCAGGCACAGCAACCACAACAGAGATGGCAGAACCAGCAGCAATACGGACAGCCAGGCCAACAGCAACCACAACAGCAGAACTGGCAGGGGCAGCAAACAGGACAGGAGCAGGCACAGCAACCACAACAGAGATGGCAGAACCAACAGCAATACGGACAGCCAGGCCAACAGCAACCGCAACAGCAGAACTGGCAGGGGCAGCAAACAGGACAGGGGCAGGCACAGCAACCACAAAAGAGCTGGCAGAACCAGCAGCAGCCGAACCCTGAGCAAATCAAGGTGATCAGCGTAGAGGGCAAGGAAGGCAGGACTGTGGAAGAAAACATTGTTAGGCCAAACGAGTTTGCCGAGGACAAGGACTTACAGGATGTGAAGAAGGAGTATGATGAAGCAAAGATAAACTCGCTCATAATCAAGCAGGTAAAGGAGCTAATAGAGATAGACACTGCACTCAACGGAAGGATTGAAGACATAGACCTAGATATATCAAATAACAAAAGGAAAATTGGTGAAATTGAGAAAAAAATATTTGAGATTCTTGAGCAGGTAAGGGAAACCAATCTGAGAATGGACAAGCTGGTTGGGCTTTATGAGGTTGTTACAAACCAGATTAATCCTTTTGTTAAAAAAGAAAAGAAGCAGGAAGAGGGAAAAGGGAGCGAATCAAAGCCTGGAGAATCTCCTCAGCAGCCAGGTTCTGAAAAAGAGCAGCAAACCCAGCCCTGGATGCAGGGCCAGGAAAACAAGCCTCCTGCTTCCAATGAGAGCCAGGCCATGCCGCCAACACAGGGGCAGAAAGAAGCGGACAGCAGGATATCAAAAAACGCAGAAAAGCAGGCACTGCTTTTCAAGAAGGCTGCGCCAGGGCAGGAGTTCCTGCTTGAAAACGGCAACAAGATAGCAAGCATCTATGAGCTGATTGAGGCGCTGCAGAATGAGCCTGAAGAAATAATCAGCAAACACCTGAACCAGCAAAACAACGACTTTGCCAAGTGGGTCAGGCTTGTCTTTAACGAGAATGCACTTGCAGATATGGCTGAAAAGACAACTGACAGAATGCACATGGTGTTTATACTTAAAGGGTATTTTTCATAAGCAAAGGCTTGCTTTAATTTTCATTTTTCTAAGTGTGCCTAAATAAGTAACGAGGCTTTTACTCTCTTACCCTGCCTTCAATTCCGCCTATGTAAAGCTGGGAGTAATTAAAAAAATCATCGTCTGCCGAAACATTATAAGTCAATAAAAAAGAGCCTCCTGCAGAGATGTTTGATGCTCCCCATTCATAAGCTTCCCCGCTATAGCCTTCGGCATCCAGAGAATAGCTTGATAGGGGTGCAAGAGGGGAATCAAGAGAGAAGGGCTCAGGGATAAAGTCAAAGAAACGCACCCACCTTTTTGTGTAGTTCAGCCTGTTTGTGATATTAACAGTTATTGAATAATTCCTTAAAGATATGGACGAAACTGACTTCCTGTAGGTAAAGTTTGAAAGGCCGGTGATGTTTATGGTGTTTGAGTCAAAAGCAGAGCGGTAGTTTGGGTGAGTGCAGGTTGCGTTGTAGTATATGGTGCCGTCAAAGTAAAAAAGCCTGTCATAAAGGTAGAGCTGGTCGATTGCTGAATAGCTCATTGTACCGCCGGAGAAGCCTTTAGCAAACTCTATATCGCAGTTTGCATCGCTAAAGGAAATGTTTGACAATGTGGTAAGGTTGCCGTAAAAATCTGCATTAACGCCTGCATGGATTGTTTTTGCTGCAAGGTCTTGTATGTCAAAAAGGTGCAGGCTGAAAAGCCCATAAACGAAAAAGCTTCTCAGCGCCGTAGAATTCCAGGCAAAGTAATTCATTGTGCCGCCAAGGGTTGCGTTCCAGTAGCCGAGCGGGGCGTCGTGCGGAATCTCATACAGAGAGGATGTCCAGAAGCCGCTGGCTTCTGAAAGGGAAAGGTTCACTTCTGAGGAATTTGTGAGCTGGAGCAAGGAATAAAAAGATGGCGAGTAGTATGAAGCAAGCTCAGAAACCGATTCCGGGCCGAGTGAATTGACTGTTGCATTTATGTAAAGGCTTTCTGTCTGGTTGTATTCTGGGTTTGGGTTGGCTGCTGGCTCTGAAAAAACAAGATTGGCACCGCCGTAAACATAAAACTGCTTGGTTGTGTTGATGATTCCGCTAGAATATGTTGTTCCGCTTGGAAAATATCCCCACCAAGTATGGTTGCCTGCGTAAATTGAAGAGTTGGGGTTGAAAGTAAATGTTGCATGGCCGGATGCGTTTGTGAGGGCAGAGCCTAGCAAAACATTTTTGGCACGTGCAAGGTCCGGGTAAGTCAGGTTTGAGTAAAAGAATATCTCCAAGCCTTCAAACTCGCCGTTGATTTGCACAATAAGGTCTGTCTGGTCCGGCTCCGAAAGCAAGGAATCCCTGTCAAGAACCGTGCCGTTTGCAGGGGAAACTGCGTAAGTGTGAATAATGATGTGAGTAAAGGTTACATTTGTATAATTCAGATTTCCGGCCGAGTCGTTTGCCCAGACCTGCAGAGTGTTAGTGGATTCTTCATCAACAAGTATCTCAAAAGCGCCGGTGTAAGGATAGTCAGTACCATTCCAGTTATACCAGATATCTTCAAGGTTTTTGTCTGAAGCAGATATGTTGACCAAGATTACTCGATTGTAATATGTTTCATTTAAAGGGGAATGAATTTGAATGTTTGGCAAAACTGTATCTATCTCAAAAGTGTAGTTTGCTGAGGAAAACCCACAATTTGCTTCCGTACAACACTCAACATTCCAAATATAGACTCCGTCGGAAGAGTATGTTCTATTAAAGCTGTTTATGCTTCCGTTGGTTACTCCGGTAGAATTCCACTGCCTTCTTTGCCAGCTACCTGAAGAATTGTCCCACAAAGAGCAATTTGTAAATTTGGCGTTTGTTGAAGGGGTATAATTAAAAAAAACATGTGTATAATTTAAAAAGGTGTTATTTTCAGGTGCATCTAAAGAAATGTTTATATAAACAACATCATAGCCAGAATAAACAGAATACCTTCTGTTTTCTGATGAGCCACCAAGGGGGTCAGGGAAGTTTGCTGCGTAAGTTAAAGACCTCACCCTTCCTTGGCCTGTGCTTCCTGCATCATAACGAAGGTCTACGCCATTTGAGCCGCTTGTTCTGGTTCCCCAAGCGACAAGCCAATAATCTCCTGGAGGCAAAATTACTGGGCTTGTTAAAGAAAGCGTATACCAATTTGTTGTTGCACCTAAAAGCCCTCCTGAGCCGCTTCCCTCACTGGTTGCTGCAATAAAATTTCTGTCTTCGTCATATATTGCAAACTTGAAACTTGCATAGGTGGTTTTTCCTATGGTGATACTAGCTGTAATGTTTCTTATTATGCCTGGATCTTCCATTTCATAAATGCTCCCCCTTATTGTGTTAATAAGGGTTGCTGTTGACCCTCCGCTTGTTTCGTAGCCGAAAGTAGGGTCTATCTTAACAGGATAAGTGGCTGTGTCCAGGAACTCTTGGGGCACAATTATGCTGAGTATGCCTTTTTCTTCGTCTATGCTTATTTCTCCAACAACTTCTTTTCCTGCAGCATCCTTAATTATCGGCCTGTAAATGTGAAATGCCTTGCCAGCCCCATATTCGCCTGCCTCGCCTACTTGCCTGATTTTAGCGTGCTTGGTATGGTATACAGCATATGAGCCAATGTACTTTTCAGGCATGAAATCGCCTGCTTCTCTTTCTTCTTCACTAGGAGGAAGCTGATAATAGAACTTCAGGTTGCTTGTTTCAAGATCGTACTGAAATACATTTGTGTCCGGCTTCTCATGCAAAACCAGTTCAACTTCAAACTTTTCAACACCGTCAGGAACTCGATTTTCCCAGGCGTATCTTATCCATTTTTCAGAAGAGAGTTGGGATTTGAGCGCTTTGAGTACGCTTTCCTCCTGCGGGGAAAGGGGCTCAGGATTTAGCTCCAAGTCGAGAAGCATAGCAAGATTTTCTGCGATTTCTTCACCAAGGGAATAATCAACATTGCTATTTAACTCCCTTAGCCCACCTATCGGAAACAAGGTTAGCACTGTTTTTAGGTATGTTCTTACTGGCTCAAAAAGCGCCTTTTTTTCTAAGGGCGAATCAAGATAAAAAGCCATTTTAATATAGTCCCCATCAAAAGATTTTCTTCCTACTATTTTTGGCCTAATTCCATCAATATAATACATAAAGTTACCCTTAGTGATTATCGTTATATCATATTTTTTCAAGGCTAAATTATATGCCTGCTTAACTTTATCCATATACTCGTCGGGATTCTTCGATATTCCTTCATCATAGAGAGTTATTGAAAATATGCCCTCTTTATTTGCAAGAATAACAAAGCTTCCATCGCCTTTTTCAACAGTCCTGTACCTGGCAACAGGAAACTCTATTTGGTCAAATCTCAAGTCTTGGTCTGCTTCCCTGGTACCATAAAAAGAGTACCCGTCTTCGTTTGTAGTGTAAAGAATCAGCATAGGCCCGGTTTTTATGCGCTGGGGCAATTCATAGTAAGCGGTCATGCTAACCAAATCTATTGCGCCAAGGTTTAAATATCGCAGATTGTTTGGTTTTGGCTCTGAAAAAAACAATAAGTTTCTTTCCTTTGGCTCAGTGTCTATTTTGTAAAAGTGAACTTCTTTTCTATCTCCAGAATACTTAATTTTTTCACCCTGCCGCATAAAAGAGCCAGAGCCGGCATCAGGATAACTAATCCTTAAAGAAGAATCGCCCTCCCAAACACTTAGTTCGGCATAAGGAATCTCAATCTCGTCTGGCAGGGGCGCAGGGGACATTGGAGAAATTAAGTTAAAAAGTTCGGCTTTAGCATCAGAAGGCTCTTTTGAAACCCCTATTTTAACCCTTGCCTCGCTATGCCTGCCGTCAGGCTTTTCGCCATAAAGCAGCAGATTTAATTTTTCATTTGTGGATAGAAGCTCTTTTTCAAAAACAGGCTCAGCATCTTCAGGAAGATGTATGTCATCAAGAACATCTACATCTTCCTCAAGTTCTTCCTCGATTTCCTTCTCCGGCTCTTCCGGAACTTCAGGCACATCGAAGTATGACTCAAATGTAAAAGAGGAAAGGTGAAAGTCCTGCCTCTCAAGCATTACTGCGTCTGCAACCACTATGCCTTCTGTGCCTAATGCAGAGATTGAAACCGTAGAGCCCGAGTCCAGAAGATACCTTCCAAGGTAAGTCCAGCCTGCATCCTCCCTCTGGCTTATGAAGACCACAGAAGACGTGTCTTTTGCATCAATAAGTATGGGGACCCTGGGGGAAAACTCTTTTGAGACAGGAGTATGCATGTAAAGGTTGTAGGTTCCTTTTTCCGCGGAAAGCCTGTACACAACTTTCTTGTTTTGCTTGCCGATGCCAAGGTCAGAGAGGTAGTCTATTCCAATGAAAGGCTTTGCCTGAAAAGCACTGCCCCAGGTTCCATATACGCTTACCAAAGGATCGTTGTTGTCTATGGATTTTCTTGAAGGAAACTCAGGCACTTTCCTGAACTCAAAACCTGCGGAGTGCTCAAAACCGGGTATGAGCTCAGACTCTTCATTGTAAACAAAAACAGGGAAATATGATGCATCGTTGGTTAATGGGAAGATATCCCTGCCTTCGCTGCTCTCTGAGCCTGAAAGGTAGCTCATCTCTGCATAAAAAAACTCGCTGCCCTGCTTTGTCGGTACGATAATCCTGCTGGAATCAAAAAGGCTGGCTATTCCTGCAAAGCCTGATTTATCGTAGTGGTTCTTTATCAGAAAAACTTTTCTTTCGCTAAAGGGCAGGTGCCAGTTTGTGTCAAAAACCCTTGTCATCTGGTTGTTTCCAAGGAACTCGTCAAATATCTCGTTGTTGTGGGATGTGAGAAGCTTTGCCTGCACGACCTTTGGCTCTTCGCCAAAAAGATGCCTTGGAAAAAAAACCCCCTGCTCTCCGGGATAAAGGATGGTGCTCTTAGAGCTCTCGCTGCAACTCCCGGAATAATCGCACTCTGTAAACTCGACTACTACGTCAAAGGAGTTGAAGTAGCTGTTGTAGAGGTAAACCACATACTGTGAATCCTGCTCCTCTATCTCTCTTATAGCGAGGTCATATACTGAATATTTTTCGGCCTGAACTGCATACTGTATGGAAAGCTCTGCCTGTGAAACTGGGGTTCCGTCTTCAAGCAGCTCAAGCAGCAGAGAGCAAGACTTGTTAAAATCCTGCGAAGATACAATCTCGAGCTCTGGCTTTATGTTTCCCTTTTCTTCTATGAGTACTGAAGAGCCTGAAACCAGCTCGTTTCCATAAAGGAAAAAACCGAGCTGATCGCATTCCGATGTAAGCCTTAGCCTGTACTCGGATGCCTGGTCAAGCCAGTTGAGGTAAAGCTGAGCCGTGCTGGTCTGGTTCGGAAGAATGAGCTCTGCGTTGCTTTTAAGGACAAGCTCAGGAGACTCAAAGAGCTCTGGACTAAACACAACTGGGAAGGCTATGCTATTTTCCTGAAAAAGCAGCCTTACCAAAAATGCACCTCTTTCGTTGTGGGAAAGCTTGGCTCTGTGTGTGCAGACATCCGGAGAAAAGCCTTGCCCTGCTTCAAAAGCCTCTTTTGACGAAAGGGAAAAAAAATGCACCTCGCTTCCTGTAAGAAGGCAGTCTGAAACAACGATTTCTGCTGTTTCGTAAGCCTTCTCAGGATATGTTATCTTGCTTTCGTAATTATCAGAATTGCTTATAACCGTGGCTGTCTCTGCCTCTGAAAGAAATATCACAAAATCCTCTGAGTCAAACAAAAGCAGCGGGGCTGTATTCCCAAACTCATCAAAAGATGCAACATCAATTATTTGCCCTTCCTTCTCAATAAAAGAGAAGTAATTTGCTGAGGAAAAAAAAATGCTAAATCCCTCCAGCAACACAGAGCCAACCAGGGAGATGTTAAAGGTGTTGTCCAGGAAAAGAATCCTTTCGGGCCTTTCCTCTACATAAAACCATCCGCTTTTTATGTGCTCCAGCTCAAAGAACGAGTTGTTTTTTACATAATGCCCGATGTTTGTGATAATCCTTGAAATGTTGTTTTTCACGAAAAAGCCAGAGGAGTGCCGGGAAGGAATCTCGCGGAATTCGTGCATAACTGTGCCTGAGTCTGAAAAAAAGCTCCGGTAGCCTTGAGACGCCTCAAAATAGTCAAGCGCCGGAAACTCAAGAGAAAGGATTGAGCCATTCGAAACAAAGGAAACAATGTAATCCTGATTGGGGTAAAGAAAAGCCTCCTGGTTTTTTTCCATGATGCTTAAAGAGCCATCCTTCTTTGAAAAAACAAAGCCAAGGGTTTCAGAAGAAAGCACTCTTTTTTCTTCAGAGTAGCTTATCTTATCCGGCTCATGGCTGCAAGAGGGAAAATAGCTCTTATTCCATTGCAGGTAAGAAAAACTAAGCAGGAAAGG
>Ga0334898_1003838_pt1 | contig 11723 bp, 9 predicted proteins | sample GraSluR3_MG_10_FD_207228 | JGI IMG/M metagenome (GOLD analysis project Ga0334898, IMG submission 207228) | Sludge microbial communities from methane-producing bioreactor in Wageningen University, Netherlands - Granular Sludge_3_08-R3 | ecosystem: Engineered > Bioreactor > Anaerobic > Unclassified... | reverse complement strand
ATTTTCATCACGCTCCTGCCTTTCCAACTGGAGCCGACGATGTTGCCGACTCTTCCTGAAAAATCTCCATGTACTCCTTGTTTATAAGTGGCCATGATTAAAAAATTTAAGTTATACATTAAAATTAATTGCCTATTCTGTTGCAATTAACATGCGAAGCAACTGTGCCATAGTAGTTTTGCTTCGGGTTGCACCAAACTGCATTTTGATGTCATGTCTGTTGTCATGCCACCAAAGTGTAAAAAGGTGCAGAATGGTGCAGTGAACCGAAAGCACTGCATTTGTGTCAGTTCGTGAGCATCCAGATAATAGCAATATGTTGGGATAAATCCGGGGAGTCTTTTTGTTGTCACACGTTCCCCTTCCGGGGAGAGACACAGACAACCCAAACTGGAGTTAGTACGGAGTTAAACAGGACGGGATGGGAACCAAACAGGCTCCCAGTCAATTTGTATTTGCAGAGGTAAGACAATCAGTTTTTTCTGTCTTTTTGATTCCAGATATTTTCAATTATCCACCGGAAATATTCAGGGAGTTCAGCTTTACCCGGCTGGTTAAAATGAAACACGAAAGTATTTAAATATCCCTGTAAATGCTCTTCGTGAATATTGTTGCGATAATGCTTTTTTACCCAGTTGTTCCATCTTCGCGCGACCATATCGGGTAATGCAAGGCGGCAATACGGAAGATAAACCTTGCTTTTCTTCCCCATTCTTACCCGGTAATATCCTCGTTCATCAGAATAAAACCAGGTTCTGTCGGGCACATAAATTATGCGGGGAAATGTATCCCGGATCAACTGGTTGATTTCAGGTTTGGTTTTATGGGTAATTACAGCCATTTTCAATAGCCTGAAGAATGTTCGTTTGCGGCTGATGATAATCATAATCTCAACATCTTTTGATTCTATTGTACCCTCCGGAGTTTTTCTTTTAACCCGAAAGGTGAAGCTATCGGCTTCAACGCCATCCGCTCGGCCTGCCTTCGGGAAAAAATTCAGTTCATTTCTGATTTTTTGAATCCATTGCCACGTAATCCGGTAACTTTTCAGGTGCAATTCCTCCATTATTTCCCTGGAGTTCAAGCTTTTCTTGCTACATGTAAGCAGCCATATCATCGCAAAAATGGTATGCAAACGAAAACGGGTGGATTGAAAAATCGTCCCGGTTGTTAACGGATACAATTTTTTACAATGATGGCATTGTAATAGCTTTTCAAGGTGATAAACAAAGATTTCCTTTTTGCAATGCAAACAATAAATTGGCGCATTGCTCATCAAACTGTAAATTAATTTCCGGCAGGCCTGTTCATCCGGATAATAATACTGGAAATACGGAATCTTTAAGAGTGGTTTTGCGCGTTCCATTTTATCACTGATAATAACTCCAAAGTGAATACAATAATAAAAATAATTCTAATAATCAGCAAATTAACTGCATGAATTAGTTTGTCCTTTTGATTTGGGGCTGTAGGCGATATATTAAAGCAAAATTTTATTGTAAGCATGCCGGAAAAATATACATATCGAATCAGGAAATCATTTCCTCCACCTCAGGAAGAAATTACCATGCAGGATGTTATATCTCTGGTATCAGAAATGCAACAGGAGATGAAAATAATGACAAAACTAGTTAAAGCTTTATACGAAGAAAAAATGAAACAAAATTTAAATCAGGAAAACAAAACTAACAGCATCAATCAAAAGTCTGAATTTGAGATGAACCGAATAATACTGAATTCAGACCGGATGACAACAAAAGAGGTAATGCAGTTGCTAAAACTCAGTAAACGAACAATTCAGAACTACAGGAACGAGGGAAAAATCCCATTTGAAAAATTCAATGGCCGGATTTATTATTCCAGAAGCGAAATTGAAAGGCACATGGATAAATTTGTAGTGAAAAAGAAAGAATAAAAAATCCACCGGCTTTGCAAATTAATTCCATTCACTTTTATAACCACCCCCCGGCTGAAGCCGTACCCCTCCTATTCCTCCTGCCGTCGGATAGGAGGGGAAAGTTCGTAGCAGGAATTTCTATTGAATTTCAAAATTTAAATTTTAGCATGAATTTCTCCTCCCCGTCCGAACGGTGTTCAAGCCGGGCGGGCTTGCCGGTTTCCTAAAGGTAAAGGAGAGCCTGCCCCGAAAGTTCGGGGAGTGGCTCCATCGTATCGATGGAGACGAGGTGGTTTCTCCTCGTGGCTGACTCCTCTCAGGAAAACAAAAGCCTCATTTTAATTCTACGCGTACTTCCGGTGAAAGTAACGCATTATTTTGGTCAGAGTTACACGTTACTTTGGTCCGAGTAACACGAGGTTTGAAGTGAAACCACGCGTGGTTTTTATGGTAAATCATTTCACCTGAATATCCTCGTCCAATTTCTGCAAAGCAAATTCGGGCGCCCAACCGTATCCCCACTACCAAACCCGTCTTGCCAGATGACCCGCAGGCCCCTATCTTCGCACCATGCGAAAAAATCAGAAAGCCTGTCCTGCACTTGACGGATACAGCAAAGAAGAGACCTGCCCGGCCAGTTGACGGGTGTACCTGGTCATAGAGGTGTGGCAGGAAAGTGGACTATCCCAGGGTAAGTTTTGTTCCCGTGAAATGAGCTTGCGAATTCTATCGAATACCATTAAAATAATTGAAAGAATGAGATAAAAACCTGTTGGTAAAAACATTCAGTTACTGGTACAGAAAGTACAAAAAGGAAAAAGGATCCTCTGCCGGACACAACAACGAAGTTTCCGATACATTTATCCCGGTGAAAGTTTCCGGTGACAGAACGGCAAAGGTTTCAGATGGAGAATATAGCCGGATAGAAGTTTCATTTCCCAATGGAGTCCAACTGAGTTGCCCGGTCGGGATTGATATCGGTCAGTTGAAAAGCCTGATAAACTTTTAGCCATGTTTGCCCTTTCATCAGAAAACCGGTTCCACTTGTACAGCCAGTCAACCGACATGCGTAATCCCGAGAGCTCAGCGATTTTTAAGGCACTATTTGCTTTAGTTATATAGTAAGTCAAAACTTAAAAATATTTTCTCATATCAAATTGTTGAGCCCACTCAGAAATAAACCTTTTCGGGTGTATTCCTGCTATGCTTGAGGGAAAATTCAAAAAGCAGTTTGACGATGCTGCTGCCTGGCACAACCAGTTTCGCAGTCATATCAACTCCCGCATCGATGAATCACGCTATGAGGTACGTTCAGCGAAAGTATCGGTGCACCCAATGCTCCTGTATCCCTTTTACCGGGCGTGATGGTATTAAAAGAAGCCATGAACTGGAGCGATTTACAGCTTTTCGAACAATGTAGATTTAACTTGCTGGCCCGTAGTGCATTAGGTTTATTCAACCTGACGGATGACATTCCTGCCGCACCACCAATAAAGGAATGGTTGATCCAGTTGCGCAACAGTGCCCTCGAAAAAGGGATCGTAAAAGATAAAAATTGTTTTGCCGGTTTCGATGATTACGGGATTACTCCGGAGCTTGCCCGGGCCGGTATCGGGGCATTTGAAAAAGCGATGGAACTGGCCGGAAACGAAGAAATAGGCAGCCGGGTGGAGAAAGCATCGGTTGCCGCTTATCGTGCTGCGGTGGGCGATTTACCATTTTTACTTTCGGGGCATGAGCACAGCAAATGGAAAAAAGGCCTCTGGAAACCGGAAGTACGTGTCACCCCGGAAACCGCAAAACGTGTTATACCTTATATGCGCAAACTTGTTGAATTGTGCGAAAAATATGAAGTACCCCGCTGGAGCGAGGCATGGACAATGGATGAGGTACTCGAAATTCTCCGCGAAGGACTCGACGACTATGATTATATGATGATGCTGGAAAACTGCATAAAAGAAGCCACCCCCGGACAAAAAGGCTTAGTGAAAAAAGCGAAGAAAGTGCTGGGGTTCGGTTCCGAAGTGTTTGTAAACGACACGGAATACACAAAAAACCCGGAGGTGCTGATGGAATACCGGGAACAGATGGGTGAACTGCTGGAACAGTTTTACAAAAATAAAAACGAATTTTGCAGGGAATAGAAAAAACATTTTTTTAATAAGGTTTATGAAAAAGTTACATCGATTACTAACAGGTAGTATTTTTACATTCATTTTACTGTTTCATTCCTGTTCGCAGCCGCAGGAAAAACGTCCGGTCGATTATGTCGATCCGTTTATTTGCACGCAGGACGACCACGGGCAGTGGCTGCCCGCGGCGCTGGTGCCTTTTGGCCTGGTTGAGTTGTGCCCCGACTCTTATCCCGGAAGTTTAACTGCCGACGGCGATTTTGCCCACGGCGGATACAATTATTCCGACAGCCAGGTGCGGGGATTCAGTCACTTGCACAAGGGGAGCTCGGGCGGCGGAAGTATTCACGACCGGGCAGGATTGATTTCACTGGTCCCGTATTCCAATTCTCCGGTCGATACCTTCTTCGCGAATCCAGTACTGGACATCGACAAAAATACAGAAACGGCCGAGGCTGGTTATTACAAGACCCATCTCACCCGGGAAGATATTCTGGCTGAACTGACAGCAACCGAACATGCCGGGGTGCACCGTTATACTTTCCCCGACGGGAAACCCGCGAAAATATTCCTGAACAGCGGAAACAGGAACTATGCCGTTTCCTGCACTCTTGCGGCTCCGTCACGACTCGAGGGTTCCATGGGAAATAAATATTTTGTGGTTGAATTCGATTCTCCCGTAACAAAAACTTCGGTGTGGAACGGATCAGGCATCGAAGCCGGGAATACCACAGGAGACCAGGCGGGAGGCGGCTTAATTTGCGAATTTGGTGAGCCCGCCAACGGTGAATTACAGGTAAAAGTGGGTATTTCGCTTACCGGCATCGACGCAGCCAAAAAGAATATGGAGGCGGAGTGTCCCGGATGGAATTTTGACAAAACGCGCGAGAATGCAACCACTGCATGGAACGATATTCTTTCAAAAATTCAGGTAAAAGGAAAAAACGACGAGGACAAAACCATTTTTTACACCGCCCTGTATCACACCTGCTTTTTACCCATGGTACTGAGCGATGTGGACGGCACTTATCCGGGCCTCGACCGGAAAATCCACAAGGCCGAAGGGTACAAATATTACAACAACTATGCGTTCTGGGATTCGTTCCGCACCAAATATCCGTTGTATAGCCTATGGATACCTGAAGTTTACAGGGATATAATTAAATCACTGCGCGATCTCCACCAGCAGGCCGACAATGCTCTACCGTTTCCCGACAGTGAACACAATGTGCATGGCGCCGGGAATATGTTTGTTTACAGGGGCGAAAACGGCTACCAGCCACACAACACCTGCCGCCACGAACATACGCTGATGGTTGTTGCCGATGCGTACTTTAAAGGCATTTCCGACATAGATATCGAAACCGTTTATCCCTATATGAAAAGGGAAGCACTGTGGCAAATGCCCGAAAAATACGATGAGATCGGGTTTATTCCTGCCCGTCCCGACCGCTCGGGTGAATACAGTTGGGATAACTGGTTTGTGGCACAAATTGCCAAAGATATTGGTGAAGAAGAAGATTACAATTATTTTATGAAACGCTCGCGGTACTGGGAAAATTCGTGGGACCCGGAAATTAAATATTTTCGTGCGCGAGCTGCCGACGGCGCCTGGCTCGACTTCCCCGATGACCCGCGTGTAAACAGGGAAAAATACAACTACGAAGGGAGTAAATGGCACTGGCGCTGGAATGTAAAACACGATGTACCTTCCCTTATTGAAAAGTTTGGCGGCAAAGAAGAATTTGTGAAGGAATTGACATACTATTTCGATAACGATTTGCATTCACAGGGAAATCAGCCGTCGCTGCATGCACCTTTCCTTTTCAACCACGGCGGCGCACCGTGGCTCACGCAAAAATGGGTAAGAAAAATCCTTACAGAGCCGATTGTCCAGTTGTACGGAACACACGGCTTTTTCCCGAAACCCATTTTCGACCGCGTATATAAAGCAACACCAGACGGCTACCTCGAAGAAATGGATTGCGACTACGGATGTATGGCTGCCTGGTACAACATGGCCGCCATGGGTCTTTACCAGGTTTGCCCCGGCGACCCGGTTTACCAGCTTACCGCACCCATATTCGATGAAGTATCTATTGATCTCGGCAATTCAATCTATAAAGGAGAAAAATTTGTCATAAAGGCCAATAACCTGAGCGATGAAAATATTTATATTCAGTCGGCTTCGCTGAACGGCCAACCCCTCAACCGTTCGTCGCTCAACCATAAAGAAATAGTAAAAGGCGGCGAACTTGTTTACGAAATGGGGCCTGAGCCCAATAAAGAATGGGGTAAATGAGCTGGACGATTTTACTAAATAATTTTAAAGTATAAAAAGATGAAAAAAAATTTAATGCTTTTATCTCTTCTTGCAGGGTTACTGTCCACATTAATCCTGTCGTGTAACCAGGAATCAAAAATACAGGAACATGGGGTTCCGGTGGAATTGCTGCAGGCTCCGGCAAACTTTTTTGACAAACCCGGCGAATACCTGGAATGGCAAACGAAACAAATACTGAATTTAACGGATTCGGCGTTGCTCCGATTTCCGCCGCAGTTGCCGGAACCACTGGAACGACAAATGGCCATGCTGATGCTCGATGCAGTTTTTCACGATGTGGAAGCACCAAATCGTCCTTCAGTTCAGGATTTCCATCACCGGCGTACCCTGAATACACTTGAGGAAATCAATAATACAGAAGTTAACAATGGGGCAATGCTCTGGAAATTATACAACATGGGAGTTGTTGTGCGCACAAAAACAGTAACTGTTGGTTTCGATATTACAAGGGGTTATTCTTCGCGTTCGGAGGACTTTGCTTTGCCCGACAATATTATTCAGGAAATTGCAGATCAGTGCGATGTGCTTTTCATCAGCCACCAGCACCGGGACCATGCAGATGAAGCGGTTGCGCGAATATTTCTCGATCGGGGGAAACCGGTTGTCGCACCACCCGATATCTGGTCTGATAGGCCAATTTATAATGAAATAACACACCTCGAACGTAAGGCACATGAAGTACAGCTTTTGCCCGTTCAATCCGGAAATCTTAATCTCGAAGTGGTTGTTTATCCGGGAAATCAGAACGCCAATACAGTAAACAATGTAACACTGATTATTTCACCAGAAGGGCTTTCCTTTTGCCATACCGGGGATCAGGCGTTGCGCGACGATTTTTTATGGATAGACGAAGTTGGCAAACACTTTAAAGTGGATGTTCTGATTCCCAACTGCTGGACAACCGATCCACTGCGGACTTCCAAAGGATTCAACCCTAAACTGATTATTCCGGCCCATGAGAATGAACTGGGACATACAATCGACCATCGTGAAGCGTATGCCTTAAATTATTCACGATGGAACGTCCCCTATCCGAAAATTCTTATGACCTGGGGCGAATCGTATCATTATAATCCTCAACTTATGAAGTAAAATATATGGAAGTTAAAACACTAAAAAAATGAAAAAAATAAAATTTCTGTTTAATCTCAAACTCGGTGCTGTTTCCCTGGTACTGTTGCTGTCGGGGAACATTTTTGCACAGCCGGACACCCTTTCGTTTCTGCATATTACGGACACTCATATTATTTCCGACCTCGGTTTTTATCATCCGGGAATTGTGGAAGGCCGAAAGCATTATGGCCAGGGAAACGAGCCGTTAAAACACTTTTTACAAACGATGCCGAAAAAAACCAGTTGCGATTTTGTTGCCTTAACCGGCGACATGATTGACTTTTTTGAGGCACAAACCGGTGATGGAAAAATGCTGGATTTTCAGGCCGAACAGTTTGCCCGCCTTATCGACGGCAGCCCGGTACCGGTTTTTGCTACGCTGGGAAACCATGATATTGCAGCCTACAGCTGGCCGAAAAACAAAAGGGAATCGAGCCAGAAAATGGTTGGCCGTGCACGGGCGACCTGGAGCAAAAATCTCGAATGTTTCAAAAATGGTACCTATTACAGCCGGTTGGTTGAAGTTGGCGGGAAAAAATACCGTTTAATTTTTCTCGATAATGGCTACAACAGCTTTCTGCCTGAAGAAGATATTGTGACTCCGTATATCGACAAGCCTCAGTTGCACTGGCTGGAAGACCAGATTCAGCAATCGGGTGACGACACGGAGATTATTTTTATGCACATCCCTGTTATTTCGGCAAACAGCGAAGATGAACCTGCGTGTGAACTCTATTCCGTTCTGGCAAAATATCCGTCACCCCGAATGATTTTAGCCGGCCATAATCACAAAAATGCCATCCGGGATTTTTCTTCAGCAGAAAACAAGAAAATTACCCAGGTACAAACAGATGCTTTCGGACGCAATATTGAAAACTGGCGCCTGATCAGCCTGACAAACGACAAAATACTGGTTTCTTATCCCGGCAATAAGGATACAGAAATTGAAATATCAATTGATGAATAAACATAAATCGATAAAAAATGAATAATCAGATTTTAAACGGAAAATGGATTTACAGTTTATTGCTGATCCCGGCAATTTCAGCCATACTGGCATTGCAGGGTTTCGGTTTTCTTTTTAAGTCGGGCACAGCCGGTGCCGGCATATTGATTCTGTTGTTCCTGTACTTCAAAAAGCTTCCGCAGGCAAAAGATATTTTGATGTTAATGGCCGCTTTTGCGTTTTCCATTGTCGGCGACTGGTTTTTGTCGAATAAGCATGGTGACACCGGTATGTTTGTTTACGGGATAGCTTTCTTTTTTTTGGCCCACATTGGTTATTTGTTTTATGCACTGATGAATGGAAAAGTAAAATGGAAATTCACCGCCATTCTTCTTGCAGCCTATTTGGTCTTTTTTTTCCTGAAATTATTCCCGACATTTAACGATTCCATCCTTATGTGGGCGGCATTCATCTACCTGGTGATTTCCTGTTTTTCACTGGGTGCAGCCGTCGGCCTTGATGGCAATCCGCTTTCAAAATGGGCTTATGTTTTCGGTATTTTTTTGATATTATTTTCCGATACCATTATTGCATACAGGGAATTTGTAGGTTACAAAGAGCTTAACTTTCTCATTTTACCAACCTATTACCTGGCACACATCGCCATTGTGTTTTCACTGATGAAAAGACGTTTGATTGAATTGAAATAAATAACTGAACAGAAATGAAAGAATTTAAAAGGATATTATTTGTAATTGTGATTTGCGCTCTCCCCGCAATCTGTCTTTCCCAAACGGAAACCGAAGAAAAAGATTTCTCAAAAATCCAACTTCCTGAAAAAGGGCTGTGTGCCCATCGGGGAGCTATGGAAACCCATCCTGAAAACACGTTGACCGCATTCCGGGCGGCGGTTGAAGCAGGAGCCCACATGATTGAATTCGATGTACAACTGACAAAAGACAACAAGATGGTTGTTATGCACGACGGCACGGTGGATCGTACTACAAACGGTACAGGAAAAGTATCCGAACTAACGTTTGCAGAAATAAGAAAACTGGATGCCGGAAGCTGGAAGTCGCCGGAATTTGCCGGAGAAAAAATACCGACACTCGATGAAACGCTAAGTGTAATGCCATACAATATCTGGCTGAATGTGCATATTAAAGGGGAAAAGGATATTGCAGTTCGTATTGCCAAAAAACTAAAAGCACAAAACCGACTGCACCAGGCTTTTCTGGCCTGTGGCGCCAAATCGGCTGAAATGGCCCGAAAGGAAGTCCCGGAAGTATTGATATGTAATATGGAAAGACAAGGCCGGAATTGGGAGTATGTGAAGGGAACAATGGATATGAACGCAGACTTCATTCAGTTACTCGGGGAAATTGTACCGGAATTTGTTGAATATACCCGCACGCTAAAACAAAGCGGGATTCGCATAAATTATTTCGGAACCGACTCCCCGGAAGAAATAAAGAGACTGTTTGACTACGGAGTTGATTTTCCGTTGGTGAATGATATTGTACATTCAGTGAAAGTCGCCGAAGAATTAAATATTCCGCTTGCAGAACCCAGCTTTTCATTTTGATTAACCGAAACATAAAAAATCCTACAGGGATGGCAGTATGGTAGAAGACAATGAGTGCCGCAGGCACGACAGATTATTAAATATCAAAATAGTATGAAAAAAATTCAAAATTTGATTTCGTTAAAAACGATACGCTTACAAACGTTGTTGATAGTAATGTTTGGGGGAATAGCTTTCTCCGGTGTGGCACAACCAAAAATTGGTGAAGTGCTTCCGCAATGGAACGAAGGAACGCTCGACATCCATCACATAAATACCGGAAAAGGAGAATCCTCGTTTTTTATTCTTCCCGACGGAACAACGATGCTGGTCGATGCCGGCGCAACCAACCGTTCAAAACCCCGCGTTACCGATTCGAGGCCCAACGACAGCCGCACGCCCGGTGAATGGATTTCGCGGTACATCCTGCATTTTTTACCGAAAATAAATGAAAAAAAGCTGGATTATATTTTCCTGACCCATTTTCATAACGACCACATGGGAAACCGTACATCAGAAAAGAAAACATCGGAAGGAGGCGATTATTTTCTGACCGGTGTTACCGAAGTCGGGGAAAATGTTCCTTTTAAAAAAATTATCGATCGGGGCTGGCCCGGATACAACTGGCCTTCGCCACAGATTGCCGATCATTTGGATAATTATATCCGGTTTGTAAAATGGAAAGTGGAAAACAAGGAAGCTGCTGCAGAACAATTTCGGGTGGGACGGAACGATCAGTTTGTATTGGTCAATCAGCCGGAAAAATACTCCAACTTCGAAATAAGAAACATCGCAGCCAACGGGCATGTTTGGACTGGTGTAGGCAATAACGAACGAAACCATTTTCCGCCGATGGAGAGCCTGGACCCTTCGGAATATCCGGGAGAGAACCAGCTCAGTTGTGCTTTCCGGTTGTCGTATGGCAAATTCGACTATTTTAACGGCGGCGACATTACCACCGGCGCGCCGGGCTCGTGGCGCGACATTGAAACCCCGGTGGGGCTGGTTACCGGCCCGGTGGATGTGTGCGTGGCCAACCACCACGCTTATTACGATGCCATGGGGCATTCATTTTTGCAGGCGGTCAGGCCGCGGATCCATGTCATTCTGAGTTGGGCGCCCAGCCATCCTTCGCCGTCAGTCATTGCCCGGATGATGTCAACCTGGACATACCCCGGCCCGCGCGATGCTTTTTCCACGAACATAATGGAAGCAACCCATACCGTTATCGGTTCACGCATCGACGATATGAAAAGCCGCCAGGGACATATTGTGATTCGCGTCGCTCCGGGCGGAAACAGCTACATGATTTATATCCTCGATGATTCCGAGGAAAATTTTAAGGTAACGGGCGTACATGGACCGTATTCTTCTAACTAAATCAAAGATTGAATTATGATGTTTTATCGAAAAAATTATTCTGGCTTTGGTAAGAGGAGGTGGATAAATATTGTGCTGGCTTTGCTCATTTTGACAGGCCTGGGAGCATGTCAGACAGCCGGAAAAAGTGAACCAATCGATCCGCTGAAATTTGTCGATCCGTTTATTTGCACTGAAGGCGATAACGGGCAGCTTTATCCGGGGGCAACCTTTCCGTTTGGTTTGGTACACCTTTCGCCCGAAACCGAAGGCGATTCGCATGTCGGATATTATTATGAAGACCAGTTTATTGAAGGGTTTTCCCATTTACGGATCGGAGGCGCCGGCTCGAAAGGGAAAGGCGGCGG
>Ga0334898_1003835_pt1 | contig 11730 bp, 7 predicted proteins | sample GraSluR3_MG_10_FD_207228 | JGI IMG/M metagenome (GOLD analysis project Ga0334898, IMG submission 207228) | Sludge microbial communities from methane-producing bioreactor in Wageningen University, Netherlands - Granular Sludge_3_08-R3 | ecosystem: Engineered > Bioreactor > Anaerobic > Unclassified... | reverse complement strand
GATCGGATCCGCCGGGCGCCACTACGCATGCCAAGTCGCTTTTCCTATACTGCCTTTCATTTTACGCGCCGACGCATCCTTGCAGCCGCGCGGGAAACAATCGGAACACCGGTTGAATCGGCCGGTTTGACGAACCCGGGAGGTCGGACGTTTCGGGTCTTGCTCGGTAGGGGGCGTCAGCCGGCCTTGTGCGTTCGAACAAGCCAGGAGCTTGCCTTTCATGAAGTGGATTCCTTTGGCTCTTTGCCTGACGCTGGGCATCGTACCCCTCGGGTGCCGCCGAGGCGACGAACCGGCCCGCCAAATGCCCTCGACGGCGTCCGCCGCGCCGTCGACGCACCCTGCCCCGACCGAGCAGGAGCCCGAGCGCGCAAGCGACGCGGCGCCGCAATCGCCGGAGTTTACGCCGGAGCAGGTGGCCGCCGCCAGAGAGATGGCCGCGCAACTCGGGGCCCAAGTCGTCGAAGACGCCGAGGGCAACGTCACGGGACTCGACATGGCGGCCGGCCGCAGTTGGGCCGACGACGCCCAGATGCAGGAGATTCTCGTCTTCGAAAAGCTCGCCTCGCTGACGATCGAGGGGCCGGGAATCACCGACGCCCTGGTGCCGCGAATCGCCGAGTGCCGACACCTCACGTCGCTGGCCATGCGAAACACGCTGATCGGCGACGGCGGCGTCGCCCAGCTTGCCGCGTTGCCGTCGCTTCGCGCGATCGACCTCCGCGCTGCCCCCCTGGTGACCGACGCCGCGATGGCGACCTTGGCGGGCATGCCCGAGCTGCGCGCGGTCCGCCTGGTGGGCGGGAACGTCACCGACGCGGGCGTCGCCGCCCTGCTCGCCCTGCCGCGCCTGGTCGAACTCGACGTCCGCAATTGCCGCGGCGTAACGATCGAAGGCATTCGACAACTGGCCCCCAAAGAGTCGCTTCGAAACCTGAAGATCGGCGGCCCCACGATCGACGACCCCGTGCTGGACCTGGTTGCCGGCATGGGCCAACTCACCTCCCTCACACTCGACAACGCCGCGGTGACCGACGCGGGCGTCGCCCGGCTGTCGAACCTGCCCCTTGCCGATCTGACCATCTATCAGTGCACGAAGGTGACCGACCGGGGACTCGAAGCCCTGTCGGGCTACGACGATCTCACGCGGCTGACCCTGTCGGACGTCGGTGTGACGGGCTCGTGCCTGGCACGACTGCCCCATCCCGAAAAGCTGCGGGCGCTCGACCTGTCGCAATCGCGCATTGCCGACGCCGACGTATCCCACCTGGCCGGCTTGACGAGCCTCGAAACGCTCAATCTGAGCCAGACGTCCGTCACCGACGCGGCGCTCGACACCCTGTCGACCATGAAATCGCTCCGGCAGCTTGCGCTGGGGCAGACCGCCGTAAGCGAGAACGGAATCGACCGCCTCGCCAAGGCCCTGCCGCAGTGCGCCGTGCGAGCGAATTGAGCTATCGCGCCCGGGGCATGATGGAACCGTTCCCGCGGACGCTTTCCAGGGGTACGCCAAACCTCGATGCCAACTACCTCAGCTTTTCGAATCCGGGATGGAAACGGCCAAAAAAGCCGAGTTCACGGCGAAGTCTCCACACGAACCACATCGCCGCAAGTGATCATGGCTTCGATGAAACTTGCCAAATGCTTCACCTCCTGCGCGTGAACGCGGACTCCGATTTCGATGTTTGCGTGCAGACCGTGGTAGGTAAAATTCGCGCTGGTGACGAGTACGGAGGTCCTGTCGCAGAGAAGAAGCTTCGCGTGTAGCGATGCCATAGGATCGTCCACGGCCGCTTCCCGGCTGAAGACACGTGGCAGCGCGGTTCCAGCAGGCCACGCAGACTTGAAGAGCGCCAACTGCTCTCGCATCCGGTTTCCGATTACCGTGATCCGGGCACTTCGCTCCCTTCCTGCACGGGCCAACTCTGCAATCAGGTTCTTTGCCCCCTCGGTAAACACATAGCCGACGATGCAAATCTCTCTTCGCGCCTCGCGGATCATCTCCAGCGCTGTGGCATAGGTGGTCCGCAGGGGCAGTGCGAACCGCTCCGGTGCCGTGCAGACGATTTCCACCTCGCGGTGCGCGGCCGGAAGCGAGCGAGCATGGGCGAGTGCCTCACTCACCAACGCCACATCCCGCCAAGTCATTCCCGTTCTGGCAGTTGCATCGTTCAAGCTTCGGGCGAGATAAGTTGCCTCCGCCGTGGAGACAAGTATGGCACGTTGCAGTCGGGCTGCCGAGACCTTCTCTGACGAATCGCCGGACTGCGATGCGGCAAGGGCACGCAGTTGCGATACGTCAAGACGCGAGAGCGCGCCCACGATAGCAGACGTCGCTTCACGAATTCCCTGACGGTTCTCAGTCATCGAAATCGAAGTACCCCGTCCTGAGACTATTTGGCAATCCCGCGATCATCCCGCGGTCTAGCAGCCGGTTTCCAAACTCGCAGGAGGTCTCCGACACCATGGCGCAGGCGTGACACGCCGCGCCGTTCAACCGCTGCGTGCGTTTGGGATCATGCTCGCGGCAGAGCGGATCACTTGAACAAATGCGGGCCAGTTCCACCACGTCGGCAAGGAGTTGTGCGAAGTTGTCGCGTGTCGAGCCATCGGGATTCCTGCTCAGTCGGGCCTGCCTGACCAATCCGCCGAGACTCCCATCGCTATCGGGCGCGGAGGTGTAAATCAGCAGCCCTGCCATTTCCGAATCCGAATAGACTCGTTCACGCAACGACGCCGACGAGTACCCACAATCAAGCGACATCTGCCGGATGAGCAGATGCGCCAACGTGTGCAACAGAAGCAGCCGTGGCCGTTGCTCTTTCAGCGCTTGCAGCCCCTTTTTCTGACGCCATTCGCAGTATGCCTTGAGGAGCACGGCGGAACGTCGCAAGACATCTTCGCGCGTTTCCCATGCTGCCAGCCTTTCGGGGTCCAGGCGAAGGAAGACTCCTTCGCCCAGGTTCTCCACAGCCGGCAACCAGTTCAAGGGCACCGCCGAAAGCGGTGCTGGCGACACGCTCACACCTTGCTCCTCGTTGAATACCTCCATCGTTGGGTCCATTTCCGGTGCCTCGATGCGCGTGAAGCCAAGCAACGCCCGGACCTCCCTTAGTCTCGACACCGCAACAAGGCGGGAGACGAATTTCCCCGTTTCATCCGAAATCTCCTGTCGCCGAGCCTCGAAGTATTGCGACACATGGTCCACGTCAGCGTTGAAGACCTCGTATTCCTCGCGCCGGATCGACGGCTTCTCGGTCTGCAATCCCTCAAGACGGCGGATGCACTGCCGCACTTTCTCCTCCGGCTGCTCAGGGAAGCGTGCCCGGATCACCGCCGACCATACCTGTGCGGGAGGCGGCTCCCTGAACTGCCCCCACCAGGAGGCCACCTCTGCCTGGAGCGGGTCTGACCACGGGGGGATGGAAAGCGCGCTGCGCACCACCGAGAAATAGACGTTTGAGGCTCCGCGCTGGAGCACGTACAACCGCGTCTTGCTGCTCGTGCAATCGTCAGGGTCTTCCTCGTCGTTCAGCCAGGGACGGTGCCGCCTGCATCGGACGCCGCACTCGCTCATCGCGTCGCGGGAGAGCGCACCGGAGAGCGTGCGGGGCTGAATCCCACAACTGCACTCGATCCGCAAGTCGCCAAGCGCCGCAGACTTCCCTTCGCCCTTGAGATACAGGTTCCCGCCACCACAGTTCTGCCCGCGGTGAAGCCAGCGATACCACGGAAAATCATCAATGTGCCCCTTGGCGCAGGCGACAACCAGACGGGCAGGATATGTTTCGCAGTTGCAGCGGTCGCATCTCGGGACGGGTGGCAGTTCCAGGTCGCCTTTCTTCGGAAACCGGAAGTCGTTGGAAAGGCGGCTGCACTTCGGGCACACTCTCCAGCGAGGGAACCGCACGAAGGGAATGTCCTTTCCCGAATACGCTCCCACGGGTGGAGTGCGGAACTCAACCACACGCAAGGCAGCTTGCAGTCGCGGCTCGCTGATCTTCTTGTGCGGCTTGTATGCCTCAAACCAGTGTTCGATTCCGGCGATCATCACGGAGTCATCCGGGAGATCGACAATCGAACCGGGGCCAAAGGTCGTAATGATCTGACTTGGCCGAAGCCGTTGCTGGCTCATGGCTTCCCTCCGGTCCAGCCTTTGCGTGAGAAATTCTTGAAGTACAACCCGCAGGTCTTCTCCACGTCGCGCAGCGAATTCAGGGTGGCGCGTGGGTAGTCGCTGGCTGCCCCTTCCTCAGCCGATTGCAGCAGCCACGTTCTCGGCGCGTTGGCAGAAACTCCGCCTGGGGCTGCGTATCTCAAGTCCTGCCTGTGGCGCGCTACTCGCTCCACCCATCCATCAATGATGGCTTGAAGTTGCATCCGGGCATCTTCCATTTCGTCGGGATCGCCCTGTCCGATGCGATCCAGGAGGTAGTCTGCCACCTTCCGCACCAAAGGGGAGTTGGCATCAAAGCGCTGGGCACCACCGTTGTTGCTCATCGAGCCGTCAAGCAGTCGGACCAGACCGACGAATACCGCGTGCAGGGCCTTGTCCCTCGCACGAGACGAATAGGGTGTGACGCTACTCGCCTCGACATGGCGGTACATCATGGAGTGATAGGTGCGGAATCGCTCGTAGTGCGAGAGGTCTCGTGGTCGGGACCAGTTGTAGAGCACGCCAATCAGGCCCGGAGGCTGCCTGCCCACACGACTGCTCGCCTGGATGTACTCGGCACTTGTCTTCGGCTGCCCTGTGACGAGCATCAGCCCGAACCGCTGGATGTCAACGCCGACCGAGATCATGTTGGTGGCAAGCAGCACGTCCAGGGCGTTGCCGCTGGCAAGCGTCTGCTCCATCTGCTTCAGGCGATTGGAGATCTCCTTTGCCGGAATCCGGCTGGTCAGTTCAACCCGCCTCTCCGGCCGGCGAGGCGCAATGCGAGCGACTTGCGCCAGGTATTTGAGCCGATGGTCAACGTCGTCGTCGATCAGCCTGATTGCTCCCCCCAACTCCCGCAAGCTGTTGAAGTAGTTCACGACCGTCCAATAGGGGTCCACGTCCTCTGGCGGCTCGGTTTGCCGTTCCATTTCGGCACTGTGCATCATGGAGCCGAGAATGCGCACTGCCGCGGTCTTCACGCTTCTTCCCGGAGCACAGACGCCGACATAGAGCCGCCCCGGCTTGCTCTTGTCTTCGGCTGCGAAGAACGAGTCGCCGGCAATAAGTCCCGGTGGCGGGAACTGCCGCGCGTCCCGATCAAACAACCCGCGAATCTGGTCCTGGAAACGCCGGATGGTCGCCGTGGAAGCTACTATCTTGGGACGGCAGCCGCGATCAGTGGCCAGCAGATCAATGGCGCTCTCGTAAAGCCCCATCAGCGAGCCTAGCGGCCCTGTCACAAGATGCAATTCGTCCTGGATAATGAGTTCCGGCGGAACGAATGGGAGCACTCTCTTCGGCAATTCCGTGGCTGGGAGATCGCCTTTCCGGTTGTGCCTCGTGCCACATCCATCGTAGTCCACACCTTCGGCAAGATACCCGTGTCGTTCGCAGCGGCGATCCACCCGGCCGAAGAGCGATTTCGTCCTGCCGTCCCAGGGCAGACGAGCTACCTTGTCCATCGTGCCAATGAGCAGGCTCGGGCATCGCAGATAAATGTCTTCGTCAACGAGGTAGGCGGGGATGCCCGACATCAGATCAGCGGCACTTCCGTGGAACTCGCACCGCTCGTTGGGACAGCGAATCTGGAGATGGAGAATCTCTTTGATTGCCCGGTAGTCCAGGTGGGTCAAAGCCTCCCCGCACCACGGGCAGGACCGGAGTTGCACAGGGTTTCCTTCCGCAGGCTCGTTGTTCGGATCGAAATTGGCGAGCGCCTGAAGAGCCCCCGGTTCCCGTCCGAATTGTGGATCGGGAGTCTGGTCGATATGGTTGGGCGTCGCGCCGCCCCCAACCCAGAGGCCGATACTGAAGCTTTCCTGCCCCAAGCGCCCATAACTCTCGCGCCGCAATGCCTCGCAAGCACAAATGAGCGTGGCTGCCCGCTGGAACTGCTGGACCGTAAGAAGTCGAAGCGTGTATCGCATGAACACGGTCACGCCGCCGTCGCCGCTTGCGTCAGTCCGCGGCTGGTCTGTGTGTCGCAGCCGGCGTAGTGCCATCGTGAATGCCGCGAGTCCCAGGTACGCCTCGGTCTTGCCACCACCTGTGGGAAACCAGAGCAGGTCCACAATCTCGCGGTCTACCGACTCCGGCTTGACGATGCCCTGGAGATTGAGAAGGATAAAGGCGATCTGGAACGGCCGCCATGCCGGAGGTGGGCCGTCAAAGACCCGCCCTTTCCCCTTCTGATAGTTGGCGGCCTCGACGGATTTTCGCCGCTGGAGCATCATCGCCCGGTTGGCGAACTGGAACGCCTCCAGAGTAAGCTTATCACTCGCAACAAGCTGTAGTCCTGCCCTCATCCGGCCCAGGGCTTCCTCGCAGTCGTCCAGGTGCTCGGATGCCTTCGGCCGGAGCGCCGCCGGCAAACCGGGTGTTTCGGCACGACGCTCCGCAATCCAGCCCGCGTACTGGTCGAGTAGGGGGTTCAGCGCGGCGAATACCTCGGCTCCGCTCCCAGCCGTTGCCAATGACTCCATATCCAGCCCGGCCAGCCCAACGCCCCCCTTGGCCTCGGTCGCAGTCACCAGATGCGCGGGAAGCAATTCCGTGCATACCATTCTTGCGCGGTCGGTCGGGCAATCACTGTTGTCCCACGCGGTCGCACAACCATGCCCGACCGCGAACTCGGGCTTATCCCGGTACAGAAGCCGATATGACTCCATATCAGGGTCGTACACGGCCTGGTTGAACCTGTGGGCGCGATTCAGGATCACCGCGTCCCCCTTGCTGCCCCGCACGATGATCTCCGGCTGGAAGAGGCACTGCTCTGGGTCATCGGGGCCGTGACTGGCGGGGTTCGTGTTTCTCAGGAAGACAGATACGACCCAGGCACCATCATCCTCACGGATGAGCCATTCTCCTCGCGCGTTTCCTGGCAGGCTCACCCTGCCACCGGAGCCTTGGGCAAGGCTGACATCGACACGCTCCGCCACCTGGGTTCTCGTCCAGAGGATGACCGGCTTCTTCTTCTCGCCTTCACTCAGCCCTTCAGGCTGGACCTCGGACGAGACGTAGAGCCCGAAACGGAACTCCATTTCCAACCCGGCGGTATCACGGGACACCGCGAACGACATGCCGATTGAGGAAGGCTTCGGAATTCCCGTAATCGGCACCGTTGCCTCCGGCGAATCGCTCTCGTCGTCGCTCGTTCCGTCGTTGGCGAAGTCATCCTCTTCGGGATCGACGAGCGAATCGCTCGGATACAGCACACCGATAAGGTATCTCGTCAAGGGGTTGTCACCTTCTCGCGTCTCTTTGTCCTGCCGCAGAACTTCGTTCTCGGCCTCTGGACCAAGGAGATCGAGCCGCAAGCGGCTGACGATGCCATCACGAATCCGTTCCTGCTCTGTTACAGACATCTTGTATCTCCGCCTTTCACAGGGGGACGACGGCACCGACCTGGTAAGATGGAATGGTACGGCTTTCCGAGGACACCGCTTCGATCTTCAGCACGAGGACCGCATCCTGAAGCTGCCCGAAGGTTATCCCGAGTTGGCTGAGAAACTCTTCATCCTGCGGGGAGAGATTGAAGTCCCCGATTGCCGCGCTCTGGATAATCCGGGTGATCCTATGTCCAAGCGTCCTGTGGCCGCTTCGCAACATCAGCAACGCCGCCCCCACCCTCTGCCAGTTCTCACAAAGCCAGCGCGATTGGACTGCTTCCCCGACCCTCCTTACGTCCTCGGGATCGAGTGGCCCAAGCACGACTCCACTTGCCCACTGGCCGATCACCGCTGTTGTGCATCGTTTCGATCCCAAATCCTGGATTCGTCGAAGGACCTCGGCCTGACTGAGCCCCAGACGATCCATCCCCGTCCTCAGTTCCTCCTGCCAGGAAGCGACGTATCGCTGCGCCGGACTACCGCTTTCCTCTTCCCGCTTGGAGTCGATAATCCGGTTTGCGATGAAATCCCGTGCCTCGGGACGCACCACGATTAGCCGGTGTCCCGGCTCAAGACACCCAAGGTCGCCCCGGGAGATCGAATCGCTGGCGTCAACGTAGGTAACGCGACTCTCGGCGGCAAGAAAAACGGCCCGCTCGTTTTCGAGGCGAACAAGGAACGCCTCGACCTCCGCTGCCAGTTCTTGCGTGCCGTCGTCGGTATCGTCAGCAAGAACGGTCTCGTAATCAGCGCTCCGTGCCGCCGTGAACATCCGCGTGAAAACCTCGAAATCGGCATCGCAAAACAGACCGGATACGCGGTCCTTCCTCGTCACGGGGCTGGCGGGCTTCAGCCGCTCCACCTGATCGCAGATCGGACGAAGAATCTTCCGCTGCACGGGATGGTCCGGCAGCAGGCTCCGCGTGCGAAGGAATCGCTCGCCGACAAACCGCAACTCGTTCTGCAAAAGGATGAGCGTGATTTCCCGTGGCTCGATCCGCGCGAGTGCAGAGAACACCTGATGGGGATCGAAGGCTTGCGGCACGATGCAATCCTCATCCGCGGCAAGCTGCGGAACATCGCTGATCGTGACCACCCGCGATCTCTCCGCGTCGAGCCCCAGCCCGAACGGCTGCGGAAGCGGTGCAAGCCATCTGACCGCATCGGCAACGACCTGGTTGGGCAGGAGCACCGCCGCTCTTCGATTCCGGGAGAACATCTCATGCAGTGCGGCGAGCAGCACCTCACGTTTCGGGGAATAATCTCCGAGTGCCTCGCAAAGCCTCTGGAATGCAGCAATAAGTTCGCCAAGAACGTACTCTTCCCACTCCCCCGCCGCAGCGACCTCCGGCAAGCGACTTTCCAGCGCCTGAAGAGGTTCGCTCACCGACCATGAATACCGGAAGCACTCGGGCTGACCCGAGGCGATGAGCGCCTGCTCGTAGGTTGTGATGCCAACCGGCAGGCTGAGCAGGACACTCCGCAGGCGCGACGCACTGCGGCACACCTCGGCCACAACCCTGTCCCGGCGCTGACTGGGCTGCTCCATGAGGGAGAAGAGCGCGCCGTCGATGTCATTCCAGTATTTGCCGATCTCGTCAGGTTCAGCGGGTTCCACAAGGCGCAGGCTGGCCTGGGAGCAGAACCGCTCGAAGCGAGCGTCGGGAAGGCAACACAGGACGAACTGCCCGCTTTCTTTCCGCGTGAGTTCTGGAGCGAAGATCGACTCGTGATAGATGATTGCGGGCGATTCCATTTTCGATGCGGGCACGGCCAAGCCGTCGGCATCAACCAGCACGAGGAACGGCCGGAACCTTTCCTCCAGCTTCACCACTGATGTCTCGTGCGACGATTTGACGATCACGACCGCCGACCCAACGGAATCACCCCGCCCGAGATGATCCCTGCTCGCAATCGGCCGGAGGTTCCCGTCCAGGCGGAGAAGCTGCTTTGCAGGAAAGAAATTGTGCAACTTCGTCCTTTGCTCGTCGTCCCCAAGAGCCCAATCCCAGTATTCCCTCTTGTCCCGTGGGTTCGTTGCCTGTTGAAGCTTCTGCCAGAGGGCGATTCGCCGCTGTTTGCAGAGCCGCTTCAGCCCCTCATTCGAGATGTGCAGGTTCAGGTAGGCGTCTCGGAACCGCCCGGGCGTATCCGTGACCACGAGGAGCGGCCTGCGGGCGGTCGGCGGGAGTTCCAACTCGTCGATGCCATATACCCACGCCTGGAGGACGAGCATTCCGGCCAGAAAGGCCAGATGGTCGGGATCGGAGTGGACGACGTGGAGTGGCGTTCCGGCATCGCCGCGGATTGTCACCGGCAAGTCAATGGCCCCCTCGCTGTCCATTCTGAAGAGGCCGAAACACTCGTCACACCCCAGGAAATGCTCGGGAAACAATCTGATGCCCATTTCTGTGCTCCGATCCCTTCGGGCGGACTTCCGCAGGCGGCAGGCTGTTTCCAGCCCAAACAGGAAGACGCGATCCCTCCCCCTCGCTTTACAGGGCGGGGCCACCGGATTATAACATGAGGGAATCCCTGCTTCAAAGCCAACCCCTTTTGCGGCGAGAACTTGTGACGATGAGGAAGAATCGTCCGTTGAATGTCCGGGCTCCTTCCCTTCCCCGCTCCAACGGCAGGGCCGCAGGGTCACCGGCCAGCCGTCCGGTGTCCCCGACCAAGGAACGAGCCGTCCGGACGCTCGATTTGTTTTGCGGGGCTGGGGGAAGTTCCTGCGGGGCGGCGCTTGCCGGTGCTTGTATCGTCGCTGGAATCGACAGATGGCCCCTGGCCATCCAGACGTATCGACTGAATTACCCGAACGCCAAGGCTTACGAGTCCAGCCTGGAAGACCTTGCTCCGCAGAAGATCGCCCGCGAGGTCGGCGGCATCGAGTTGCTTCTCGCCTCGCCTGAATGCACGAATCACAGCATCGCACGCGGCGGCGCTGACCCTGACGAGAAGAGCCAGAACACGGCATTCCAGGTCACTCGCTTCGCGGAAGTGCTCGAACCCCGTTGGATTGTCATCGAGAACGTGGTCAAGATGCGGCAGTGGCGGCGCTATGAGACGTGGCTCAAGAAACTGAAGTCACTTGGGTATGAAAAGCCTGTCGAGGTCATTCTCGATGCACAGCACTACGGTGTCGCCCAGAGCCGGAAGAGGCTCTTCATTATCTGTGACCGTGAAGGCACCCCGCAGACTCCGCGTCGCCAGCCAGGTCCCAAGCGAACCGTGAAATCCGTTCTCACAAGCCGCGATGAAGATGGGAAACAGTGGCCCTTTGCTCCGCTGACAGGTCCGAACCGAGCCGAAGCCACGCTTGAACGAGCCGGACGAGCCATGAAGGCGCTGGGCAAGGATTCAGAATTCCTCATGGTCTACTACGGGACTGATGGTGCCGGAGGGTGGCAGACCATTGACCGTCCGCTCAGAACGATCACCACGCTTGACCGTTTCGCCCTGGTCAGGCCCAACGGTCGTGGGCACGAGATGCGGATGCTTCAGCCCCCGGAGCTTTCCGCAGCAATGGGGTTTCCCGAGGACTATCTTTGGCCCCAGACAGCGCGGAGGAACAAGATCAAGATGATCGGCAACGCCGTGTGCCCGCCGGTCATGCAGGCGATCGTTTCCCAATTACTCAAGAACCGGTAGCGGGTATGCCCAGACGGCGGTGCAGAAAGAAGCCGGGACATCGCTCGTGGTCAGCGAGAGGACAACCTGCTTCCGGCGTGCATCGCGGCGACATTATGAGTCGCGCCAAGCGAAGCGCGCTCATGTCGCGCATCCGGGGCAAGAATACGGGGCCAGAAAAGGCTCTTGTTGCGGAGCTTGCCGCGTTGGGCCTCTCATTCGAGACACATCCATCCGAGCTTGCCGGCCGCCCGGACATCCTCTTCCGCACAGAGAGAATTGTCGTGTTCGTTGACGGTGACTTCTGGCACGGCTGGAGGTTTCCGCTTTGGAAGCACAAGCTCTCGCAGCGCTGGCAAGACAAGATTGCCGCAAACCGGGCCAGGGATGAGACGAATTTTCGCCGGCTTCGTCGCGCCGGCTGGAAAGTGCTCCGCATTTGGGAACACCAGGTTGAACAGGCCCTTCCGGCGTGCATCGAACGGATTCTCGCCGCAATCCGGCAGGCGAGATCGGCCGACCGCGGGTAGTGCCAAACTCGAAGGAAAGGCG
>Ga0334898_1003833_pt1 | contig 11733 bp, 16 predicted proteins | sample GraSluR3_MG_10_FD_207228 | JGI IMG/M metagenome (GOLD analysis project Ga0334898, IMG submission 207228) | Sludge microbial communities from methane-producing bioreactor in Wageningen University, Netherlands - Granular Sludge_3_08-R3 | ecosystem: Engineered > Bioreactor > Anaerobic >... | reverse complement strand
GCTGTAAAAGAAAAAGCTTTTTAAATCAACCCTTACTCTCCTGATTAGCCTTTAATGAGGGCATTTGCCTGAAAGGGGGTTTCTGATGCTCTTTTAGGCCAAGTGAGGTGAACACGATGTCGGAAGAAATAATCGATAAGGTTTTTGAGGCTGTGGAGATTGCAAAAGCCACAGGAAAAGTCAAAAAAGGAACTAATGAGGTAACTAAGCTTATTGAAAGGGGAAAGGCAAAGCTAGTGGTTTATGCAGAAAACGTAAGCCCAAAAGAGATAGTTATGCATCTTCCTCTTCTTTCCAAAGAAAAAGGAGTGCTTTGCGTTGGGGTTCCAACCAAGGAAGAGCTTGGTGCAGCTGCAGGCCTTGGCGTTAGCACAGCATCCATTGCAGTTACAGAGCCAGGCGAGGCAAAGGCAATAATCAAGGAGATAACAGCATTGCTTGAGGAGAAAGACAAGAAGCCCGAGCCAAAGCCTGAGGAAAAGCCAGAAGCCAAGCCAGAGAAGAAAGAAGACAAGAAGCCTGAGCCAAAGCCTGAGGAAAAGCCAGAAGCCAAGCCAGAGAAGAAAGAAGACAAGAAGCCTGAGCCAAAGCCTGAGGAAAAGAAGGAAAAGGCATCTGAGTAAAAATGGCACAAAAAAATCAACAACAGGAGCCAGCCAAGAAGCCAGGGGTTTATTTTGACAATGCAGTCCCTGCAAGAGTTGAGGAAATAGTAGGCAGGACCGGAATGAGAGGCGAGGCGACCCAGGTCAGGGTAAAGATTCTTGCTGGCAGGGACGCAAACAAGATTATAAGAAGAAACACAAAAGGCCCGGTAAGTGTTGGCGACATGCTTATGCTAAGAGATACAGAAATAGAGGCAAGGCCCTTAGGTCAGAAAAGAAAGAGGTGATTCTTTTGAAATGCACATTCTGCAGTAAGGAAATGGAGCCGGGGACAGGTAAAGTGCTTGTACTAAACAACGGAAAAAAGCTTTTTTTCTGCTCAAACAAATGTGAAAAAAATATGCTTAAGCTTAAGAGGAACCCTTCTAAGCTGAAGTGGTCACATAAAAAAAAAGTTTAATTTAGGTGAGATCTATGATTCAGCAAACATTAGTCTTAATTAAGCCAGATGGAGTCCAGCGAGGGCTTGTAGGCAGGATAATACAGAGGTTTGAGGACATTGGGCTCAAAATTGTAGGAATGAAAATGATCTGGGTTGACACAGAAAAGTCAAAAACGCATTATTCCGACCATGTAACAAAGACATTCTACAAGTCTCTTGAAGAGTTTATTACATGCGGCCCAGTAGCTGCACTTGTGTTTGAAGGCGTTGAGGCAGTTGAGGTAGTAAGGAAGATAGTCGGCCCAACTGAGCCAAGAACCGCTCCGCCAGGGACCATAAGAGGCGACTTTGCCCACATGAGCGCTTCATTCTCCAACAAAAGAGGCATTGCAGTAAAAAACCTTATCCATGCTTCAGGCAATGTTGAGGAAGCAGAAAAAGAAATAAATATCTGGTTTGACAGGACAGAATTGCACTCGTATAATGTTGTGCACCAGATTCATTCAATGGGGTAGATTAAAAATGGCAAAGATGATTGACAAGATAAAGAAGATAATAGCAAACCCGAAAAACATTAGGAATATTGCTATAGCTGCACATATTGACCATGGGAAGACCACCTTTTCAGACAACCTTCTTTCAGGAGCAGGAATGATCTCAGAAGAGCTTGCAGGCAAGCAGCTCGTCCTGGATTTTCATGATGATGAGAAGCAGAGAGGAATAACAATAGATTCTGCAGCAGTATCTATGGTTCATAATTTCAAAAATGAAGAGTACCTGATTAACCTGATAGACACCCCAGGCCACGTGGATTTCGGCGGGGATGTAACCAGGGCAATGAGGGCAGTTGACGGGGCGATTGTAGTGTGCTGCGCGGTAGAAGGCATAATGCCCCAGACCGAGACAGTCCTTAAGCAGGCACTTAAAGAAAGAGTAAAGCCAATTTTATTCATAAACAAGGTTGACAGGCTGATTAAAGAGCTTAAGCTGACGCCTGAGGCAATGCAGCAGAGGTTTGTTAAGATTATCTCAAGCTTAAATACGCTTCTTGACTCGCTCCTGCCTCCTGACCTTAAGGGAAAATGGCAGGTAAAGGTTGAGGATGGATCAGTCTGCTTCGGCTCAGCCTTCCACAACTGGGCGCTTTCAGTGCCTTACATGAAAGATAAGGGAATATCATTTAAGGATATAATCTCCTTTTATGAAAACAATGCAGCAGAAGCAGCTAAAAAAGCAGCAAAGCTCGTGCCAATACATGAGGTTATCCTGAATGCAGTAGTCAGGCATCTTCCAAATGCAGTAGATGCACAGGCATACAGGATTAAAAAAATCTGGCACGGAGACTTAGACTCTGTAGATGGAAAAGCACTTCTTAATGCAGATCCAAACGGAGTGCTCTCCATGGTAATTACCAAGGTTGTTGTCGACCCGCAGGCAGGGGAGATTGCAACTGCAAGGGTTTTCTCAGGCACAGCAAAGAAAGGCACACAGGTTTATATCGCAGGAAGGGAAGAGCAGGCCAGGCTTCAGCAGCTTTTTATTTACAACGGCCCAAAAAGAGACATAATTGAGCAGGTGCCAGCAGGAAACATCCTCGGGATTGCAGGAGTTAAAGTTTTCCCTGGAGACACAATCTCAACAAACAAGGACATTGAGCCCTTTGAGCAGATTACCCACCTGTTTGAGCCGGTAATCACCAAGTCAATCGAGGCAAAGAGCCCATCAGACCTTCCGAAGCTGATAGAAGTGCTAAGAATCGTTGGAAAAGAAGACCCAAGCATCAAAATAGAAATCAACGAAGAGACAGGCGAGCACCTTCTTTCAGGAATGGGAGAGCTTCATCTTGAGGTCATTGAGAACAGAATCGTAAAAGAGAAGAATGTTGATGTAAAGACCTCGCCCCCAATCGTTGTTTACAGGGAGACAGTAACGAAAGAGTCTCAGGAATGCGAGGGGAAATCCCCGAACAAGCACAACAAGCTTTACTTTAAGGTTATGCCTCTTGAAGAAGAATTCAGGAAACTCATCAGGTCAGGCGAAGTCCCGGAGATGAGAATCAAGAAGAAGGACGAGGAAACCTGGAGAAAGTTTGAGGCAGCAGGAATGGACGCAAAAGAAGCAAGAAAAGTAATGGACATCTACAAAGGAAACATCCTTGTTGACGGCACCAGGGGAATAGTTCATATAGGAGAGATTATAGAAATGGTTATGGACATGTTTGAGGATGTAATGAAGTACAGCCCGCTTGCAAGGGAGCCAAGCCTTGGAGTTAAGGTTGTGCTCACAGACTGTGTCCTGCATGAAGATGCAATCCACAGGGGCCCGGCCCAGCTTTACCCGGCAGTAAGGGAAGGAATAAGAGGAGCAATTATGACAGCCTCTCCGATGATTTTAGAGCCGCTTCAGATACTAAGGTTTGAGGCGCCATCTGACTTCTTGGGAGAAATATCTAAGATAATCTCAAACAAAAGAGGACAGCTTATAGATATGCAGCATGAAGGCGAGCATGCGATTGTGATAGGAAAGCTTCCTGTTGCAGAGATGTTCGGGCTTTCAAGCGAGCTCAGGTCTTCCACAGAAGGCAGAGGCTATTTTTCTCTTGTAGACCAGGTTTTCGAGCCGCTTCCGCATGACCTGCAGGACAAGATAAAAAGGCAGATTAGGGAAAGAAAAGCACTTAAGCTTGATGAAGACATAGCTATGCCTGCCTGATATTTTCTTTATTATTTTTACTAGTTTATTTCAGGCTGCATTCCCTTAGAATTCTTACCTTTTTTCTGTGCTCAGCCTCAAGTTCTTTTATATCATCAATTATCTGCTCTTTTTTCTTATGCAGCTTTTCCTTGTCCTGGGCTAAAAGGTTTTTTTCCGTATCGAGCTGCTCCTGTCGTGCCTTTATTTCTGCAATCTCATCTTTTCCTGAAATCAAGCCAGAAATCTCTTTTATTTCCTGCTTAAGCCTGCTGATTTCTTCAATCTTTTTTCTTATCTCATCCTTATTCTCAGCTTCGCTGGTCATGTCGAGAATCTTCTCTGCCTTGTATTTTTCAAAAGCAGCATGAAAATCGTCCTTTAGCTCTTTGATTACTGCCATCTGCTTCTCGCTGGAATGAAAAATGCCTGCAAGCCTCTTAAGGTCAATGAGTCCTTTTAAAACGCTAACTTCCTGCTTTAGCTTCCCTTTTCTGCTTTCCAGCTCCTTTTTCTTTTCCTGCTTCTCCCTGTACTCGTTGCTCTTTTTGATTTCCTCAATCTGCCGGGTTAGCCCCCTATGCTCTTTTTCACTGTTTTTCTCTTTCTTTTCAATATCTTCAATCTCTTTCTCCATCTCAGCCTTTGCCCTCTGCTTGCCGGCAATATCCTCATTAATCGATTTAATCCTTTCAATGGCATCCGAAGCGTGAATTAAGTCTTTGTAATTATCCACAATCTTTTTCATGTCCTTAAAGAAAGAAGAGATGCTTTTAACAACATCCCCAAGCTCCTTTCCAACGAGATAGGTGGCCTTTTCAAATCCCATGTAAGACTTTTTCTCAAAATCTTTCAGCAGCGAGTCAGCCTCGCTTGCGATGCCCTGAATGGACTCAAACTCGCTTTCAGCCAGCTCTTCCAGGCTTTGCTTAAGTTTCTTTACCTGCTTGAGAAAGCTTTCAAGGTTCCCCTTCACAATTGACCTAATCTTCTCTTCTACCTTCTTGTCATCAAGGTTTACTCTTTCTATCGCAGCAATCTCCCCATCAAGCTCTTTCGTCAGGGAAAGAATTCGTTCTTTCGCCTTGCCAATAGCTTCCCAGTGCTTCTCTTTGCTCTGCCTTTCCCTCAGGGAAACAAGCTTCTCAGGGCTTAGCCGTTCTTCACCCGTTTCTTTAGCTTTCTTCTTCCTTTTAAAAATATCAAAAAGCCCCATGCACAAAAGCACCTTTTCATTCTTTATTAATTTTGTTAAATATTGCTCCATACGTTGAGTTAAGTTTATTAATAATTGCTTCTTCCAAGAAAACATGCAATTTAGAACCCTTGATGGAGCCCATTATGGATTTTCAGTATCATATAAGGACTCAGAAAAGGATAAGGAAAAGGCCAGGGGATTTATTGCAAGGTTTTTTGATGAGCTTGCAGACCAAGGCTTGGACAGCGTTTTTGTGTAAGGCACGTTTTTGAGATGATGGACAATCAAGAAGAAACACATCTAAACCTGGATGTTCTGGTGGAATTCAGCCAAACGGACAGCGGAGAGTATTCGAACCAAATACGAGTGTTTTCACACGGTTTTACTAAGGATGTAGATAAGCCTTTCTACGAGCAGTATATCAAGCCAGCTTATTTTAATGCACTGGAGAAATCCTGCACAACAGGCTTCAACGCTTTTGCTTCCTAACAGAGCCGCTTCAGATAATTATGTGCGCTGGTTTCTAGGTGCTTTTTCTTAACGAATGTACTTCCCGGAAAACTTATTGCTAACTGCTGCCATTCCAAACACAGCCAGCTTCTTTAAGTTATGCCTGCTTTTCTCGATAAAGCGGTAGTTGCCTTCGCTTTGAAGCTGTTTCATCGACCAGCCAAGGTTGTTAAAATCAAGCCCTTCCATTGGGTACTCATTAAAAAACCCAGGTACATATGCCTTGTGCTCATCAGGGTTGGAGACAATCGGCTTATTCAGAAGGTTCCTGGCAGCCCGCTTTGCCTTCTTGTTAAGAGCCCAGCCAAGCATCGGCACAGCATCCTGGCTTCCATTTGTCTCAATGTTATGGATGAAATCCCTGTTTTCCAGCAGGTTCTGCTTAAGCATCCCGAATAACTGCTTGATGTAAGGGTGAGGTGCGGTTGTCATTATGTTTTTCGTGGCATCATAAATCTCCCTTTCCTCATCAGTAATGCTTTTTTCCAGCTCAGCCTCTATCTGCCCGGGCTCGGCAAAGAACCTGGCCAGTTTCTCTTTAGAGCCATAATGCGGCTCATAACTTTTGATCAGGCTCTCCAGCTCTTCTTCAGAAGCACCTTGCTTCTTTCTTAGAGATTCCTTTACCTCAGACCCGACAAGCTCCCTGATAAGGTCTTCAATCGTGCTTCTTTGGGTTAACTTAATAAGCTAGCTTATGTGATGCAGAAGAAAATGGAAGTTATCCCTGCCCGCACCATTCTTAATCATATACTCAGCCCCTCTTGTCAGGTAAAAACCCCTTGGAAGCTCTTCCCCATTTGAAGGCTCATAAGATAATTTAAGCGTAAACGGGTTAACCTCAGACATGGCAATCCTCTATTTATTATACTCAAACTCAACTTCATTCTCGCAGTTGTGGTTGGCGGGAATCCTGTCTATCCATAGTTCCTTTTTTTTAAATTCCCATAAAGCAATCTCTTTACTCTTTTCCCTGATTGTTCTGAAAAGCATATCAATATCCTCTGTTCCATTGTGCTTGGCCGGCCAAAGGATAATCATCCTTTTTGCTTGATGATCTTCAGGGTCAAGTACAAGGTAGCCATTGAAAGAATAACTAATGCAGATCTCAAGAATGTTGTTCGGCGCTTCTTTCTCAAGCGATTTTGAGTGGAGATGGTAAACGGCAGGAACATGCTCTTGCACATCTTTTACAGCCCAAAGAAAGCCAGCAGTTTTTTCCGCGAGATCCAATTTAAAATCGAGAGTGGCAATTTGTTTAAATCTTTTTCCAAAAAAAACAGACAGAATCTTTAGCAAACGCGCTCTTTCGAAACCTTAATAAAACTGAGCGATAAAATTTGATTGATGGATTCCTTTGATATAGTGATTGTTGGGGCAGGTCCAGCAGGCCTTAACTGCGCTGAAACGCTTGGCGGCAGCAGGTATAAAGTATTATTGCTTGAGAAAAACAAGGAAATAGGGCCAAAGGTTTGCGCAGGAGGAATAACAGACAAGACAGTAGATCACCTTAATCTTCCAAAGAGGCTTATAGATTCATCTTTTTTTGAGGCAAAGCTTCATTTTGGAAAGACCTGCACAATAGCTAGCTTTGATTCTCCTTTTGTTAGTACAATTGACAGGAAGCATTTTGGCCAATGGCAGCTTCAGAAGCTGAAAAAGCATAAAAACATTTTCGTCTGGAAAGGCATGCGTGTTTCAGAAATCAGGGATAATTATATCGTTGCCAATGGCAAAATAATTCGCTATAAGTTTCTGGTTGGAGCGGATGGCTCTCTATCAATTGTAAAAAGATATCTTGGAATCAAGCAAAAGGCAAGCATAGCAATCCAGTATGTAATTAAGACAAATAAGTACAGAGACCTTGAGTTCTTTTTTGACTCAAAGCTTTTCTCTTCTTGGTATGCGTGGATTTTTCCCCACAAGGGCTACGCTTCTGTTGGCTGTTTGTGCGATCCTGATGTGATGCCTGCAGAATTCTTGCAAGAAAACTTTGCAGCCTGGCTTGAAACCAACAGCATAGATATCTCTAAAGCAAAACATGAGGCATTTTTTATTGATTATGATTATCAAGGCTTTAGGTTTGGAAATGTATTGCTTGCCGGGGATGCAGCAGGGCTTGCTTCCAGATTGTCAGGTGAAGGGATATACCCAGCTTTAGTTTCAGGTGAGGAAGTCGCTAAAGTCATAATGAATCCTTTCTATGAGCCTGAAAAGCTGAAAAGCCTGGTTAAGAAAAAAGAAAAACTCGATATGCTTTCTGGTTTTTTGATAGGTCTTGGCCCTTTAAGGGGAGCATTCTTCAGTACAGGACCCTTAATGACTACGATTTCCCCCTTAAGAAAAAAAGTTAAGCAGCTGCTTTTTTAGCCTTATTGCTCGTTGGGTCTTTTATTACTTCTCCGCATCCTGGCCAAGCAACGTGGTTAAAAACGCATACTGAAAAGCAACCCTTAGCTTCAGAATCCTGTCTGTGCTGTATTCATATGGGATAAAGTTGCCCTGAAAGGCTTCTTTTTTCAGCGACAATCCCAGATTCTCTTGGTCGAGATTTGCAAAATCAACAGTGTAAAAGAAACCCAACCTGTAGGAGCTATGGTCATCCTCATGCGGAACCACAGGCTTGCCATCCCTTGCTCCTAAGTTGCGCGCTATCCTGTTAACAAAATCCCCGTAAAGCGGCAGTGCATTAGCATACCCATTAGTCTCAATAATGTGAATAAGGTCCTTGTTTGCATTATACGTCTCTTCTCCCATGCCGTGAAACATCCTGATGCCAGGATGCGCTGCAGTTACAATAATATTCTTAGTTGCTTGATATATCTGCTTCTCTTCCTCGCTAATATCATCAGACATCATTCTCTCTTCAAACACTTCCGGAGAGACAAAGAATCTTGCCAGGTTCTCTCTTGTGTTGAAATACTGAGAATACACCTCATCAACAAGAAACCCGGCTTCCTTTTCACTAACCCCCTGGCTTGACTGCAGGCTAAGCTTAACCTCTTCAGAAACCAGCTCCCGCAGCAAGTCTTCCAGGGTTTCCCTTTCATATAGCTCAATAGGATAGCTTATGTTATTCACAAGAATGTGATATCTCCTGTCATCCACTCCCCTTTCTATCGTATATTCAACGCTTCTCATTGCAAAGGCTTTTCTTTCTATGTTTTCATCCTCTTTAAGCTCAAAAGAAAACCTCAATGTAAAAGGGTTTATCTCAGAAACCTTAATCATTTCTCCTTCATATTCAAAGCTGATTGTGTCCTCATCAACCCTTGAAAAAGGAATCTCAAGCGAGTATGGCTCTCTCTTGTTTGCATATCCCTCAATCACGATGCTGTCGCTTTCCCCTCTTATAGCACTGTAGAAAGGGTTTGTGTCATTAAGATTGTGCTGGGCCGGGCCAAGAATAATGTCTCTAACCGGCTCATTTGTTTCAGGGCTGTTCACAAGGAAGCCCTGTTTTGAGTATTCTGTCACAATCTCGATTAGGTTTTTATCGCCTTCTCCCTTTAGAGTGTCAGAATGGAAATGGTTAACTACAGGAACCTGCGCCTGCACATTGTTCTGTTGCCATGCAAGATGCTCTTTTCTTGCAATTGTTTTCTCTGCCTCTTTTATCCCAAAAAGCGAAACATAAGCAATACTGGCACCAATAAAAAGTTGCTTAAAAAGACTCAAATGGCTTATCCTGTCATGATGCCTTTCAAATTCGGCATCAACTTCATTCTCCAGCCTTTTCCTGCCAAACATTTTAACTGTAGAGTCGTGAATATATTATAAAGGTTTCGGAGCCAGGCATCATTTCAAGCCAAAACTTTAAATACGCGCCTTTCTTGTTGTTTCCTATGGGAAGAATCCTGCTAATCAGGCATGCAGAGGCAGAAGAAAAAGGAAATGAGATAATGCTCACAAAAAAAGGCGTTTCCCAGGCAAAAGCACTTGCAGAATTCCTTTCTAAACTTACCTTTTTAAAGGCTTTTGTAAGCAACAGCAAAAGAACCCTTCAGACTTATGAAGAGTACAGAAAACTAAAGCCGAAAGTCCCGGCAGAGATATCTCCTCTTTTCCAGGAGATATACCGTGTTGTTGTCGGAGGCGCAGAAAAGCCAGGCACACCCCAGGATAAAGAGCAGCAGGACAAAGAAAGGGCAGAGCAGGCATTCAGCATGCTGGCTAAAGAAGCAAAGGAAAAAGGCAGCATTGCACTCTTCGCCCATGCAAACCTCATAAGGTTTTTCATCTCAAAAACACTTAACATGGAAAACAAAAACCTCTGGGATACAATGTTCATCGACAATGCTTCGGTTTCCCTTATCGAAATCAGCAAGGGCAAACAAGTCCTCCGGCTTTTAAGCAGCATCAGCCACCTTGGAGACGAGGAGACAAGGAGATTCTTTGCTAAGGATGCACTGGAAATGCATTACTTTTCTTAGGCTTGTAGCAACTGTGCAGTGTTTAATTTTCGCAAAGCTTAAATACTAAATAATCTTCATTTCCCTTTATTGAGCTTAAATAAGGGGCTTAATCCCTTGAGTTAGGCCAATAGAGGTTGAAAACAATGAAAGTTTCACTGGGAGAGCTATATGTTTTTTCAGCAAAGGATCCGGAAGAAAGAAAACCATTGGGGTTTTCTGTTGAGTTTGAGAAAAAAGAGAAGGGTTCAATAGATGCTGTAGCAACCAGTATTATGGAGAATTTAGGAACAAAAAAAGAATCTTATATGAAAAAAATATTATCTTCAATTAAAGATGAAACAAATTTAGTTTTACCGATAAAGTTATCAGAAACTGAAAAAGTTTTCTTGTGCTATCATCCCAGAACCGTTGGAGGGGACAGTTTACTGTTTCTCCAGGCAGGCACATTAGGCCCTGAGGAAAACTATGCTCCCTGTTATCTTGCCTTAGAAAAAGTAGAATCTGCATATAACGAAGTTTTAGAAAAATATTCTCCACCTAATTAGAAATAGTTAGCTTTATTATGGAATTGAACATCCAATTTCAATGCGCCTCTGGAGCATACACCCAAAATACCTGGACAAGGCAGGCTTAGTTGCTGTCTGGCGCGAAGGCCTTCTTGCGAAAAAAGTCCTTGAGAATAAGACAATAGGCTACAGGAGCCATCCGCAGCTGGTGCGGTTCAGAAATGCCCCTGAGCCCATTTTATCAATAAATGCTTTCCTCACATACATCCTTGAAGAAGCAAAAGCAAGAGGCTACTGCTTTGACCAGGCTAAAATAAAAAAGTCTCTTCTAAAAAAGCAGATAGCAGTAACCTCCGGCCAGCTGGACTACGAATTCTCCCACCTGCTAAAAAAGCTCAGCAAAAGAGAGCCGGAAAAGCTCATTAATCTAAAAGCAATAAGCCAGCCAGAGCCCCACCCCTTGTTCAGGCCAGTCCCGGGCGAAATTGAATCCTGGGAAAAGCAATAGGCTCAGGGCGCAAGATTCGGGTTTCTCATATGAAAAGAGATTTTTGTCAGCTCCTCAATCTCTTCAACCTTTTTCAGAGGCAAGCCCGCATCCCTGGCAATCTGCTCTTTCTTCATTCCCTTCTCAAGCCCAAGGAGAACCAGGTCAACCTTCTCAGGCGCAAGCCTAAGAAACAACCAGTATTTATTCTCAACCCCTGGAATAATGTCAGGGTTTGGCTTTCTTGACAAAATCTCCTGCGGAATCCCTATATGCTCCCCGACCTGCAGCACCTGGCTCCTGAAAAGATTCTTCAGCGGCATAATGTCAGCCAGGTCATCCACACCAAACTTTACAAACAAGCCCACCATGTCCTCGGACTTATGCGCGCTCCCGGCAAGCAGCAGGTTATTCTCCTCAGCATACTTGCAGGCAAACACAAACCTCACCCTGTTCTTAAGGTAAAGGTAAGACATCCCTTTTCTCACAAACGCACCTCCTTTCCCCTTAAGCCCATCCTTAAGCGGGTTGTACAGCCCCAAAAAGCCTCCAACAGCAACCTTCTTTAACAGCCGCGAAGGAATCTTCGAAAGCACAAAATCATAGTTCCCAAAAGCCTTAAGTACATTAGAGATATCAATTTCTTCATGCCTGATGCCAAGCTTCCTGCACAAAAGCAAAGCATACTTCTTAGCATCAGGATTGCCCTCCTTCTCAGGCAGCATCAGCCCAACAACCTTATCCTTACCAACGGCCCTCACGCACAGGCCAGCAACAACACTTGAGTCTAATCCTCCTGAAACAGGCACAACAACCCCACCCTTTGAGAAATCCCTTGCCTTTTCCCTGATAAACTTCTCAATCTCAGCAGAAACACCC
>Ga0334898_1003822_pt1 | contig 11766 bp, 15 predicted proteins | sample GraSluR3_MG_10_FD_207228 | JGI IMG/M metagenome (GOLD analysis project Ga0334898, IMG submission 207228) | Sludge microbial communities from methane-producing bioreactor in Wageningen University, Netherlands - Granular Sludge_3_08-R3 | ecosystem: Engineered > Bioreactor > Anaerobic >... | reverse complement strand
AGAGCTAGGAACAGGGGAAAGAAAACCCCGAAAGGAGGCACCTGCGTGGGGCATGACTACATCGAGGAGCTCATAGAGCTGGTGGCATCGCGACATAGAGACGGGCTGAGAATCCTTTCGGGGGAAGCTCCTCCTCCAACAAAAGAAGAGCTGCGGGAAATTTTTCAGCATCATCGCTCTCAGAGCGGCCGAACGGACCCGGCTATAAGGGTTCCCGGAAAAAATGCCGCTCCCCAGGCGGTTGCCGTGGAAAGCGTGGACCCTTATTTTTCGGCTCTTCAGGTGGTGGGGTGGAATGCCATAGTAGCCGCAACCAGTAATTTCGCTCAGGATTTCAAAGATATGTGGAAGGTTTTCGTGCTGTATATCACCCTGGTGGAAAAGCCTGGATGGACTCCCCGAAGCGAACCGACATCGGTAATAATAACGATAAGCCAGAAAACGGGGGGATTGGATATAAAAATGATCCGGAAATACAGAAAGGACGTCCCGGGGAGAATTGCATGTTTGGCGCGAATGCCCCAGAGGTTTCTTTTCTGATTCCCGATTTCCCGATTTATTCCCGAGATATTCCCTTTTTATTCCCGAAATGTTCCCGAGATATTCCCGTTTTATTCCCTCCATAATCCGTAAACCGCGATAAAATAGTACCATCGGCAAGAAGGATGCAGAAAGCCCCTCCCGGCGAAATTCTTGAGGAGGGGCTTTTCATATGTCGGCATGGAGTTCCTATTGCATACCGAGTTCCGACCTGAGTGCATCGGAAAGTACCTGGGAAAAGTTTATCCCTGCCTTATCTGCGGCTGTTGCGAGGTAGGAGGGAATGGTGAGATTCTTGCGAACCGTTTTATTCCGAAGGGGGAGCATCCAGGCTTCGACGATCACGATTTCCTCGCCAGGATCTTTCTCGATTTTCCGGATGTCAGAAGCCTTGGGGATCTCTCTCTTAAGATCCTCAAGAGTGGCGAGGTGTCCCCGCAAGGCATCCTGGGCCATAAGCAACGCTTCTTCCTGGTTTTCTGCACAGGTCAGGCATCCGGGGAGATCCGGGAAGGATACCGAGATCCCTCCGTCTTCTTCGTATGTGAAGATGGCGGGGAAAATATAACGATCGGGCTTTTTCGTTCTTGCCATTGTAAACACCGCCTTTTTTTGTCTGTTGAAGCTGGCTGCCCCTCTTTTCAGAGGAGCCCCGCCAGCTTTCGTATTTTTTGTTCCGTGCCTTTTTTCAGGTCTTTTCTGGGGTGTGGTACCGTGATGATTTCGTCTCTTTCCGAGTGTTTGAAGTGGTGGTGCGATCCTTCTATTCGTTCCAATTCCCACCCTGCCTTCCTTAGCGCCTTGATCAAATCCCTTGAGCTGCCGATATCATCACCCCCCTTGTTGATGCTATTGTACTATGCGCACATTATGCGTGTCAATTAAAGGTGTCGAAAAAAATAGGTTCACAAGGTATAACAGAAAGCCCCTCGGCGGAAAATTCCGCTGAGGGGCATCGTTTTTGAGATGAAAGGAGTGCCGTGTTCGAAACGAAAAGAAATGTGATTTTGCACGGGAACAGCCTCGAGCTTTTGAAGGGTTTCCCGGAAAACATGGTGGATGCAGTTATCACGGATCCTCCCTATTGCAGTGGAGGTAATAGTGCGGCGGCGAGACAAAAAGCACCGGAGGAAAAATATGTGCAGGCGGGAACGAAACTGAGCCGCCCAACCTTTGCGGGAGATGTTCGGGATCAGCGTTCCTGGGGATATTGGTGCTGCCTTTGGATTTCGGAATGTTTACGCGTTTTGAAACCCGGGGGATATTTCCTCATGTTTTCGGATTGGAGGCAGTTACCCAAAGCCAGCGATGTATTGCAGGCCGGGGGCATTACCTGGCGTGGGGTGGTGGCGTGGGATAAAACGGAAGCCGCTCGGCCTCCCCACACGGGATACTTCCGGCACCAGTGCGAATACATTCTTTGGGGGAGCAAAGGGAATTTGCCGAAAAATGCACTTGGCCCCTTCCCGGGATGTTTCCGCTTTCCCGTGAAGCAAAAGGATAAGTTCCATATGACGGGCAAACCCACACTTCTGATGCGGGAATTGGTGAAGATCGTTCCCCTGGGAAGTCTCATTCTGGACCCTTTCGCGGGTTCCGGCACCACGTGCGTTGCCGCCGGATTGGAAGGGCGGAATTTCATCGGTATCGAAATGGAGCCGCTCTATGCGGAGATTGCTCGGAAACGGCTGGAAGATCCCGTGGAACAGGCCTCGATTCAGTAGCCCCGGATAGGGGTTTTTTGTATGTCGAAGGGAGGGGTGGAATGGAATCGGTGGATCCCATACGCGACCGGAGGCAGGTGGCGGAAATGTCCCGGTATCTGCGGCGATGGAACGAAAAATACTATCTTCTCTTCGAGTTCGGCATACATACGGGGTTGCGGATTTCGGACCTCCAGCGCCTCACCTTCGGACACATCATCGACGAATATGCCTCGGGACGGCGCAGATGGGCCGAGCGTGTGCGTATCCGGGAGAAGAAAACCATGAAGACCAATCGGGAGAGAAGCATCCTTATCCGGGGAACGGAACTCGAAAACGTTATCCGGGGTTGCCTTTCTCCCATTACCGCCTGGGATCTTTCGTCCCCGCTCTTTCCCTCTCGCTACATGAGCGATGAGGGCATTCGTGCCCTGGGGGAATGGCAGGTACGGCATGTGCTGAAGCGGGCTGCCGAAGCTTGCGGCGTACCCGGAAGAATAGGCACACATACACTGCGCAAGACCTTTGGCCACCATTACTACAAAGAGACCAAGGACGTGGCCACCCTGCAAAGTTTATTTGCCCACAGCTCCCCAAGCATAACCCTGCGGTACATCGGCATCACCCAGGATGATCACGATACAGCGTACAAGAAGGTGCGGTTTTCGACGCAAAAGGCCTCTTCCTTTTGACAGGGGGGTGCTCGAAAAGAGGGGTTTTTTGACATAAAAGACGATTAAGAAAAACGTTCTTTTTGATTGATTCTGTCATTCACCGGCGAAAGGGCTTTTTCGTTAATAAAGGCCTCTCAACGGTGAAGGCAAAACGCTGTTCAAGTTTTGCGGTCACTGGCTTTAATGGGGGTTCCACGTTATCACGGACAATGTACGTTATACGTGATAGGTACACAATCCTTTAGTGTGGTAGAAGAGCCCTTGTGACAAGCCTTTTCGTGAAATTGTATAGAATTTTATAGGTTCTTCTGGGAGCCAAAAGCGTGGGGGCGAACGACACCGCGGCTTTGACATAGGTGCGAACTGGTTCAGGGGGTGTTCGCTTCGCCTGTCACTTCCATTTTGTAAACTTTTATGGTGTGGCGGTTTAGCTCTTGGGAGGGGGGTTTTTGATGGCTGACGACCTGCCGGTATATTCGGTTCCCGAGGGCAGTGCCGAAGATCTTGCAGATCTCCTGGGAGTAACGTCGCGACAAATCCGGGAGATGGCCAAGAAAGGGTTTTTAGTAAAGATTCGCAGAGGGGTATACGACCTTCGGGAGTCCGTGAAAGCCTATTATGACCAGAGGCAGGGGAAAGCTCCTTCCTCCAACGTGGTGGAAAACGGCGATCCCCTTGCTCGTTCCGTCTCCTCGTCGGAGCTTGCGGACCTTCTGGGCATCTCTCCCCGGTGGGTGCAGAAACTTACCGTTGACGGAACTCTTAAAAAGAATGCGGAAGATCGGTACGGGCTTGCGGAAGCCGTGCAGGGGTACTGCGAATATCTTCGGGGAGCCACGAAAAGCAACCAGGGGGATCTGGATGCGGAAACCCTGCGGCTTACCCGGGCGAAGGCGGACAAAGCGGAAATCTCCGTGGAAATGCTGCTCGGCGAGACCGTGCGTATCGAAGCGGTAGGCCAGATGTGGGGGGATCTCGTTACGGTCTTTCGTAGCAGGATGCTGGGATTGCCGAACAAGATGGCGGCCATTCTCGCCCTCAAGGAGGATCCCGCGGAAATCCGGAACCTGATTATGGAGGAGGTGAGGGATGCCCTTGAGGATCTTGCGAGGTTCGACCCGGAAGACGTCGTTGAAAGAGCTTTGCCGGAAGATCCTGAAGATGACGAATCCCCCTCCGAAACTGACGGTATCGGAATGGGCGGATAGCAACCGGCAGCTATCCAGCGAATATGCTTCGGAACCGGGGAGATGGAAAACGAGCCGGGCACCCTTTCAGCGGGAGCTCATGGATTGCACCGCGGACCCCGGATTGCGGCGGGTGTCCGTGATGGCGGCGGCCCAGGTGGGAAAAACGGAACTCGAAATGAATGTCTTCGGACGCTTCGTTACCGTGGATCCCTGCCCAATGCTCTGGACATGGCCCACGGAGGATCTTGCGGAAGCGTTTTCGAAGGAGCGACTTGCCCCCACCATACAGAGCACCCCGGTTCTTCGGGATCGAGTGCGGGAGGCAAAATCCCGAACCTCGGGAAACACCATCCTCAACAAGAAATTTCCCGGGGGATACCTCGCTCTCGTGGGGGCCAACGCTCCCAAGAAGCTCGCTTCCCGCCCGGTGCGGGTATTGCTGATGGACGAAATCGACGGCTATCCCGCCAGCGCGGGCACCGAGGGAGATCCCCGGAAGATAGCGGAAAAACGGGTATCCACCTTTTGGAACAGCCTCATCATTCAGGTGTCCACCCCCACCATAAAGGATCTCTCGCCCATAGAAAGCGAATACGAAAAAGGGAGTATGGAGCGGTGGCACTGGAAGTGCCCCGGCTGCGGCGAATATGTGGAGCCGAAATGGGATTTGCTCATTTTCCGGAATCGGGAAACGGATCCCGTATTACGCTGTGCCCGTTGCGGCAAGGAATACGGAGAAACGGTATGGAAATCCGCTCCGGGAAAATGGATAGCCCTTCATCCGGAAAAGCGGCGGCATCGATCCTTTCACCTTACGGGGCTTGTCTCTCCCTGGGTAACCTGGGTGGAGTTGGTGGAAGAATTCCTGGAGGCCAAGGAAAGCGGGGGCATCCAGGCCATGCAGGTGTTTTACAACACCCGGCTCGCCCTGACCTGGGATGAAGGGGGCTCTACGGTAGAGTCCTCCATGCTGGAACGCCGGAGAGGCGTGTACGGCGAAGGGCTTCCTCTCGGCGTGCTGGTGCTCACCGTGGGAGTGGACGTGCAGGACGATCGGCTGGAAGCGGAAGTGGTGGGCTGGGGCGTGGGCTTCGAAAGCTGGGGAATCGAATACAAGGTCTTTATGGGGGATCCCGCCAAGGATCTTCATGTCTGGACACAGTTGGACGAATTCCTGAAAAAAGCCTGGGCTCGGGCGGACGGTGTAAAGCTCGGAATTTCCTGTACCTGCGTTGATTCCGGAGGCCACTGCACCTCCCAGGTGTACCGATTTACGAAACTCCGGCAACAGCGGCGCATCTTCGCCATCAAGGGGCGTGGGGGACCGGGGGTTCCTCAGATAGGAAAGCCTACCCGGGCGGGGCGTGAAAAGGCAGTTCTCTTCACTTTGGGGGTGGATGCCCTGAAAACGCTTCTCTATGCCCGGCTGCGAGTAGAGGATGAAGGCCCCGATTACTGTCACTGGCCCCGGGGAGGGGAAACCGGATATGACGGAACCTACTTCGATGGCCTCACTTCGGAGCGGAAGGTTATCAAAATGAGCCCCAAGGGGCGCAAGGTGGAATGGGTAAAAAAATCCCAGAAAGCCCGGAACGAGCCCCTGGATTGCCGGGTATACGCCACGGCGGCCATAGGGATATTGAACCCGGATCTGAAACGCCTGGCGGAAACCGGACCAGGCAGGGGAGCACCGCGAAAGCGCAGGGTTTTGAGTAAGGGGGTATCCGCATGACCAAGGCGGAACGATTGGAAGAAGCAAAAAGGCACCTCTGCGCCTGGATGGAGGCGGAACTCAAGGTTGCAGAAGGGCAGGAATTCAGCATGGGAAGCCGCAAACTTGCCATGCCGGATCTACCCTACATCGTGGAACGCATAGGCTACTGGCGGCGGGAAGTATCGAAACTTGAGGGAGGAGGCAGGCGGATATTCCACGTAATTCCGCGCGATCTGTGACATGAGAAAACTTGTGGATGACCTGGTGGAAACCCTCTCCCCTGGCATGGCCCTCCGTCGCCGAGAGGCGAGAATGAAGCTGGAAGCTCTGGATAGCATCTCCGGCGGTGGATACGGCAAGCACGGAGCCTCCCGGAAAAAGCGGAGCATGTTCCGCTGGCAATCCGGAGGAGGAGACCCGGACGGCGATATAACCGACAATCTAGAAACCCTCCGGGAACGTTCCCGGGATCTCTACATGGGGGGCGGCCTGGCGGCGGGGGCCATAAAGACCGTGAGGGCCAATGTAGTGGGGCCGGGGCTCAAGCTGAACGCTCAGATAGATTCGGAATACCTGGGCTTTTCGGATGAAGAGGCCAGAAGATGGGAGCGGCAAACCGAACGAGAGTTCTCCCTGTGGGCGGAATCTCCCCTGTGCGATGCCGCAAGAATCTGCGACTTCTACGGGCTACAGCGGCTGGCCTTTCTCTCCTTTCTTATGAACGGGGATGTTTTTGTTCCCCTCATCATGCAGGAGTCTTCCCGCCTGCCCTACGCCCTGCGGGTGCGTCTGCTGGAGGGTGATGTGGTCTGTAACCCGGAAAATATCCCTCCGGATAGGGATATCCGGGGAGGGGTGGAAGTGGATGAAAACGGCGCCCCCGTGGCGTATTGGATTTGCAAAGCCCACCCCAAAAGCACCACCTCCACATCAAGCGCCATCCGGAGGCGCTATCAGTGGGAACGGTGGCCAGCCTACGGCGAACGCTCCGGAAGGCGGAACATCCTGCATCTCATGGATCCCGAGAGAATAAACCAGAGGCGGGGAACCCCCTTTCTGGCTCCGGTGATCGAAGATTTGAAACAGATTGCCCGGTATACCGAGGCGGAACTCATGGCTGCTGTGGTGAACGGATTTCTCACGGTCTTTATCACCTCTGAAAAGCCCGAAGCAATGGAAGGCATGGGGGGCTTTTTAGACGAAGGAGCCCCCGTGGACGATCCCCAGGCTATGGAGTTGGGAACAGGCACCGTCTTGAGTCTGGAACCGGGGGAAAAAGTGCAAACCGTGGATTCCAAAAGGCCCACAGTGGCCTTCGACTATTTTGTAACCGCCATGAGCCGCCAGATAGGGGCGGCCCTGGGGCTTCCCTACGAGGTGTTGATAAAGCACTTTACCGCCAGCTACTCCGCCTCTCGGGGGGCTCTGCTGGAGGCGTGGAAGTTCTTCAAGATGTGGCGATTCTGGTTTTCCGGAAGCTTCTGCAGCCCCATCTATGAAGCCTGGCTGGAAGAAGCGGTGGCCTCGGGAAGGATCTGGGCCCCCGGATTTTTCGACGATCCCATGACACGAAAGGCCTACTGTGGAGCCGTATGGCATGGCCCATCCCAGGGGCAGTTGAACCCCATGCAGGAAGTAAATGCCGCCACCGAGAGAGTAAACCAGGGCTTTTCCACCAGAAGCCACGAAACGGCGGAACTCACCGGAGGAGACTGGGAGCGAAACCACCGCCAAAGAGTGGCGGAAGAGAAAGCGCGAAGGGAAGGAGGGCTTGTCGGTGCCGAAGGCGAAAAGGGAAAATAAGTTCTGGGAAATAAAAGCATCTTCGGAGGGGGAGAGCGCGGAGCTTCTGCTTTACGGAGATCTCGGGGATTTTCGGATTTTCGGGGAAGACCTCTGCGATGTGTCGGCGAAAGGAATCGCCAGGGAGTTGAAGGATCTCGGCCCCGTATCGGAAATAGCGGTACGGATCAACTCTCCCGGGGGATCCGTTACCACCGCTCAGGCGATTTGCAGCATGCTGCAGAGGCACAAGGCAAAGGTTACGGTATACGTGGATGGTATTGCCGCCTCCGCCGCCTCCATGGTGGCCATGGCGGGGGATGAAATCATCATGCCCGAACACAGCATGATGATGATCCACTCTCCCCTGGTCTATCTGGGAAGCTGCAACGCCGCAGAAATGCGCAAGATGGCGGATACTCTGGAAAAGGTGCAGAACTCCATGATTGGCCTCTACAAAAGAAGCGGCCAGAGCGAGGAGGAAATACGAAATCTCCTCGAAGCGGAAACCTGGCTCACCGCCCGGGAGGCGGTAGACCTCGGTTTCGCGGACAAGGTGGAGGGATCTCTGGAGATTGCGGCCAGGCTGGAGGGAAATACGGCGATACTCGCCTGCGGTGAACGAATCCTGCGTTTCGATGCCTCCCGGTACAGAAATGTACCGGGTTTTTTTGTGCCCGTAGCGGAGGAAAAACCGGAAGAAGAACCCCGGGCTCCAGAAAAGGAAGAGCCCGGAGAAACGAAGGAGAAAGAGGAGGAAATCATAGTGGATCTTGCGGAATTGAAAGCGAAATACCCGGAAATCTTCAAGGCCGCCGCAGAGGAGGGAGCCCTGGAGGAGAGAAAGCGCATTCAGGCCATTGAAGGCCTTGGATCGGTGGCAACGGGAGACCTCGGCCATGATGCCAAGTTCGAAAACCCCTGCTCTGCGGAAACCTTCGCCAGGCGTGTGCTGGAGCGTCAGAAGCAGCAGGGAGCCGAGGCTCACAAAAACCTTATGGCGGATGCGGCAGAACTGCCGAAAATCGGCGGCGGGGATGCCCCCAAAGGCTTCCCGGAGAATGCCAGGGGCAAAGCGGAAGAGGAAGAGGCTTTTTGCGCGGCCTTCGGGGCCGGGTTCGGAGGGAGGAAATAAACCATGAGTAACTATGCGGGAATTGAAGATATGGGCTCCTGCACCAGGGACAACCTGATAGCGGGACCGGCGGAACGGGTTATGGGGCTTGCGGAAATCGCTCCTTCCCAGACTCTGGCCAGGGGGACCGCTCTCGGGAAAGCTACCGTCTCCGGGCAGTGCGTACCCCTGGACAAGTCCAAAGAGGACGGCTCCCAGAACCTGTACGCCATTCTTGCGGATGACGTTACGGCGGGGGAAGAAAGTGTCTCGGCGGAAGCGTATTTTTCCGGAGAATTCGCCATTTCCGCCCTTGCCTTCGCGGAGGGAAGCGCCGCCTCGGATTTCGAAGCCCAGGCAAGAGATCTGGGAATATATTTCCGCGCCACCGTGGGCGCGTAGAACGGAGGAATATCGATGTCTATCAACATGTTCAATACAAGGACCATGCTTCGGGCTCTGCTTCAGCACTTTACCCCGAAGACGTTCCTTATGAAAACCTTTTTCAGCAACGTGGAGACTTTCGATACCGAAAGCGTGGATATCGACAGTGCGGAAGCCAAGCGTCGGGTGGCTCCCTTCGTGCGTCCCCGCAAGGGAGGCAAGACGGTGGATCGAGGGGGATACTCCACCAAGAGCTACAAGCCCCCTCTTGTGGGGCCCCAGTGCGTAACCACCGCGGAAGATCTTCTCAAGCGGACCCCCGGAGAGACCATTTACGGAGGGGAGAAAACACCGGAACAGCGAGCAGCGGAACAGCTCGGCAAGGATATGGCCTCCCTGGAAGATATGATCACCCGCCGGGAAGAGGTGATGGCGGCCCAGGTGCTCTTCGACGGAAAGATCGTACTCTACGATCCCTCCGAGGGGATAGATGATGAAATGGACTTCGGTCTGCCCTCGGTGGCCCTTTCCGGGGGATCTCTCTGGAGTGCCACCACCTCGGATCCCCTGGCGGATTTCAAAGCCTGGGCATCGCTGATGCGGAAAAGCTCCGGATACTCTCCCACCATGGCCATTCTGGGAAGCGACGCCGCCAGTGTTTTGCTGGAAAACGAAAAACTGCTGAAGTTTATGGATATGCGACGGGTGGATATGGGGGAGATCAAGCCCGCCGAGATGCCCAACGGAACGAGTTACCTCGGCCGCCTTCTCGCTCCCGGGGTATCTCTCGATCTCCTTTGCTACGAAGAGTGGGCATACGACGAAGCCACGGGAACCAACAAAGAGATCGTGCCCGCCAAAAAGATTCTGCTCGCCAACCCCGCCAGCCGGTACGACATGCTCTACGGGGCGGTGAGCAATACGAAGATCGGCGTGGTGGCCGCCCGGCGGGTTCCCTTTAGTTGGGACGAACCCGACGGTTCCGCCCGGTACGTTCGGCTTTCCTGCCGTCCCCTTCCCGTACCGGTGGAGAAAAACGCATCCCTGCGATGCACCGTATTGGAGTAGGGTCATGATCCGGGCGAAAACGTGGACACGTCACGATGGAACGGTATACGAAAAGGGAGACGTCTTTTCCGCCGGAGAAGGGGATGAAAAGCGCCTCGTGGCCCTGGGAGCTGCGGAGTATGTACAGTCCGAAACGGGGAATTCTCCGAAAGATCCGGAATCCGAAGAGCCCGGTAAAAATTCGCAGGATGCTGAGGAAGAAAATCCCGAAGCTCTCGTCGAGGAGGGAAACCTACCGGAAATTCCCGATGAAGATAGCGAAGAGGAGGTAAGCCGGGAGGAGCTGGAGAAGGAATATCGGGAACTCGGAGGACAGCCCCGAGACGACTGGTCTCTGGAAAAACTCCTCGCCAAACTGGAGGAACGGCGAAAGGACCGGGAATAATGTCTTTCGGTCAGGCCATGGAGGCGGCGGACCTTACTCTGCTGGAAATCTTCGGCGATGTGAGGTCCGTAGGAGGCAAAAACATTTATGCCGTGATTGATGAGGATGAATACCGCGCCAGGCAAGCCCGAAAACAGCAGGATTATGCCGAGGGAATCTGGGGGGCGGGGCTCTTGCTCTTCTGTCGCCTGGAAGACCTCGGCTATCGTCCCGAAAAAGGATCTCTCCTGACCGTGGAAGGTAAGGAATGGACCGTATCGGAAGTGGCCTGTGGAGAAAAACTCCTGGAAATAACTCTGGAATCGAACGAATCATGAGTGGCCGGGGCGTAACGAAACGGTCTTTCGGCATGGAAGGGGCTCTTGAAGATATTCGGAATGCTCAAAGCCTTTTGCGACACATCCCGAAGGGAGCGGAAAAAGCCCTTGCGAGGGCTGTAAACAGAACTCTCACGGGAACCCGAGCCGAGGCGGTGCGCCAGGTGCGGGGGAAATTCATCGTCAAGGCTCAAACGGTACGGGATACTATGGAGATCCGAAAGGCCTCCTATACGAAACCCCGGGGATTTCTCGTTTCCCGGGGAAGACCCCTATCGCTTACACGGTTCAAAGTCACTCCGAAAGCTCCGAAATCCACCCGGGGAAAAAGCGTGCAAAGCCGCCCCCGGGTTCGTCTTTCCGTAACCAGGGGAAAGCAGACGACGCTTCAGCGGGCTTTTCTGGCACGCATGAATTCCGGGGTGGGGCTCTTTCAGCGCAAGGGCCGGGGGCGCAGAGCGCCCATAAGAAAACTTTACGGCCCCTCGGTTCCCCAGATGCTGCACCACGACAGAATAGCTGAGGAAATAGAGACCACCACGGCGGAGCGAATGAAGAAGGAACTGAATCACCAAATTTCGTTTCTGCTTGAAGGGGGGAAGTGAATTTTTCCCTTGTTTTTCTGAGATAAATGGAGCCGAAAAATGAAAATGGAAGACGGGAGAGGTTAAACGTAGTACACTAGGCGTGAATGATTAGGATTTGGGAGGGGTGGCGTGATGCAGCATAAGAGTGATGTGGAGCACAGAGCAGAAAAGGAATATAAAAACTTGATTTGTCAAATCAAGTGCAACGCTCTTGGCCATCCCGGTGAAGTATGTCTGAAAAAGCTTCCAGAGGAGTTTTCCAGCCAAGACACTTTCGCGGTCTATCATTAAGGAGGCGGACAGCTGTG
>Ga0334898_1003819_pt1 | contig 11777 bp, 8 predicted proteins | sample GraSluR3_MG_10_FD_207228 | JGI IMG/M metagenome (GOLD analysis project Ga0334898, IMG submission 207228) | Sludge microbial communities from methane-producing bioreactor in Wageningen University, Netherlands - Granular Sludge_3_08-R3 | ecosystem: Engineered > Bioreactor > Anaerobic > Unclassified... | reverse complement strand
ATGCGGAATGTTTTGTTGAACCGCACCCTGGCAGGGAAACTTTTGGTATTGTCGAGCGACAACCAGACAAACATGGCGCGGCCCACAATGTGGTCCTCGGGGACCAGCCCCCAGAACCTCGAATCGGCCGAGTTGTGGCGGTTGTCTCCCATCATGAAGTAGTAGTCCATCTCAAAGGTGTAGGAGGTGGCGGGTTGCCCGTTGATCAGGATGTCATCGTCTGTGATCTCCAGGGTGTTGCCTTCGTACACCCCGATGAGGCGTTCGTAAAGGGGGATGGTTTGGTGGTTGATCGCCACGGTCGAGCCCCTGGCCGGGATGAATAAGGGTCCGAACTGGTCTTCGTTCCACGGATACAGGGGGTTGTGCGGGAATACATAAAACTCGGGATTTCCCGCCGGACGCGTCATTTTACCCGTGCTGATCACGTGGGGCAGCTGCCGGATCTGCCCGGCCGCCTCCTCGCCCGTGGCCAGGATGTAGAGGTTGGGCCCGGCCTGTCCCCACTCCGTGACACCGAGCCGTTCCACCGTCCTCGGGGAGAGGGGGGTGCCGTCGGTCATGACCTGGTAGTTGTGCTGTACCCCGGGCATATCGGGCAGGGGGGTGCCATTGATGTGCACGATCCCGTCGATGATCTGCAGGGTGTCGCCGGCGATGCCCACGGCCCGCTTGATGTAATTCTCCCTTTTGTCGACCGGACGGCTGATCACATCGTAATTGCCCCAGACGGCATCCCGCCCCATCTCACGCACCAGGGCGTAATAACTCTGGTTCTGCATCTGCAACGCCACCGTGTCCCCATCGGGGTAATTGAACACCACGACATCGTTGTTCCGGATGCTGCGCAGGCCCGGGAAGCGGTAGTAGGGAAGCCTGACCCACTCCACGTATGATTTCGTGTACTCCGTGAGCGGCAGGGTGTGGTGGGCGAAAGGAAAGGCGATGGGTGTGTTGGGTACCTTGGGGCCGTAACTGACCTTGCTGACGAAAAGGTAATCCCCCACCAGCAGGGATTTCTCCATGGAGGAGGTGGGGATGGTATAGGCCTCCACCATGAAGGTGCGGATGATCACGGCGGCCACCACCGCAAAAATGATGGCATCGGCCCACTCCCGGGCCGCGGTTTTTTTTATCACCGGCAACCGGGTCGGGTGGACGTAATGCTCTCCGGGGGCAAATCCCAGGTAAGGCAAATAGATGAAAGGAAAGATCACCCCCAGCGCCTGGTCCAGCAGGCCGTGCTTGTTGAAGCACTTGAGGGTGTCCACCACCATGAGCAACAGGGTAAACACATTGATGAAGGGGATGAGGACAAACAGATACCACCAGAGGGGCTTGTGGATCACTTTCAGCCAGATATAGATGTTGTAAAAGGGCACAATGGCCATCCACCCTGCATGGCCGGCCTTTTCAAAGATGCGCCAAAGCCCGGCAGCCGAAGCCAGGAAAAAAGACAGGGTCAATAACATATAAATGCTCATGGGTTTGGTTTAAAGGTTCAACATGTCCTTCATGGTAAAAACGCCTTTTTTGCCGGCGACCCAGTTTGCCGCCATCAGGGCCCCTTCCGCGAAGCCCTGGCGGTTGAAGGCGGTGTGCCTGATCTCGATGCTGTCGACGGGGGACCGGTAGTCCACTACATGGGTTCCGGTGACCCCTTCCCGGCGGATGGCCTGGATGGGCAGTTCGCCGTCCCGGCCCTCCTGTTCGGACAGCACCCAGCAGCTCATGTCATTGCGGGCATGGAGGATCTCTTCTGCCAGGGCAACGGCCGTGCCGCTGGGGGCATCCAGCTTTTGGGTATGGTGGGTTTCGGTGATGCGGGGCCTGTAAGCCGGAAGCCCGGCCATCATCCCGGCCAGCCGCCGGTTGATTTCGAAAAACAGGTTGACCCCGATGCTGAAATTGGGGCTGTGGAACAGGGCCTGCTCTTTTTCCAGACACAGCTGCCTGATGCGGGGCAGCTCCTTTTGCCAGCCGGTGGTGCCGCACACCACGGGCAGCTGCCTGTCAAAACAGCGCAGGATGTTTCCCGGGGCCTGGTCAGGCACCGTGAATTCAATGGCCACCGAGGCCTGTCCGAGTCCGGCTTCACGCTCGTGCCAGTCGCCGGGGCTGTCGATGACGGCCACGACGAGGTGTCCTTGTTCCAGGGCCATCTTCTCGATTTCCCGGCCCATTTTGCCGTACCCGATCAGGGCGATATGCAAGCCTCGCTTCATGATTAAAAGTTGATGGTGAATGTCAGCCCGGCCGGGGTCGTGCCGGCCGGCAGGCCCGGATGCCCTCCCATGGGCTGCAGCCGCAGGCTGAGGTCTTCCCGCACGTCAAAGTCCATCAGGTGTGCATCCACGTTGGCGTCGAGGATGTTCAGGATATACAGGGCCACCCCCAGCAGGTAGGTGACTTCCAGGTTCCGGCGGTAATAGTTCATGGCCCGCTGCAACACATCGGTTGAATGCAGGGGGAAACCGTCCACCGTATTGGGATTGCCATCCACCCGGGCAATATAGGCAGACCGCCATTTCTGGTATTCCGTGTTGTTCATGTTCACAAAATAGGCAAGGGTGCCAAAGCCTGCATAGATGATGGGAATCTTCCAGTATTTGCGGTTGTATACCTGCCCCAGTCCCGGCAGACTGGCCGATAGCATGGCTGCCCTGGCCGGGGATACCAGCGGGCGGGATGGTTCCGCCTGCTCCTCCACAGGGTCTGTGTGGGTCCCTGCTTCCTGTCCCGCAGTCCCCGGCACAGGTTGTGACCGGGCCGGCAGCGGACCGGGCGCACACAGCAGGATGGTCAGTCCCGCCAGGCCCGCCAGGATCCCCCGGCAGGACCGCCTGGTGAGGGGCCTGCGACCCGTGCGGGTGCTGCTGGGTTCTTGTGCCGGGATCAAAATTACTTCTTTAAAAGACTCAGGATGCGATCCAGGTCGTCGTGCGAAGTAAAACCGATTTGGATCGATCCTTTTCCGTTGGTGCGGACCCTGACCCTGACCCTCGAATCGTACAGGTAGGCCAGGTCCTTCTCGGCCTGCTGCAGTTCTTCCTGCAGCGGGCTGGGGGGAAGCGGCCCCACTTCCGGTGCTTGCTCCGCATCTTCCTTCTTCTCCTCGAGCAGGTCTTTGACAATGTCCTCCACGGCCCGAACGGACAGGCCTTCGCTGAGGATGTCCTGGTAGACGTCCAGCTGCGTTTGCAAATCGGACAGGGACAACAGGGCCCTGGCATGTCCGACGCTGATCAGATCCTGCCTCAGTCCCAGCTGAATGTCACTGGGCAGTTTGAGCAGTCGCAGGAAGTTGGCGATGGCCGACCGGCTTTTCCCCATCCGTTCGCTGAGCATTTCCTGGGTCAGCTGGTATTCCTGAATCAGTTGTTTATAGCCCAGGGCCACCTCGATCGGATTAAGGTCTTCCCGCTGGATGTTTTCGGTGATGGCCATCTCCAGCATGGAGTGGTCTGTGGCGGTGATGATGTAGGCCGGAATGTCTGACAACCCGGCCAAAAGGGATGCCTTGTACCGTCTTTCACCCGAAATAAGCTGCAGTTTGCCGTCATCCATCTTGCGCAGGGTCACCGGCTGGATCACGCCCTGCTCCTTGATGGAAGCCGCCAGCTCCTGCAGGGCTTCTTCGTCGAAATCAGTCCGGGGCTGGTAGGGGTTGCTTTCGATCAGGTCCAGGGGAACCTTGCCAATGGTCCCCACGGGAAGCAGGTCCTTTTCCGCATCATAGACAGGCTGTGTCTCCCCGCCCGACCCTTCCAGCAGGGCACTCAATCCCTTTCCGAGGGCTCTTTTCTTGGCGTTCATGGTTCGATCTCAATGTTTTTTTCCGAGGGATGCATGCGGGTCATCGCATTCTTCTGAAGCAGCTCGCGGGCGAGATTCAGGTAGTTGATGGCTCCCCTGCTCTGGGCGTCGTGCATGATGATGGTCTCTCCGAAGCTGGGGGCTTCGCCCAGCTTGGTATTGCGGTGGATGATGGTCTGGAACACCAGATCCTGGAAGTGGTTACGCACCTCTTCCACCACCTGGTTGGAAAGCCGCAGGCGGTTGTCGTACATGGTCAGCAGGATGCCTTCGATTTCCAGGGTGGTGTTCAGGCGTGACTGCACGATCTTGATGGTGTTCAGCAGCTTGCCAAGGCCTTCCAGGGCGAAATACTCGCACTGCACCGGAACGATCACCGAGTCGGCGGCCGTCAGGGCATTCACGGTGATCAGGCCCAGGGAAGGGGAGCAGTCTATGATGATGAAATCATAGTGCCGGCGCACCTTGTCGATGACATGGCGCATCATTTTTTCCCGGTTGGGCAGGTTGATCATCTCTATCTCTGCCCCCACCAGGTCGATGTGCGCGGGGATGAGGTCCAGGTTGGGGGTGGAGGTTGTCAGCAGGATGTTGGCGGGCTCCACATCGTCGATGATGCATTCGTAGATACTGGTCTTGACCACCTTGGGATCGAAACCCACACCCGAAGTGGCATTGGCCTGGGGATCCGCATCGATCAGCAGGGTTTTGTATTCCAGGATGGCGAGGCTGGCCGCCAGGTTGATGGCCGTGGTGGTTTTTCCCACCCCTCCTTTTTGGTTTGCAATCGCAATGACTTTACTCATAAGGGGGTAATCCGTAACGTGTAATGGTTGACTCCCTCCTTGCCGGTCAATCCAATGGAAAGAACCGTGCTGGCGGAAAAGGATGAATGCAAATTTACTGATTCTGGCGCCTTTGGCCAGTCTTTTTTGTTAAAAAATACCAAAGCCCCGGGGCCACAGGCAGGCCACCATCTGTTGGGCGGTGTCCACGGCGGCACCCGCTCCCTCCTCGGTCCAGTCGATCTCGGATCCGAGCAGGCTGTGGGGAATCATGAAGACCACCAGCATGACCAAGGCAGCCACGATCACCCAGGTCCTGTGGTAGGGGTTTTTCCGGACCCTGGCAAGGGCGATGATCCAAAACAGGAAGGCCACGGCCGTCTTGTTGTCTGTCAGGTCCGTGCCAAAAGGCCAGCCGGTCCACCAGGCGCCAAAAGCAAATTTCTGGATGACGGGTCCGAAGATCAGCCCCCCCAGTAACAGGGTCACGACGGTCCACAGGCTCAGCGCCTGCGTCTTTTCGTTGAACAACGCGGCCAATCCTGCCCGGGTGCTCAGCAGCATGGCCAGGAACATCGCCAGGATATGGGGGATCATGGCCCAGGCGGGCACGCTGCCTCTGAAACGTATGGTCACGGGTTCCTCCGTCAGGGCCACGGTGTCCTCCCCTTTCTGCAGAAAGATGTGGTATTTGATCTTGCCTGCCGGAGGCTGCTGCGGGATGGTGGCCACCAGCTGTCCTTCCCTGCGCTGCAGGGGGAGTTCCTGCCATGCGTCATGGCTGGGGGTTCGTTTGATGCGGTAGTAGCCGTTGATGGAGGCATCTTCCACGTCCACCCTGATGGGGGCGTCCAAAGGCATGGGGAAGGAGCGGATCAGACGGTAGCTGATCTCACTGCCACCGATCTCTACGGTCCCCCTGAGGGGGTGGGTCGGTCCTGTGCGGCGCTGGTAATAGGCGCTTCCCAGGGTAAGCACGACGGCGAGGATCCAAAGCAGGGTCTTTCTCATAGCGGTCGGGTCAATCAAAGGTTATGAATCATTCAGACTGGTTTTCGTCGGATGGGGCCGGCGGCCTCCGGGCTTCAAGGCAGGTGCTCCTGCCGCTCGTGCCGGCTTTTCGCTATCGCCTGGTAGGCTGCTTCCAGGATGTCGGTCCGTAAGTTGAGCCGGGCCAGGCCGTTGTTGGACTGATCCGGCCAGGTGCGGTTCGAAAGGAACACATAGACCAGGTTCTCCGCCGGGTCCACCCAGGCGTAGGTGCCCGTAAAACCTGAATGCCCGTAGCTGTCGGGAGAGGCGCTCTTGCTGCCCGGTCCCTCCTGCCCGGTGGTGATCGACGGCTTGTCGAACCCCAGCCCGCGGCGGTTGCGGTTCCCGGCAAACTGCACGCTGGAAAACTCCCGGATGCTCTCCGGGGTGACATACTGCCTGCCGGCATAGGTGCCCTCCTGAAGGAACACCTGCAGGAGCACCGCCATATCCAGGGCGTTGGAGAACAGCCCGGCGTGACCTGCCACCCCGCCCAGCATGGCGGCGGCCGGGTCGTTCACATGGCCGTGGAGGACCTGCCTGCGGAAAACCGTGTCCCGCTCCGAAGGCGTGATGCGTTCGCGCCCGAATCTTTGCATGGGCAGGAATCCCATGGTGGACAGACCCAGTGGCCGGAAGAACACCGAATCCGCATAGCGGTCCACCGTCAGTCCGGTTACCGTCTCGATCACCTCGGCCAGCAGGATGAACCCCAGGTCGCTGTAAAGGTAGTCGCGGCTGTGTCGCAGGGGGGACTCCAGGATGCGTGAAAAGATCGTATCCCGGTAATCCCGGCGGATATACATGTGGGCGGCCACCTCCACGGGAAAATCATCCGACACCAGCTCCTGGTAAATGGTGGGGGTATCCTCCCCCGGGAGGGTCTCCCGGAAAAAAGGGATCCAGGCCTGCAAACGGGCCTGGTGGGCCATGACCTCCCGGATGCGCAGCTCCGCCTTGTTGCTGCCTGCCAGCCAGGGCAGGTAGTGTCCGAGGGACTGGTCCAGGTCGATCAGGCCCCGCTCGGAGAGGTGCATGACCGAGGCCGTGGTGGCCGCAATTTTCGTCAGGGAGGCCAGATCGTACAGGTCGGTTGTCCTGACCGGCAGGAGGCTGTCCCACGTATGGTGTCCGAAGGCCTTGTGGTAGATCACCTTGCCATCCCGGACCAATACCACCTGACAACCCGGGTAGGCCTTTCTTTGGATGCCAAGCAGCGCCAGGCTGTCTATGGGGGCCAGATACCGGCTGTCGATGCCCACGTCTTCCGGTTCAGAAAAACCGACCCGGAACCCTTCGGGGGTGAGCTGGCCCATGGTGGCCGGAAAGTAGGGCGGGACGCTCACCGGCAGCCGGCCCCTTGCGGGCAGGCCGCCGAAAACCACCTGTGCCGCCGCTTCTTCATAGACCTGCCCGTCCTGGTACGCCACCAGGATGGCCTCCAGGCCGGGGATGCTTTCCCTGAAATAATCCAGGCTGTAAGGGTTGGCAAACAGCAACAGCACCACCTTGTGTTGTTCGGACACCCTCTGTACCAGGTCGATCGTTGCCTGGTTGATGCCGTACTGCCGGGAGGGGAACATGGAGTTGTCGTGCACCGACAGGATCACGGTGTCATAGCCTCTGAGGTCCTCCAGAATGCGGCCGGCCTGCTCCTCGGTGTGTGCTTTCGGCAGGGTCAGCCGGGGCAATTCCCGGTAATTGCCCAGCATGGTCTGCAAGGCATTCCCGCTGGAGGCACCGACGGCCAGGGATGCCACCCTGCCTGAGGATGCCTCCCGCAAGGGCACCAGCCCGCCCTCGTTTTTCACCAGGGTGATGGCGGCCTGCACCAGGTTGCGGTTCAGTTGCCGGGCGAAGGGGGTGTTGAGGTCCGCCACCAGGTTGTCCATGCGCACTGCCCCCCCCAGGTCGAGTCCGGCCAGTTGTTTAAAATGAAGGACCTTGCGGCAGGCGTCATTCACCAGGCTTTCGGGGATGTCTCCCCGTTCCACCGCCCCTTTGATGGTCCGGATGGCCGCCGGGACATTTTCCGGGAGCAGCAGGATGTCGTTCCCTGCCATGAGGGCCCGCAGCTCCAGCTCGCCGGACTCGAAGAAGTCGCTGACCCCGGCCATGTCCAGGGCGTCTGTCACGACCAGTCCGCCGAACCCCATATGGCTTTTCAGCAGGCCCCTGACTGTGTTCTCCGAGAGGGTGGAGGCCAGGTCGGGTTCTTCTTCCAGGGCCGGGATCTGCAGGTGGGCGATCATGACGGCGTGCAGGCCCTGGCGGAACAATTCCCGGAAGGGGAGGAGGTGGATGGAGTCGATCTCATGGAAGCTATGATTGATCAGAGGCAGGGTGTGATGGGAGTCGGCGTTCGTGTCGCCGTGCCCGGGAAAATGCTTGGCACAGGCCAGGATGCCGGCCTCCTGCAGGCCTTTCATGTAAGCGGTGCCCTTGGCGGCCACCAGGCGGGGGTTCTCTCCGAATGCCCGGGAGTTGATCACCGGGTTGTCCGGGTTGTTGTTGACATCCACCACCGGTGCAAAGTTCATGTGGACCCCCATGCGACGGAGCTGGCGCCCGATCTCCCTGCCCATATTGTAGATCAGGTCATCGTCTGTGACGGCCCCAAGGGTCATCTGCCGGGGAAAGCTGATGGTGCTGTCCAGCCGCATGGCCAGCCCCCATTCGGCGTCCATGGCCACCAGCACCGGGGTGCGCGCCATTTCCTGAATGCGGTTCGTCAGGGCTGCCTGCCGGGCGGGTCCCCCGCGGAAGAAGGCCACGCCGCCCAGGTTGTATTGCTGCACCAGCCGGAGCTGCTGATCGTAATAGGCCTGGTCGCGGTCGGTATGGATGCGGATCATCAGCAACTGGGCGATGCGCCCTTCCAGGTCCAGGGTGGCCATCACCGAATCGACCCAGGGGCTGGCCTGCGGCCGGGTGTTGTCACCGGCAAGGCTGGTCGCGGGCGTCGCGGCGGCTGCCTCCCGGGAGACTGCCCCCAGGGCCGGATTGGGCAGGAGCAGGGACAGGGCGATCAGGATGGGAAAACCGGCGGATCGAAAGAAGGCATGCATAGACCAGGAACGTAAAGAGTGACCGTCAACTTATGGACAGATGCAAATATAAAACAATCCGGCCAATCCCCGTGCAAGAATCGGAGGGTGCGGGAATCGGGGAAAAGGGGTTCCGCACTCAGATACGCAACAACTTCCAGTGCCCTTTTCTCAGGTATACATAGGAGAAGAGTCCCAGGAGGGAGAAATAGACCACTTCCACGAACCACACCACGGGGGCGGCAGCCCGCAGTCCCACGGCCAGGATGAAGGCCGTCAGCAGGTAAAAGGCTATGGACAGCAGCTCGATGCGCAGGGCCATCATGGTCTGTCCCGTGCCTGACAGGCCGCTGAAGAGGATCATGCCGACAGAGAAAGCGACCAGGGCCAGGCTGATGACGTACAACAGGGGAACGGTGGCCTCGACCAGGTGGGCCTCGCCTGTGAAGAAGGAGGCGATCTGCCGGGGAAAGAACAGGTTGGCCTGCACCACCAGCAGGGTGGCGGTCAGGCTGATCCACAGGATCCTGCGGATCAGGGGCGTGACCTCCTCGATACGCCCCTGCCCGATGATGTTGCTGACCAGGGTGTTGGTGGCCGAGCTCAGCCCCCAGACGGGAATCATCAGCAGCATGTAAAAACTGCGGGTGATGTTGGAGGCGGCCAGGGCGGTTTCCCCGATCTGCTCGATGATCATGAAGAACACGAACCAGGCAGAGAAGGAAAAAAAGTACTGGAACATAACGGGTCCCGCCAGGCGGAACAGCGGGATAAACAGCTCCTTGCGGAAACGCTGAAAACGCAGCAGGGCGAAGCGGCGCAGGTGCCCTTTTCGCCAGGTCCATCCGACGAAAAACAAAAAGGTGACGGCCTCGGCGATGTTGGTGGCCAGGGCGGCCCCTTCAATGCCCATGGCGGGCAGTCCGAAGTGGCCGAATATCAGGGCATAGTCCAGTAAAATGTTGACGGAAGCCATGATGGAGGTGCTGAGGGTGAGTACCACGGTGCGGGTGATCCCCACGTAGAAGGCGCTGAACCCCAGATTGATGAAGGCCATAAAAATCCCGTACCGGCGCATGTGCAGGAAGCTGAGGCTTTCCTGCAGCACGGCATCCGACTTCAGGAACCAGCTGAGAAAGGCGGGGGCGGCCAGGGTGAGCAGCACGAATACCAGGGCGGCCAGCAGCAGCAGGAAATACAGGGCATGGTCCAGGACGGGGCCGATGGCCAGGGGCCGCTGCTCTCCGTTGCGGCGCCCGATCATAATCTGGGTGCCGACCGAAAAGCCCGAGCCCAGCATCACCAGGCAGAGAAAGAAGATGCCGCCGATGGCCGAGGCACCCAGGGTCACTTCCCCCAGCCTCCCCAGGAATGCCGTGTCAATGACCACCATGAGGTTCTGTGCAACGAGTCCCGCAATGATGGGCAGGGCCACGCGCCGGATGCCCCTGTATGTGATGTCGGCTGCCTGCATATGTGCGTCAGTCTGCCTGGAGGACCAGGCCCTTGAGGTAGTGGCCCTCTGGATGGAACATATTGACAGGGTGGTCGGGTCCCTGGCTCAGCTGGTGCAGCAGCCGGAGCCGCCTGCCTGCCAGGATGCCCGCCGAGGTGACCGTGGCGCGGAAAAGGGCCGGGTCGACCACCTGGGAACAGCTGAAGGTGAACAGGATGCCTCCGGGCTGTATCTTTTTGAGGGCCTCCAGGTTGAGCCGTTTGTACCCCTGCACGGCATTGTGCCGCACATGGGTGTGCTTGGCAAAGGCCGGAGGATCCAGGATGATCAGATCGTAGGCTTCCCCGGTGTCCCGCAGGTATGAGATGGCATCGGAGGTGATGGCCCGGTGGTTGGGGGCCTCCCCGAAATTCAATGCCGTATTCCTGGCGACCAGTTCCATGGCTTTGGCAGAGCTGTCGAGGGAGTCCACCGAAGCGGCCCCGGCGGCCAGGGCGTAGACCGAGAAGCCGCCCGAATAACAAAAGGTATTCAGCACCCTGCGTCCTGCGGCATAACGGGTCAGCAGCTGCCGGTTGTCACGCTGGTCGATGAAGAACCCCGTTTTCTGCCCCGCCTGGATGTCGACCAGGAAGCGGTGCCCGTTTTCGAGGACCTCCACCCGGTCTGCCCCGCCGGCCAGGAACCTGTTCCCCGGGGCTCCGGCTGCCAGGCCGGGCGGCAGGGTGTCGGCGCTCCGGTCGTAAATGCTTTTCAGGTTGCCTCCGTAAACTTCCTTGAGGGCCGTGGCAATGGGATCCAGGTAGGGCAGCAGGCCGGCAGCATGGGCCTGCACCACCAGGTGGCCGTCGTAGTGGTCAACGATCAGCCCCGGAAGGTGGTCGCCTTCCCCGTGCACCAGCCGGTATACATTGGTCTGCGGGTTGTCCGTCAGGCCCGCCACACGCCGCAGCTCCAGGGCCCTGCCCAGCTTCTCGGCAAAGAAATCCTGGCCGAAGCCGCCGGGGCGTTCCGGGGCAAAGGCCAGCAGACGCACGGCGATGGCAGCATCCTGGTAGATGCCTGCCCCCAGGTATTCGTCCCGGTTGGAGAAGACCTCCACCGGGTCGCCGTTGGCCAGGGGGCCACCGGCCTTCTTGATGGCCCCGCTGAATACCCAGGGGTGGTAGCGGCGCACCGCTTCGTCCTTGCCCGAGCGCAGGATGATGGATACGGGTTTCTTCATCTTTGGGTGTTACTTCACGTCAATGGCCATCATGGGCCGGTTTTCCAGATAGGCCTCCAGGCGGTCTCCCGCCTCCACGGGGCCAACCCCTGCCGGGGTGCCGGTAAAGATCAGGTCGCCCGTCTTGAGCATCACATAGGATGATACATGGGCGACAAGGCGGTCGAAGCCGAAGATCATCTCCGAGGAGCTGCCCTGCTGCACCAGGGTTCCGTTTTTGTGCAGGGAAAAGCGGATGTCCTGCGGATTGTCCAGTTCCTCCAGCGGGATGAAACCGCTGACCGGCCCCGAGCCGTCGAAGGCCTTACAGCGTTCCCAGGGCAAGCCCTTTTCGATGCATTCGCGCTGCAGGTCCCTGGCCGTGAAATCAATGCCCAGCCCTATTTCCTTGTAATAGGTGTGGGCGAAGCGCTCCT